>Ga0190286_1000919_pt1 | contig 11251 bp, 6 predicted proteins | sample 48691834_MG_FD_183241 | JGI IMG/M metagenome (GOLD analysis project Ga0190286, IMG submission 183241) | Hydrothermal vent microbial mat bacterial communities from Southern Trench, Guaymas Basin, Mexico - 4869-18-3-4_MG | ecosystem: Environmental > Aquatic > Marine > Hydrothermal vents > Microbial... | reverse complement strand
CGTCTCATACTCTATGTGGCTGATGGCGATGGTCAGGCCCCTGGCCTTCTCCTCAGGGGCGGCGTTGATCTCGTCGAAGGGGACGAACCTGGCCAGCCCCTTCGTCTCCAGGGCCTTGGTTATGGCTGAGGTGAGGGTCGTCTTCCCATGGGAGACGTGGCCGATGGTCCCCACATTGACGTGAGGCTTCGTCCTTACAAACTTCTCCTTTGCCATTCCTAACCTCCTTAATAAATCCTAAGAGATTTCTGCCTGAAGCCCACGATGGGACTCGAACCCATGACCACATCCTTACCAAGAATGCGCTCTACCGCCTGAGCTACGTGGGCTCACCAGAGGTGGGCAGGGGAGGATTCGAACCTCCGAAGGCTGAGCCAGCGATTTTACAGACCGCCCCCTTTGGCCACTTGGGTACCTGCCCATATTCCAGGTACTAAGGTCTAATTGCTAGGTGCCAGGGATTTTTATAACCCCCTAGCGCCCAATCCCTGATTCCTAGCCCCTATTGTAGAGCCGACGGTCGGACTCGAACCGACAAAACCTGCTGATTACAAATCAGCTGCTCTACCTATTGAGCTACGTCGGCTTGGTTACATTATAACCATAATTGGCGCTATAGTCAAGTCGCTTTGGAAATAAGTATATTCAATTTGCCCAAAATGTCAAATGGCCTTACTTATACCCCCGCCTCCTCCATGCCTCGTAGAGGACTATGGAGCCGGCCACCGCTGCATTGAGGGAGCTCACCTGCCCACACATCGGCAGCCTGACCAGGAAATCGCAATTCTCACGCACCAGACGGCTTAGTCCCTGCCCTTCGCCGCCGACGACGATGGCCAACGGTATATCGAGATCAGCTTCGTCGTAGCTCTGCTCGCCAGCCATGTCGAGGCCAATGACCCAGAGCCCCTTCTCCTTGAGCGCCGCGATGGTGCGCGCCAGGTTCGCGCGAGCGATGCGCAGGTGTTCCACCGCACCGGCCGATGCCTTGCGCACGGCGGCCGTCACCCCTACGGCACGACGCTTGGGGATGATGACCCCGTGCACCCCCACCGCCTCGGCGGTGCGCAGAAGCGAGCCGAAATTCTGGACGTCTTGCAGGCAATCGAGGATCAATAGGAAGGGTTTCTCCCCTCGTTCCTCTGCCGCCGTAAGGATTTCTTCGAGGCTCGCGTATTCGTATTCGCCGGCCTCAGCGACCACGCCTTGATGCCTATCGGCGATCTTATCGAGCTCCCTCCGCTCGACCCGCTGGATGGGCACGCCTCGGGAACGGGCCAAAGCGATGATCTCGGCCAAGCTGCCCTTAGCCCTTGCCCCCTTGGCTAGGAGGATTTTACCGATGGGTTTCCCCGCCCGCAGTGCCTCCAGAACTGCGTTGCGGCCGTAAAGGAACTCTCTCAACACGCTCACCCCTACTCTAGCGCCTCAGCCGCCACCTCGTCCCCTCCGGCCTGTCCTCCAGGGCTACCCCCAATTCGGCCATCTGGGCGCGGATCCTGTCGGCCAGCTCCCACTGCTTCGCCTCGCGCAGCTCCTGCCGGATGGCGATGAGCAGCTCGATGAAGGGCTCAGCCTCCACGACCGGACGCTGGGAGAAGGGGAGGATGCCCAGGATCTGGTCGCCAAGCTCGGTATAGGTCTCATCTATAGCCTGCAAGGTCGCGCCGCTGACCTCTTCGTTGGCGGCCAGATAGGAGTTGACCTCCCGCGTCAAATCGAAGAGGACGCCGATGGCGGCGGGGGTGTTGAAGTCGTCGTCCATCGCTTCCAGAAACTTTTCCTTATAGGCCATCACCTCATCGAGGAAGGCTTGATCGGGCACGCCTGGCTCGGCACTGGCCATCAGCTCGTGCAGGGTGCGCACCACCTCGTGTAACCTGCTGAGCCCTTCGCCAGCGGCGGCAAGCGCCCTATCGCTGAAGTCCACTGGGCTGCGATAGTGGCTGTTAAGGATGAAGAAGCGCAATTGCTCAGGGCTATACCTCTTCAGGGCATCTTTGATGGTCACGAAGTTGCCCAGGGACTTGCTCATCTTCACCCCGTTCACCTTCAGCGTCCCGGAGAGCAACCAATAGCGGGCGAAGGTCTGTCCCGTCGCTGCCTCGCTCTGGGCTATTTCGCACTCGTTATGAGGGAAGATGTTATCTATCCCTCCTCCGTGAATGTCTATGGTTTCGCCCAGGTATTTCATGGCCATGACCGAGCACTCTATGTGCCAGCCAGGGTAGCCCCACCCCCAGGGGCTGGGCCAGCGCAGGATATGGCCGGGCTCCGCCCGCTTCCAGAGGGCGAAGTCAACGGGATTGCGCTTCTCAGGGCTGATCTCCACCCGCATCCCAGCTTCTTGCTCCTCTATACTGCGGCGGGAGAGCTTGCCGTAATCGGGGAATTTGCTGACGTCGAAGTAGACCGAGCCATTGACCTCGTAGGCGTAGCCCTTCTCCAGCAGCGTCTTTATCAGCTCGATATCCTCCGGGATATGGCCGCTGGCGCGGGGGGAGATGTCGGGACGACACACGTTCAGGGCATCCATGTCCTCAAAATAGCTGCGGGTGTACTTCTCCACCAGCTCCATGGGCTCGATCCTTTCCCGCGCCGCCCCCTTCAGGATCCTGTCCTCACCCGTATCCAGCAGGTGTCCCACATCGGTGATGTTCTGGACATAACGCACCTTGTATCCGAGGTAGCGCAGGTAACGAACGATGACGTCAAAGGACACATAGGTCTTAGCGTGGCCCAGGTGGGCGTGATCGTAGACCGTAGGCCCGCAGACATAAATGTGAACCCGCCCCTCATGGAGGGGGACGAAGGTCTCCTTCCGACGGGTGAGCATGTTGTAAACCTTCAATGCCATATCATCGACTCCTCTCAGAATTGGCCATCAAGTCCCTCAGCGATTTGCTCGCCTCTAGAACCGTGCGCCCTTCACAGCCGGTTGGGCGAAGATCATCCGCCCGGCGACGGTTTGCAGCACCCTGGTGACGGTCACCTCTATGGTGTTGCTGATATACTTGCGCCCGTTCTCCACCACGACCATGGTCCCATCGTCCAGGTAACCCACACCCTGTCCTGCCTCCTTGCCCTCCTGGATGATGCGCAGCCTCAAGGATTCGCCAGGGAGGACGACCATCCTCACCGCGTTAGCCAGCTCGTTGATATTAAGGACCTTAACCCCTTGAAGTTCGGCCACCCGCTTGAGGTTGTAATCGTTAGTGATGATCGGGCAGCGGATGTCCTTGGCCAGTTGGACCAGCTTGCCATCAACCTCCCTGATGCCTTCCACATCCACATCCGTGATACGTATGGGCACGATTGACTCCTTCTGTAGCTTGTTGAGCATATCCAGCCCTCGGCGGCCGCGATTGCGCCGCAGGGGGTCGGAGGAATCGGCGATGCGCTGCAGTTCAGCGAGGACGAAACGTGGCACCAACATCGTCCTCTCGATAAATCCCGTTCGGCTGATGTCGGCGATGCGTCCATCAATGATCACGCTGGTGTCCAAGAGGACATATCTGTCCTCGCCGCGGAGCTTTTCCTTAGGGAGGCGTCCCCTAACTATGCCCAGAAAATCCCTCTCCCGCAGGACCATGGTGACCATGCCCAGATAGGCGAAGAGGAGGGAAGAGGCGATGGGCAATATCTTGCCGAAGGGGTCTGGTAGGAAGGAAAGGGGATAGGCCAGGAAGGCTGAGATGACCAGCCCCAAGGCCAAGCCGATGATTGCTGCTATCAAGGTCTGGACGGGTATCTGCCTGATCTTGCTACGAAGCCAGGAGAAGGGCCTGGTTGTCAGCCAAGGGGTTGCCCATAAGCCCAATGTCGCCCCAGCGAGGGCGAGGACGTAAGGGAGTTGCGGTATGCTAATGCCCCCTGGTAGGGTGACAATTTCTCCCAGCCTCAAACCCATCAAGCCGAAAGCAACCATTCCGATGAGGCGCAATACCAATTCGATCTTCCTCTCCATTTCCACCTCCTGCTCATCGAGTCGCTCTATCCCGCTTCAACTGAGCCACAAATGTCGGGAAACAAAAAGAGTGTACCGCAAAGTACACTCAAGGCGAGGTCTTCTCCTCTACGTTGACGCTTCTCTTGTCTAATAACCAATGGTTTTTACATCAATCCAATGGTTTTAAACCTCTCGATGTCCCTTTTGATGCGCAAAATAGAAGAGATAAGTCCTGTGAAATCGCCCCTGAGGCCTTTGCGAGGATGATTTAGGATAAAGACGATTAATGTTGGATCCAACGACTAATTGTCGTTATAATGCCATACCATGTTTCAATTACATATTAGCACATTATTTTCAAATTGTCAAGTCGCAGTAGACCGCAACGCCTGTTCGTAGTAGGCGCTTTAGCGCTTTCCAGACTGGCTAAAGCCCATACTACGAACCCCAGTTGCGGGGACTGAGTCTGGATTTTAACGGAGCTGTTTGCAGCCCTATTCCACCAAAGCCACCTCCATGGCCTCCCGCAGCGATCGCGCCCTTATCACCTCTATCCCATCGGGAGCGCCTACCCGGCGGACCGACCTGGGGAGCAGGCAGCGCTTGAAGCCCAGCTTCGCCGCTTCGTTCAACCGCTTCTCTACCTGCCCAATGGCGCGCAGCTCCCCAGAGAGGCCTACCTCGCCCACGATGGCCATATCCGGCGCCACGGGCACGTCGCGTAGGCTGGAGGCGATGGCCAAAGCTACGGAGAGGTCCGCCGCTGGCTCCCTGATCCTCAGCCCACCCACTACGTTGACATAAACATCCTGGTCGAAGAGCCTCAGTCCCACCCGCTTACTCAGGACGGCCACCAGGAGGAGCAAGCGGTTGAAGTCTATGCCGTTGGCCGTCCGTCTGGGGTGGCCGAAGCTGGTGGTGCTGGTCAGGGCCTGTATCTCGACCAGGAGGGGACGGGTTCCCTCCATGGTGACGGCGATGGCCGAGCCCGCAACCGCGGGCAAACGCTCCGAGAGGAACGCCTCGGAGGGGTTGGTGACTTCCCTCAGGCCTTCGTGACTCATCTCGAAGACGCCCACCTCGTTGGTTGAGCCGAAGCGATTCTTCACGCTGCGCAGTAAGCGGTAGGAGTGGAAGCGCTCCCCCTCCAGGTAGAGGACGGTGTCAACGATGTGCTCCAGGACGCGTGGTCCGGCGATGGCCCCGGCCTTGGTGACGTGCCCCACCAGGAAGATGGGGATATGGCTCGCCTTAGCCGAACGCAGGAGGGCTGCGGCGCACTCCCTCACCTGTGAGATACTACCAGCCGAGGAGGTCAGCTCCTCCAGGTAGACGCTCTGGATGGAATCAACGATGACCATCTTCGGCTTCAACTCCTCGATGTGGCCGAGGATCCGATCGAGGTTGGTCTCCGTTAGGATGTAGAGCTGCTCTTCCGAGATGCCCAGGCGGTCCGCCCTCATCTTTATCTGCTGGGCCGACTCCTCGCCGGAGACATAGAGCACCGGGCCGATCTGGCAGGCCAGCAGGGCCGATACCTGGAGCAGGAGCGTTGACTTGCCGATGCCTGGGTCGCCGCCGATGAGCACCACCGAGCCGGGGACGATGCCACCTCCCAAGACGCGGTTAAACTCCCCTATAGGGACGGGGATGCGTTCGAAACCGCCGGGGGAGATCTCCAGGAGGGGCTGTGGCTTGGTTGTCGGCAATAGGGAGACGAGGGGACGGGCTTCCTTGGCCTCCACCGTCTCCACCATGGTGTTCCATTCGCCGCACTCTGGACAACGCCCCACCCACTTCAGCGACTTATAGCCACACTGCTGGCAGACGAAGACCGTCTTACCACGAGCCTTAGCCATCCTCTAACCTCGATCTACAGCTTATATCCAATCTTCCTCAAGAAGCCTTTTCTATGCTCAATGTCTTCCTCGGTCTCTATCCCCTTCGGCTTCAGGCCATCAATGACCCCCAGGATGCCGCGCCCCTCCTCGGTCTCCGCGACTATGACTTCGACCGGGTTGGCTGTGGCGCAGAATACAGTGCACACCTCGCGGACGTTCTTCACCGCATTGAGCACGTTTATGGGATAGGCGTCTTTCATCAGGATGATGAAGCTGTGCCCAGCGCCCAGGTTGTAGGCGTTCTTCTTCGCCAGCTCGACCAGCTCTTCGTCGGTGCCGCTGGCCCGCACCAGGCAGGGGCCGGAGGACTCGCAGAAGGCCAGGCCGAACTTGATGCCGGGCACGGAGTTGACCATTGCCTCGTGCAGGTCCTCCACCGACTTGATGAAGTGCGTCTGGCCGAGGATCATGTTCATATCGGCCGGCTTCTCGATCTTGACCGTTTTGAGCTCCATATTGCACCTCCGGAGATTGGCTTCTCATTGAGATTATAGCATTGTGGTTGCCAAGCTGTCAAGCTATTGATTAGCCCCAAGATTTATCACTTATCACCTCCATCGCTCATCCGCTGCACCTTCTCTTGCAGTTCTCACTCTTGCCGAGCTTGCACCTCGGCGACAATCTCAGTAGATCACAATAGCACTTCTCTGCCAGTTCCCGAACAGAGAAAAGGCAGCTCACAAATTGACTGCTACAGTATACTAGATTTCAGCTGGTTTGCAAATAGCAAAAGCTAGCTGTGTGCTTGATGCAGGTGGCTTTTCTCTACAGAATGCCTGAGAGCTTTGTAGCTAAGAGGTTTGTGTTGAAAGGCTTGCCTGCGCAAGCTCTTGGGTTAGCCCATGAACCCTGGTCCGCGGGGCATTGAAAGGGACCCGCGCCATGAAAGCGATGGAATCGACGTGAACGGAACCAATCCGCAGATGACATCTCATCATTGCATGCTAGCTATCTGTTCCCGCACCCATTCTGCCTGCGGCGATCCCAAATGTTCAAAAGTAATCAAGCTTTCCGACAGCAATCGTTTGGCCAACGCTTTGCGTCCCTGTAGCCCTGCTAGGTAGCCAAGCGATGCCTTGTTTAGCGCAATCCAGAACGGTGCCTCGATTTGCTCCGCAATGGATAGGCTGCGTCGAAACAGTTCACTCGCTATTGCATGCTCTCCCTGGTCAACATACAGCATACCGAGTGTTTGCAGTGTGGCAGCAATACCCAATCGATCACCTAGTTGTGTTGATATCTCCAGACTGCGTTCATAGTATTCGCGTGCAGATTGATAATCTCCCTGCTCCCTAGCAATGCGCCCAAGTTCGTGCAGAGTGTTAGCAATACCCTTGCGATCTCCAAGCTTTTCGCGGATATCCAGAATACGAAAGTGCAAACGCTTGGCTTCTTCGTAGTTGCGCTGCTCAGTAGCGATAAAAGCCAGCAAATGCAGGTGTGCCGCAATGTCGGCTGGTCTGCCCAATTCCTCTTCTTCCATGAGCAACGCCTGCTGACAGTATATGCGAGCTTCCTTGTAGTTTCCTTGATCAACAGCTAGTGCGCCCAAACAGTGCAAAGTGGCTACGATACCCGACTTGTTTGAGATTTCCGTAGAAATCTCCAGGCTGCGCTTATAATAGTTACGCGCCTCCGTGATGTGCCCTATGCTTGCACAGACAATTCCCATTTCATGGAGATTCTCTCCAACCCAACGCTTATTTCCTGTCTGTAAAGCCATTTCTAGGCTCTGCTCATAGTAGGGACAAGCGTCCAGATAGCGTCCTTGAAGCCTAAAAAGGTCACCTAGGTCATGAAGAACTACCATTAGATTGAGTTTGTTGTTGCTCTCTTGTGCAATTTCCAGAGCTCGCTGATAGTACGCGTAAGCCTTCTCGTACTGTCCTCGCTCAGCTTCTAGCCCCCCCAGACATTCCAACGTCGCGGCAAGCCCAACTTGGTCGTTGATCTGTTCTTTGATGGCGAGACTGCGTCGATAGTAGTCTTCAGCCACCGTATACCGCCCTCGTCGTGCGCTCAGACGTCCCATCTCGTGGACTGTGGCGGCAAGGCCATATGGGTGGTCCAATTCTTTCCACATGCGCAAGCTATGCTCATATTGCTTCTCTGCCTCGTCATAATCCCCTAACTCTTGACAGGTGACGCCAAGATTGTGATGGCATTCCGCTTGATATTCCTTGTCGCCAAGCATACGGGCAGCATCGATGGCTTGTCTCAGGATCCTCGCTTGCTCATTCCAATACCCTCGCAAAGCCAAGAATCCCCTGAGGCCATCCTGTGTCAGCGCTTTCGCAAATTGCACAAATAGCGCCCATTTCCCGTTGTCGTATAACCAGTTCATGATCCCAAGTGCGTTCTCCAACTCAAGTTCCAACTTCTCATAGTGCTCTAGATTCTCACGCACATAGTGCAAGAAGTACTCCGCCGCGCGAGCTCGAATTCGTTCTTTGTCAGATTGGGTGTCTAGTTTCTCCTGGGCAAACCGCTTCAAAACGGGGTGCAGAGTATAGCGCTCTCCGCTTGTGTCAATGGGATCTCTTTGAAGTAAGGAGTGAGCTACAAGCTCACCTAGAAGATGTTCAGCATCACTTTGCCCACTAATAGCTTGAACCGCAGATACCGAAAAGCTGCTACCGGTGAAGGCCCCAAGGCTATCAAAAACTTTCTGACTCTCTGGCTCCAATGTATCGTAACTCAGCGAGAGCGCCGCTCTTACGCTACGATCTTCCAGCTGCAAAGTCTTTAGCGCATCCATGGACAAGCGGTTCGCCAACTTCTTGAGCGTAGCTATGCGTCCTGTGGCGACCAAACGGCCTGCCAGCTCGATGGCTAGAGGAAGGTCGCCAAGGATATCACAAATGCTGTCAAGTATCTTGGCTTCTTCAATATCGCTTGGGTATGCTTCGGACAGCGAAGTGAGCAACCGAACAGCATTCTCTCTCCTTAATGGCTCCAGATTTATAACGACATCCACAGGCAACGCGAAATGATGTCGGCTAGTGACCAATATAGCACAGTTTGCAGCTGCATCGAGGATGTCACGCACCTGGTCTGCATTCTGGACATTGTCCAAGTATAAGAGAGCGTACTTCCTGCCGAATAGAGCTCTAAAGCGCGCCAGCCTCTCTTCATAACTTGGCACCTTCTGAATGGAAGTGTCACCAAACATGGCCGCAATATCTCCCAGCAATTGCTCCGCGGGTGCATCTCCAACGCTGTGGAAAACGCAACCATCAGGAAAGCTGTGTTTGAGTTTCCTCGCAAGATGCGTCGCTAGAGCGGTCTTTCCAACACCGCCCATACCGCAAATAAGCACGGAGCCAAACGCAAGGAGGGTATCCTCGGCCTGCTGCAGTTCCTGTTCCCGATCTTGAAAGTTCCTAACATCCCGAGGAAGGATAATCGGAGACAAAGCGTGAACGAACCGAAAAGCGCGCCGCTGATCATACATTTTCTCTAGATCACGATCCCTTGCTTCCCTTGTGCTAGTCCCTTCCCGCACAAAGCACTGGTCCTTGCGAAGTTTATCGAACTTCTTCTTGACCCGATGAGGAGGCTTGTAACTCTCTGGAACAATGATCGCTCCCAATTCCACAACACGACCATCAGGGCCTGTGTGATCAAACGTTCTGAAGAGAAACCGAATTGGAGGATCAATCTTAGAGTTGACGATTTCCTGTAGTTTCGCATCATCGAGATTGAGATGGGAGATATCGTGGAGGCTTCCATCTCGCTCATCAACACCGATTATGAGGAACCCGATCTTAGGATCTAGACCCAAAGCCGTCAAGCTATCATCTCGGTCTACAGTATTTGCCATAGCTGAGACATCTTTGATTAGCTCCGCCTTGTGCTTCGGTATAGACAAGTCTAGAATCCGTTTATAATCCACTTTGAGGCTTTCGAAGCCACGTTGGATGAGCTGAATGATGGCTTCCGGATTATATTCACGACCAGTCACTTTGCACCCTCACTAGCTAAGATGCTAGATAGCGTCGCTATCACTCTTGTTCTGAATCCCATTACTGGCAATCCTAGAGCGTTTTATGATAGGGAAAGAGATGATTCAATGTGCTCATGACATGCCCCGGATGATCATGGACAGCCTGCTTTGTAGCGCCAGCTATGAAACCTATTGCAGGGAGTCCTTTTACTATTCAAATCAAATAAAGAAGCCGCCTCCCTTTGCCCAGGAAGCGGCTCTAGGCCACAATCCCCCAAGCTCAACCCCCTGGGCTACCGGGGGTGAGACAACAGGATCGCCAGAGCAATGGGCTCTGCTAAATCCCATTCTGTGGCACGTTCATTATACCCTGTAATAGGCTTACTGTCAACAATCTCAGCTTTTTGTTACACCCTGTACTCCCTCACCACCCGCTGCCCCTCTTCCACCATGCGGTAGGCGCGGCGTTCGGCCTCGTATAAGATGCGCTCCTCGTCCAGGGTCAGAAGCTCTCCGTCACGCATCAGGAGCTTGCCGGCGACGATGACGTGGCTGATGTCAGGGCTCTTGGCGGCATGGAGGATGTTGGAGACGAGGTTGTGACGGGGGCGGAGGTGTGGTCGTCGGAAGTCGAAGATGATGAGGTCGGCTGCCCTCCCCGGGGCGATGACGCCGCTATCGGGAAAGCCCATGGCCTTGGCCCCGTTGCGTGTGGCCATGCGTAGCACGGTGTCGCCCGGCAAGACGGTGGCATCGCCGGTGTGGTTCTTCTGCACGAGGGAGGCCAGCCTCGCCTCCTCAAGCATGTCCAGGTCGTTGTTGGAGGCCGTCCCATCGGTCCCCAGGGCCACGTTGATGCCTCTCCCCAACAGCTCCGGCACCGGCGTGACCCCCATCCCCAGCTTCATGTGGCAATTGGGGCACTGAACCACGTTGACCCCCTTCTCCTGCAGGATGTCCATGTCCTCCGGAGTGAGGTAGATGCAGTGGGCGGCGATGGTCGGCACATCGAAAAGGCCCAGGCTGTTGAGCAGGGCCACCGGTGTCAGGCCATGCTTGGCCAGGGAGTCATCCACCTGCTCCTTCGATTCGGACAGATGGATGTGCAAGCCCACCCCTAAGTCAGCGGCTCGCTCAGCCACGCGGGCCAGGAAGTCGGGGGGACAGGTGTAGGGGGCGTGGGGGCCGAGGACGGTCACGATACGCCCCTCAGCACCGCCCTGCCACCTGTGGACGAACTCGATGCTCCCCTCCAGGTCCGTCCCGATCTCCGCCTCTTTCCCCAGGCCGAAGACGCACCAGGCAAGGTTGGCCCTCAGCCCCGCTTCCTCCACCACCTGGGCCACTTCGTCCATGTAGAAGTAGTGGTCGGCGAAGCCCACCGTCCCCGAGCGGACCATCTCCGCCGCCGCGAGGTAGGCTCCCCAGCGCACCTCCTCGGCACCAAGCGCCGAT
>Ga0190286_1000917_pt1 | contig 11273 bp, 10 predicted proteins | sample 48691834_MG_FD_183241 | JGI IMG/M metagenome (GOLD analysis project Ga0190286, IMG submission 183241) | Hydrothermal vent microbial mat bacterial communities from Southern Trench, Guaymas Basin, Mexico - 4869-18-3-4_MG | ecosystem: Environmental > Aquatic > Marine > Hydrothermal vents >... | reverse complement strand
TCATACTCCTCTCCTCCATGAAACACTAAGTCGAATAGATCTACATCGAATCTCTCAGCATACTTCCTCGCATCCTCATCTATCGGCGGATCATCTATCCTAAATCCATATCCATTTAGATCCATTAGGATGTGGAGGGTTTCGGAGAGGCCGTCGCTTGAATCCATGGAGGCTGTCAATGCGCCGGCTGTCGCGAGGGCAACTCCCTCCTCAACCCTAGCTCTCGGTCTCAGGAATTTCCTGATGACCTTCTCGGCCACAGCCTCTCCCCTAATATTGTTGAGGAGTGCGTGAAGCCCGGCTGCTTGAGCTCCAAACCTCCCCGTGACGGCGACGATATCTCCAGGCCTCATCCCAACCCTCGGAACCGGATTCATGGTCCTCGCTAAGCACGTGACATCTATCACAAGCTCTCTTCCCTCATTTGTGTCTCCTCCGACTATCTTCCCACCATAGATCCTAGCCGCTTCTTCAATCCCGCTCCAGAGTTCCTCGAACTCGTCGAAGAACATCTTAGATGGAAGCGCCAGGGAGATTAGATAGGCTATTGGCTTTCCACCCTTTGCCGCTATATCGCTCGTAGTGGCGGTCACAGCCCTATATCCAGCATCCCTAAAACTCATCCCTGGTGGAATATCGGTCGACTCTAAGAGCATGTCAGATGAAAATATTATTCTATCACTCGGGGTCATGTCGACTGCATCGTCTCCCGGTGATAGGAGGGAGCCGTTAAGCTTCTCAAGCCTATCGATCACATACCTTAGAATATATCTCTCACCGAGATCTCTTAGACTCCTCTTCAACCGGTAAGCCTCCTGCTGAAGAAGGTCTTTATACACCACTCGGCATAGGAGATTATCTCTTTTTTAGCGAGCTTCGACTCGCCGCTCCTCCTCGGCATGAACTTTAACGGATATTCGACGATCTTGCAACCCGCTCTGCTCAATAGGTAGAGTAGTTGGACTTGAAAGACGTATCCGGACTTGAGCTCGGTTAGCTTATCGACGACTTTTCTTAAAGACTCAGCTCTAATTACCCTAAATCCTGAGGTTAGGTCGCTTAGCTTAACTCCCGTTGAGATCCTCGCGAGGAGGTTCGCGGATCTACTTATCAGAATTCGGATGAGGGATCCATCGATCCATCCCCCGCCCTCAATATATCTTGAGGCCACGACCACATCCGCTCCAACCTTCTCAGCATATTCAAGCATCTCGACGAGTGTTTCAGGTGGGTGGCTGCCATCAGCATCCATTTCACAGATATATCTAGCCCATGTATGCTTCGTGAGAGCGTGTCTGAATCCATCTATATACGCCGACCCTATGCCGAGTTTTCCCGGCCTCCTAAGGACCTCGACCCTACCTCCCCTCTTAGATCCTATCTCCTCCGCGATCTCCGCCGTCCCATCGGGGCTCGAGTCATCGACTATGAGCGCCAAGGCTTTCCAACCCGCCCCTTCCAAGGAGTCCAAGAGCCTTGGAAGGAGCCATCTAATGTTCTCCGCCTCCATATAGGTTGGGATGACGACGACTACCACGACAAGCCTAAGGATTAGATGCAATTTAAAAATAATATTATGGAGATGGTTGGAGGCTGTCGAAAATGAGGATTGAGCGCCTCGACGGGCACGTCGTCAAAGCTTAAATAGATTTAGGATCCTTATGACCGGGTGTGAGAATTTTTGAAGGCGGCTGTTCTCCGTGCTCCATTCGATCTCAGGATCGAGGATGTTCCTAAGCCGGAGGTTAGACCCGGATACGTGGTTTTGAGGGTTAAGGCTGCGGGCATCTGCAGAACCGATCTAGAGATATATAGGGGTGCTGGGACGCCTGAGGAGCTGGGGCTTAAGGGAGGTCTTCCAACGATTCTCGGCCACGAGTTTTCGGGGGAGGTCTCGGAGATTGGAGACGGTGTTAAGGGATTTAGGCCCGGAGATAGAGTGACCTGTGAATGTATCATAGGTTGTGGGGTCTGCAGCTACTGTTTATCCGGCAGATATAATCTCTGCCCAAATACTCTGGATTTCTCCAATGGAGCTTTCGCCGAATTCACAGCGGTGCCGGCCAAGGGTCTCCATAAATTACCAGATAACATCTCGTTCGAGGAGGGGGCTTTAACCGAGCCGACCGCCGTCTCGATATATGCTGTTAAGAGGGCTGGGATAAAACCCGGCGACATGGTTGCTATCTTAGGCGCCGGAACTATAGGCTTTCTCTGCCTACAGGTTGCGAAGGCGTTTGGAGCCGATAGGGTTCTTCTAACCGGCACGCGGGATGAAAGACTTGAGTTAGGAGTTAAGCTTGGAGCGGATCTAGCGATTAATGTGAGGAGGGAGGATCCTGTGAGGAGGGTTCTTGAAGAGACTGGTGGTCGAGGAGTTGACTCCGCTATAATCGCAGCAGCCGGAGATCCAAGTGTTCTGGGACAAGCGATAAAGATGGTTAGGAGAGGTGGCCATATAGCTATAATCGGTTTAGCGGGCAAGAAACAAAGCCAGCTACTCTCCGATGAGATCGTGTTCAAAGACTTGACCATAAGAGGTGTTTATGCGAGCCCCAACACCTGGGAAACGGCGCTTTACCTCATGAGAAAAAACCTGGTAAAGCCAAGGGAGATAATAACGCATCGATTCCCGCTTGAAAAGGCCCCCGAGGCTTTCAGATTACTAGATGAGAGGAAGGGAGTAAAGATAATCTTGAAGACTTGATGAGTGATGAGCCGAAGCCCCATCTGGGCGATGAAATCCAAAACAGACTAAACCACACTTACATGGCAGAAGCTTATTGAAGGTAGGGCCGCATAACATTAAAAATAATAAACTACCAGAACCGAGAAAATACCGGGCCCCGGTAGCTCAGCTGGTAGAGCGGCGGCCTCGTAAGCCGCAGGCCGCGGGTTCAAAGCCCGCCCGGGGCTCTATCCGGATCTCTCATAACTATTCTATCATGGAATATGTGATGGGTGCGTAGATTAAAAAGAAAAGTGAATGTTGTTGGTGTCTTATTCTAGGAGTTCGATGGCCTTTGTTAAAGCCTCTTTGATCTTCTCAGCCTTCGACCTTAGCTCATCTAGTGACTTCTTGGTCTCGGATAGTTGGTTTTTGAGGTCGTTGATCTCCGCCTCATACTTCTCCTTCAGCTTCTCAACCTCCTCCCTCCTCACGACCTCCCCGGATCTTATCGCCTCCTCTAGGCTCGGCTGCTTAAGCTCAAAGATCGATGGCAATTCTAGTTTAACCCCCTCTCTCAGGAAGCGCTCATAGGTCTCCCTGACTATTTGACCGGCCTTGGTCTTCCCTCCAAGATGGTTTCTTATGGTCGCCTCGCTCCTGCCGAGCTCATCAGCTATCTGGCTCACGGTCATCTTAGCCTTCTCCCTGGCCAAGGCTGCGGCCGCGACGGCCAACGAGTCCACCCAAGTCAACCTCTCCTCGGCCTTCCTCAGCTCCTCTAAAACGTCTGGTCTGAGGATGCTTCCGATCAGTAGGGCTGACTCGAGTTTATGGATCTGCTCCCTCCCAATCGGGGTTAGGGGAACTTCTTCGCTCAGCTCATATCACCTCCCAGCTATCTTGATTACCTCCCCGGCTTTAACTATCATCCCCTTATCCGTTATCTCGAATGGATGTCTGCGCATCGAGTGGGATGTCCCCCTCATCTTCCAGACGATTATGCTCCTCCTAAGCTCCCCATCAACCTCATCGAGGTCGAGCCTGATTATCCCATCCGCCGCGTGCTCGACTCCGGGTCCTCCAAAACCTCTCTCGGTCACGCTCACCTGTGAGACTAGGATCGAGGTGCACCCCATCCCTGACAAGATCTTCTTCAACTGTAGGACCATCCCCCTCGCCATGGCGGGCTTGGTTATGTAGAGGGTTGTAACCGAGTCTATCACCGCTCTGACCGCTCCAATATCTCTAATCGCCTCCCTCAAGACATCGATCAAGGACTGGAAGTCGTCTGGAGTCCTCACCACATATCGCTCACGCTTAGCGGCCTCGCCTATGCCCGCTGTGAACGCGTCGACTATAGCGAACATTCCCTTCTCCTCATATGGTCTGACGTTCCAGCCGAATTGGGACATAGAGACCCGCACCTGGACCGGGTGCTCCTCCAAGACCACCAAGACTCCTGGCTCGCCGAGCCTCAGCCCATTATACAGGTATTGTTGGCCGAAGATCGACTTACCAGTTCCAGGCCCTCCAGAGAGTAGGACCACGTTCCTCTTCGGGATCCCGCCATGTAAGATGTCGTCGAGTCCCGGAATCCCAGTTATCACCCTCTCGATGGGCATTTCAGATACACCTACATATAATGTTCTTAAATTGCTACTTAAATCTCTTCGGCATCACGATCACCCCTTCCTTTGGGTCGCCGACCTCTATACAGAGTCCCTTGAGATAGAGTATTCCGATGAATGCGCATGTGGCCGCATCGAGTATGTCGCCATCCATATCCATGGGCAGATTCTTCAACCCAAGCCTCCTCAAGTCTTCTCGAAGCCTCTCAATCCCCCTCCTCTTCGTTGAGATCCCTAAGATCTTCTGAGCTCCAGTCGGGAAGACCTCGATGACCTTGAAGCCCAGACCTTCAAGCCTCTTCCTAAGCCGAATCCCCCTCAAGGTTAAGAGCATCATGGATTGGAGGGTTAGGGGGAGCGGCCTAAGCCCCATCCTCCTCAAAGCCCTATCACATTCACGCATAGATTTAGCACGACCCTCTCGTGGCAGGGTGAGCGGAGCGTCGATCGCCACTATACTCGGAGTCTTCTTCTCAATGAAGTCGATTATCTCATCATCTCCATGGACCTTGAGCGCCTCACATCTAAGCACATCATCCAGATAGCATAAACCGGTCCAGTTTCTCGGAGACCCCGCCAGATCCACCCCGACGACTGAGATCATCCCCAATCGAAGAAGCCCATAGAAGATTTCAAGCTTTCCATCTCCTGAGATAAAATCAACCCCATCATCAAATACCTCCATAGATGAATTTCCAGCGCGAAAAAGATTAAAATAAGTCTAAGAAGACACAGGATGACGGGGCCCGTAGCTCAGTCAGGTAGAGCGCCGGGCTCTTAACCCGGTGGTCGAGGGTTCAAATCCCTCCGGGCCCGCAGCTCAGGAAATTTATTTTGGGCGACATTAGGCGATGTTGCTTAAAACGCTCTAAGGAAAAAAATATTGGTGGTTTAAGGTGCTAGACGACTATCGATGTCTCACTACTAGAGACTCCCTCGACTCCATGGATCTTCGAGAGGACTAGATCTCCTAGAGCCGCCATATCCGGGGCCTCAACAAAGGCTATCACATCGAATCTTCCGGTGATCGCGTGAGCGGATTTAACGCCCTCTATACCCGAGATGGCCTTAACAACATCCTTCGCCTTTCCCGGAGAGGTCCTTATAAAGACATATGCGGAGACGGCCATACCATGTTATGACCTTAGGATATAGATAAGGTTTGACTGGATGAGCGGCTCAGCTTCTCCGCTCCCTCGACCTCACCTTTAAGACGCCTTAATGGATTGCGCAGCTTATGAAGGGTTCCTAACCATTATGTTCATCCCTTTAAGCTCTCTAGCCAGGCCATAGATTTCACATTACCTCCATCCGCAGATATCGTTTGCGCAGATTATCCCTGAGATCGTGACTGCTTCTATACCTCCTCCCGGGAATGTGGATGCGCTGGCCAGATATAGTCCCTTTATTGGGGCCTTGAAGTATGGTCTCTTGGTTTGGATCGATTGGTCGAATGAGTAGATCGCTCCCTCGGGCATGGAGGTGTATCTCTCATAGGTTTTCGGGGTCGCCGCATCCATCAAAATGATATGCTTGGATAGATCTGGGATAAGCTTCTCAGCCTTCTCGATAAGCTTCTCCGCAAGCATCTCCTTCAATCTAAGGTATTCCTCCGTCCCCCTCTCCGGAAAATCTCGATAATTCGCTCCCGTTAAGATCATGACACTGGCCTTACCTTTTGGGGCGAGAGTTGGATCCGCGTTGGAATTTATGACTAGATAATATCCCTCATCGAGATTCACTATTATTGATGGATAACCTCTTAGATCCATGTCGAGCCCTAGGAAGACGGCGAAGCATGAGGGGGACATCCTCAACCCCTTAATGTATTCGATGAACTCTTTATCCAGATGTCTCTCCCCAATCAATTCTAGAAATACTGTCTTGGCATTTGCGTTTGCCACGACTATCGGAGCCCTAAACACTTTTCCACCAGCCCTTACACCCCTGACCCTCCCATCCTCCACCAATATCTCATCCACCCTACATCTAAGCAAGACTCTCCCACCATGATTCTCGATGAATCTCTTGAGGGTCTCGGCGAGGTTCTGCGCCCCTCCTCTCGGAAAATATCCCCCATGAATATAATATGAGACCACGGCCGTTAGGGCGCTGCTCGCTGGGACTTCGCTGGGCTCCGCGCCAACGTATCCGATCAGGGCGCATAGGAGGGTTTTCAGATCTTCGTCTTCAAAGTATTCGTCGAGCTTCTCCTCAAACGTCTTATTCATCCAATCATAGAAGTGGGGATGCTCTCTGGGATAGTTTAGGAGCTTCTTCGATCCAAAAACCTTCACGATCAGCTCGGCCGGCAGCGGAGTTCCATAGACCTCAGCCTCCATATAGCACTCATCATAGGCCATCCTCGCATCCTCAAAGAACCTCTGAATGTTCTCCTCCTCGGATGGAAACATCTCAGATAATCTCTTGACGAGTTCGTCGAGGCTTCCCGCCTCGATGGCCTCTCCTCGAAAGATGTATCTCATCCTGTTCCTCACGAAGAGTTCTTCAGGCTTGAGCCCAAGCTCATTTAGTAGATATGTTATCGGCCCCTTCTTCCATAGGCCGCTCACATCCGATACGCCGACGTTGAAGGTGAAGCCATCCCTCTTGAATGATGAGCAATATCCTCCCACCTGATAGTGTTGCTCTAGGATTAGGGTCTTATAGCCTCTCTTCGAGAGGAGCGCGCCACATACTAGGCCGCCGATCCCGGATCCCACGATTATCACATCATACTCGTCTTCAGCCTTAGGTCTCTTCGGATCGACCTTAACCCGCCAATCATATCTCCTGAAATCCCTCGCTAGGAGGTATGCTGACAGCTTCTCCGGCAAGAATATGGAGAGGATGATCCCGATGACTATCAAGGCGTTTGAGGCAGCCCTCGCATACGGGTTGCCGAGCGCTATGGATATTATCGAGTTTAGGAGGAAGATTATCGACCACATACCAGCTATCACGTCGTTGACCAGGAGGAACGTCCTATCCCCCCAATAGACCTCGGGGTAATCCCTCTTGGAGGCTTGGAGGGTGAAGGGCTTCCCCGCGGCGATCGAGATCAACGCCATAATGAATAACGCTAAGTATCCTAGGAAGCTAGGCTCCTCGACGAATAGCTCGAAATCGAGTATGTATGTGGCCGCGGATGCTACTGTGAAATACGCTAGCGACGCCAGATCCATAGGATTAAACTCTCTTAGGCGGGCTTGATAGATGACGAGTATCGCGGCGATCGCGAGTGAGATGAGGACCCCTATACTTAGGCCGAGGCCGCATAGAATCCAGTATATGATCCATGGGATGAAGGAGACTAGGATGAAGATCATCCCGGGAACCCTAGCCATGGCCGCCGCACCAGCAGCACTCGATTAGCCTAGACGGCCGTTGAAAAGTGTTAGGCGCCTCCGCTTAAGGGGATAACCGGAGAGCCCCTGAGGTTCTGATAAATTCTTCAGCTGAAACTTTTATCTCCCACCGCGGCTTTACTATGGTCGATGAAGCTCTTAAGAGCTTCCGTCATCCTTCTAGCGGCGATCCTCGCCCTAACCCTTTGGAACGCTTATTCGATAGAATCTTTGAGGAGGGGGGTCGAGCTTTACGAGGCCGCTTATCCGCGTGATAGGGTTTCGGTTGACCCAATCCTCCTCGAGGATCTCAAGAGTAGCTACGTTATCTTCGCCGACGGCATGGAGAGCTCTTTGAAGTGGACGAAGTACGGTAGTGGAGAAATAGGGGTCACAAGTCATACTTCGTTCGGCGGAGGCTCCTCGCTCATGCTTAGAACGGATAACGGGTCGTGGGTCATCGTCGAGGCGCTTAGGCTCTTCGCTCCCCCTAGGCGTAAGGTCGTCGGCTTCGGCTTCTGGTGGCTATGCTACTACGATAACTTCGGATACCTAGACTTCGGGATAGAGTATCGGAACGCTTTAAACGATTATAGGAGGGCTGGCGAGATATACGTCTACGAGACGGGCGGAGTCTATTACAGGAACGAGGCGGGGGATCTGGTGAGGTTTGAGCCAGCGGCCGGGCTTCCGGAGGCATACGATCTATCGAAGAGAGGTGGGGATTGGAGCTGGCACTTCGCGGCGATCGTGGTCGATTTCGAGAAGAGCGAATACGTTAAGCTCGTACTCGATGACAGGGTGGTGGATATGAGGGGGATTAAGATCTATGATAGGCTGCCTAAGGAAGGGCCGGCGGAGCATAACATGATGGAAGTATTCGTGATCGCGTCGAGCGGCGGCAGATCGGGGTCGGCCGAATGCCTGATAGACGACGTAATAGTTTTCACGCCTACCTAAATCTAGTTTAATAGGGGGCTGGGTCTAGGCATGTCGAGGCTATGGAAGGCGAGGTAGTCTCGAGCGAGCTCGTATATCAGGGGAAAGCCGTCTCGGTTAAGCGCGAGGTCGTTCAGCTTCCATCCGGGAAGAGGATTTACAGGGAGGTCGTGATCCATTGCGGGGCCTCGGCCATAATACCGCTGAAATCGGACAACGAGATAATCTTCGTCGAGCAGTATAGGCATCCGATCGGCGAGACCATCCTCGAGATTCCAGCGGGGACTCTTAAGCCCGGCGAGGATCCGGAGGAGTGCGCTAGGCGGGAGCTCGAGGAGGAGACGGGCTATAGGGCTGGCGAGCTCACCCACCTGATAACGATCTATCCAAGCCCCGGATATAGCAGCGAGAAGCTCTACATCTATCTCGCGAAGGACCTTAGGCGGGGAGCTCAGAACCTAGAACTCGACGAGGACATCTCGGTTATCTCGATGGGCTTGGGAGAAGCTTTGAAAGCGATCGAATCCGGGCGGATAAGGGACGCGAAGACGATAGCCGGAATCCTATACTACAGCGCTTTCGTCAATAGCAGGCTCTAGAAGTGCTGGTAGCCCCGAGCCTCGACGTTGTTCTCTCGGGTTAAATTCCCGTAAGCGTGCTTGATACACGACGAGTATTATGGCGACCGTGAGGGAGATGACACCGGCTCTTAGGCCTATGCCTCATAAGATCCGACATAGGATCCATGGGATGAAGGAGATTAGGATGAAGAGCATTCCAGGAATCTTGGCCATGGCAGCCGCATCAACCGCATCCGATTAAGCCTAAAGCATTATTAAAGTGATCAGCGCTCCCATCCGCCATTTAGGGATGATTGGGCTGTTTAGAGAGGTTTTCACCGAATACTTTAATCTGGAGATGATGTTCTTCTGATGTCGTGTGATGAGGGTTAGGCTCGTAAAACAGTTTATGAGTGAGGAGGTTGTGGAGGCGGTCATCCAAGCCCTCCAAAATGAGAGGGCCGTCATGGGCGAGAGCGTCTTCAAGTTCGAGGAGGAGCTTGCGAGATACTTCGGGGTCAAGTATGCGGTCACGACGAGTTCTGGAACCCATGCCCTCCAATTCGCCCTAATCGCGGTCGGGGTGAGGGCTGGAAAGAAGGTCGTGACCACCCCATACTCCTTCATAGCGACCGCCAACTCGGTGATCCATGCAGGTGGAGTCCCAGTCTTCGCAGATGTTAGAGAAGATACATTCAATCTCGACCCGAGTAAAATTCCAAGAGTCTTGGATGAAGATGTCTCGGCCATACTCCCAGTCCACCTATTCGGCTATCCGGCGGATATGGATGAGATATGCTCGATCGCCGAGGATCGGAAATTAGCAGTGATAGAGGATGCATGTCAAGCCCATGGAGCCGTGTATAAGGGGAGGAAGGTCGGTGGTATAGGTGATGCTGGATGCCTAAGCTTCTATCCGACTAAGAATATGAGCGTCTTTGGGGATGGTGGGGCCGTCTTAACGAATGATGATGAGATAGCAGAGACCGTTAGAAAGCTGAGAGACTGCGGTAGGAGATCTAGATACGTCCACGACATGATAGGATACACTGCTAGATTGAATACGATAAACGCGGCTATAGGCAGGGTTCAGCTCAGACATCTAGATGAGTGGAATGAGAGGAGGAGGGAGGTCGCCGAGAAATACAATAAACTTCTATCAGACATAGATGAGATAAAACTTCCCCCACGCGGAGACCATGGGATAAAGCCCGTCTACCACCTCTACACGATAAGAACTGAGAGAAGAGATGAGCTAAAGAGGTGGCTTGATGAAGCTGGGATTGAATGCGGAGTATACTATCCCCTCCCAATACATCTACAGCCGATCTATAGGAGGCTATTCGATTATCGCGAGGGATCGTATCCGGTGAGCGAGAAGTTGAGCAGGACTTGTCTAAGCATACCAACACATCCATTTCTGAAGAACGATGAGGTGAACTATGTGTGCGAGAAGATCCACGAGTTTTTCGATAAGAATTATTGAACTGCTTGATAGGCTGAAGAAGATCAGGGTCTCAGGTTCATCGATGAAGAGCCTGTAATCGGGAGTCGCCTATATGGATGGGGTCTAGCTAACTCATGAGGATGGCTTGGGGGTGAGAATGGTAGGCTACTAAGAGCTAAGCGGCGTCAAGTCCTCATACCTCAGGAAAAAAATATTTTTGGCGGGTAGATCCAATCTCGACGTGATAGGAATTATATTGGCTGGGGGATATGGGACTAGGCTCTACCCATTAACTAAGAATGTCGCGAAACCTCTCCTCAAGATCCGCGATAAGCCGATAATAGATTATATCATGGAGAGGCTGCTCGAACTGGATTTAGAGAGGATTCTCGTCGCCGTGAATGAGAGGTTTAAGGGTCAATTCATCGAGTGGCTGGAGAGTAGAGGTTATCCAAATGTGGAGCTTAGGGTGGAGCCGAGCCGCGAGGAGAGGGAGAAGCTTGGGGCGATAAAGGGCTTGTCAAGGCTTCTAGACGAGGTTAAGGATGACTGCGTGGTGGTCGCTGGAGACAACCTATTCACCTCAAGCCTAACAGGGTTTAAGGAGTTCTATCTTGAGAAGAGGGCTCCAGTGGTCGGTCTTTACGATATAGGCGACCTCGATAGGGTGAGACAGCTCCC
>Ga0190286_1000916_pt1 | contig 11274 bp, 9 predicted proteins | sample 48691834_MG_FD_183241 | JGI IMG/M metagenome (GOLD analysis project Ga0190286, IMG submission 183241) | Hydrothermal vent microbial mat bacterial communities from Southern Trench, Guaymas Basin, Mexico - 4869-18-3-4_MG | ecosystem: Environmental > Aquatic > Marine > Hydrothermal vents > Microbial... | reverse complement strand
GAATAATTTCACCTAACCTACCGGAAACTTTCCAAACAGTATTTTTAAGTTTTTTAGAGGCTTCTTCTAAAGGATTTGGTTCATTTTCAAAACAGTAAAAATGGATAATTCCTTTTTCCATTAAAAGATTACATGCTGTTTTAAGATACCTATACGAATTTTCAGGTAAATTCATTATAACTCGATTGGCTTTTTCTTTTCCAATTTGTTCAACAACTTTTTCTATGTCTCCAAGAATAGGGATAATCTTTCCTTCAACCCTATTCAGTTCTATGTTTTTTTTAAGATACATTATAGCATAAGGGTTAATATCCACAGCATAAACCTTAACATCCTTAACTTTTTTAGCTATAAGGATAGAAAAAGGACCAACACCAGTAAACATATCCACAACAACTTCTCCTTCTCCCACAAGATTAGAAACCCTAAAATGTTCCTCAGCAAGTCTAGGACTAAAATAAGTTTTTTTAACATCCAAAAGAAAACGGCAACCATACTCTTTATGAATAGTTTCAGTTTGATTTTCACCAGCAACCAATCTATAATCTCTAAGCCTAAACATTCCAGCAATTCCTGTTTTCTTAGCCAAAACAGTTTTAACATTTTTATGGATTTCCATCAATGCTTGACCAATCAAATCCTCATAACTTCTTAATTCTTCCGGAACCTCAATTATAGCTATATGTCCAACAAGGTCAAAAGAACGTGGAACATATCTAATTAAGGTTTCAGGAACTTTTTCTTTTAAAACTTCAACTAAACTTTTTCTTTTAGGTTTTTCTTCAACTTCACATTGAACAACCTCAACAAAACCAACTTCCAACCTTATTTTGTCTAAAACATTCAAATCAAGCTGTTTAACAGGAATAAACAAAAAATTATCCTTTTTTAAAACTTTAAATTCAACAAGCCTTAAACCCAACCTATCTAAAAGTTTAATAGCTTTTTCACCATCATGGATGTTAACCTTTAAACAATTCAAAGTTTAACCCTAAAAATTTAAAATAAACTTCTATCTATTAGAGTTATGCGGGCCCGTAGCTCAGCTAGGTTTCCCATCAGGGGAAACCCTGAAAAGGTGGAGCGGCGGACTGGTAAAAAACCAGACCGTAGCTCTTAACCCGTTGGTCGAGGGTTCAAGAAGGTTAAACTATACAAAGTTTAACCTTGAAAATCCCTCCGGGCCCGTCATTAACTTTTCATTTCTTTAATAATTCATCTATTTCTTTACGGATACTCTCTATCATGGGTTTCATTTTTTTGTTTTTAACTATACCTTATTTCAAGGTTTTCTTCTTGTTTAAGATAGATTAAATGTTATTTTTAAAGGATTGCCGAGAACCTTTTATTTTTGGCTGTGGATATTTAAGTTGTAGTTTTTTGCTGGTTTGGAGGTTTGTTAGGGTAGGTATGCTTCAATCTATTATTTGGCTTCTTACAGGTAGATGTAACCTCAACTGTAAGTATTGTTATGCTTCTAGGTTTAGGGGTTTAAAGGAATTAAGCAAAAATGAATGTTTAAGAATTGTTCGTGAAGCCGGAATGCTGGGAGTTGACCATATTAGTTTTACTGGTGGGGAACCTTTTTTAAGAGATGATATTTTTGATTTAATAGTTGAAGCAAAAAATTTTGATGTTTATGTTACTGCTGTAACAAATGGTTTTACCATGGATGAAGAAAAAGTTAGAAAACTTAGTAGGCTTGATGTTTTTGTTTATTTAAGTGTTGATGGTGAAAAGAAAACTCATGAAATGGTTAGAGGAAAAGGTTCTTGGAGATTTGTTGAGGAAGCCATTAACCTTTTTAGAAAGTTTGGAGTTGAATTTGCAACTGTAACAGCATTAAACAAACAAAATTATGTTGAGGTGGAAAATCTTCTTAAATTTTCAGTTGATTCTGGTGCAAGCTACCATTGTTTTATACCTATCATGCCTTTTGGTAAGGCAAGTTGGTTGGATGTGTTAGATAGAAAGGAAGTTTTAAAATTTTTGAGAATTCTTGAAAATTCTTTAGAAAAAGTTGAGGCTACCGTAGATTTATGGTGTATGCCTTTTGCTGAACGTTTTGTGAATTCACCTAATGTTTATGTTAATGTTTGTAGGGGTGTGAATGTTATGGATATTGGGGTTGATGGGAGTATTCTTCTTTGTGATGTTCTTGACATAACCTTAAGCAACATTAAAAGTAAAAGTTTGGAGAAAGTTTGGGATGAATATAAAAACCATGAACTTGTTAAAAAAATTTCAAATCCAAAACTTGATAAGCAATGTCTTCTATGTCCAGCTAGATTTAAATGTTTGGGTGGATGTTATGCTAGAGCCTACTCTATGTATAGTGATTTTAACAAACCAGACCCATTATGTCCAGCAGTAAACAATAGAAAAGTTTAGTTTTTATTTACATGTTGAAAAATCGGCAAAAAGCAAACGATAAGTAATTGTGGTATTAACCGTTAAGAAAATTTTTAGTCTTTTATTGTTCCATAACCTATTAATCTCCATTTTCCAGCAATTCTTCTACTTAAAGCAATTCTTGAACCTGTTTTTGCACAAATAGGTTTTTTTAAGGTTATTTCAAAACTATCTTTTTTTGCATCTGTTACAACACCAGCTGTAACAGCTGTTCCAGCATTAATTACTAAGGCTTCTCCTCGTGTAATTGCATCAACTTTTGTTAACTCAGCTGTTCCTATCGCATGCTCAAAAAGAAAAGCTTCAACACTTAAACTCTGCCTTATTTCCGGTAGTTGACCCGGCTTCCCCACAACATTACCTATTAATCCATCAGCCTTTGTTAAAGCTGGGTCAAGTTTAGAGCCAACACCAACAAGTCCACCGCAACCTACCTCATCCACACTTTTACCACCAGCATGTAAACTTGAAATTATTGTGTGAAGACTTTCATATTTTTCAGTTTTCCTAATTCCAGGTTTAATTTCAATTTCATCTTGAACTTTAAGTCTTCCCTCAACAATTGTTCCTCCAAGAACTCCGCCAACAAGGTCTTCAACTTTTGTTCCGGGTTTATTGATGTCAAAAGACCTAACAACATACATAAAGGGTGGACGTGTAGGGTCACGTTTAGGTGTTGGAATATATTTTTCAATAGCTTCAATCAACAAATCTAAGTTTACCATATGTTGAGCTGAAACAGGTATAATTGGTGCATTTTCAGCAATAGTTCCCTCTAAAAACTTTTTAATTTGTTTATAATTTTCTAAGGCTTTTTCACGTGTTACAAGGTCAATTTTGTTTTGGACAACAACAATGTTTTTTACACCAACAATTTCAAGAGCAGCCATATGTTCCCTTGTTTGAGGTTGAGGAACAGGTTCATTTGCAGCAATAACAAGAATTGCACCATCCATAACAGCAGCACCAGAAAGTGTTGTTGTCATTAAAACTTCATGTCCTGGGCAATCAACAAAACTTACAGCCCTTAAAAATTTTGTTTCAGAACCACAATTAGGACATTTTGGAGAAGTACTATAATTGCTAGGTGGCTCACAAACTGGACATTCATAAAAGGCACAATCAGCATAACCAAGTCTAATGGTGATTCCTCTTCTAAGCTCCTCAGAATGTCTTGCAGCCCAAATTCCAGTTAATCCTTGGATTAAAGTTGTTTTTCCATGGTCAACATGACCTGCTGTTCCAATGTTGCAAACAGGTTGACAAGGTAACGTTACACTTATATAACTTGACATCCAACCACCCTAGTAGTGGTAAAGAAGGAATGTGTAATAATATGAGTGGGGAGGAAAAAAAGTTTTCTAGACCACGACAAGCCCACGGCTGGTTTGCTTCAGGACCAAAAAGCTACACCCTCCTTTTAAAACATGAGGTTGTAAAGGATTGGGTAGAAAACTACAGTCAAGCAACTAGGGAAGCAATGCTTTATGCGTTTAAGAAGGTTTTAGACCATGCCAAGCTTACACCAAAAGAATTGTTAGCCCTACCAGACCGTGAAGTTAAAAAGCTTACCTTAAAGGTTGCAAGACAGTATCTGGCTGAAGGAAAACCTGGATATGCACGAAGAATAATCGTTACCATGAAAAGCTTTCTAGCAGCCCATGACAGGGAGCTTAAATTCAAACATGGGGAAAGGCTTAAAACACCGAAAAAGAAGTTTGTTCAAGAATACATTCCAAGCAAATACGACATTTACCGTATGGCTGATGTTGTTTTTGTAAACCATCCTGGTGCCAGCATCAGAAATAAGGCTATGATCCTATGCCAGTTCCAATCTGGGGTTAGAATCGGCTGTTTGCTTAGATGGACTTATGGCATGGTTAAAGACCACCTATACAATCCCCATGAAACATTGGAGCGTATAAGGTTGGAGATTCAGGGAAGGGAAGACCTAAACCCGGACAACATCTATAAGGTGATGGATGGAATACTGGTTCCTGTAAGGCTTAAAATAACACATCTGGAGGACACCAAACTTTCAGCCTACGGTCTTCCATACTACTATACATTTCTCGGTTATGAAGCTGCCAAGGCTTTAAAAGACTACATCGAATACAGAAAATCAAAAGGCTGGAAGCCGAAAAACAGCGACCTCATATTCGTTACAGAGTCGACAACCAGTATAGGAAAACCTCTCGAACCAAAGGATGCTTTACAAATCATTAAAAACGTGGCTAAAACCATAGGTTTAGACCCAAAAACAATCTGGACCCATTGCCTCAGAAAAGCTTTCAGAAAGGTCCTATACAATTCAGGATTAGACCCCGACATTAGCGAAGCAATGATGGGTCATATGCTTCCCGGCTCTCGAACAAGCTATTTCGATTACCATGATGTTAATGAGGCTGCCAAATGGTATGTTAAATGTGACTTCAGCCGAAATGGGTTGGCCAGGTTAAACCATGTTGAAAGACGACTTAAAGAGTTGGAGGAGGAAAACGTTGAGTTAAGACAGGTTGTGGAAGACAGGGAACATCAAATCAAAATGCTTGAGGCAAGACTTAAAGAATACGAAGGAAAACTTGGAAAGGTTGAAGCCCTCCTAACCGAAGACGTCTTAAAAACCCTGAAAAACCTAGCCAAAAAACAAAAAAAGTAATATAGCTACATCAACCCCTTTTTTCTATCTTCTACAAGCTGGTTTTACGGCAAAACAACAAAACAACCTGAGGGCAAACCGGTTTGCCCCCTCTAAATAAAAAGCTAAAAAATTTTAATGTTAGGTTTTGTTTAAGTATTTTTTGTGGTGTTTAGATGTCTAAGGTTGAAGTTGTCTGGGTCAGCCTAAAAGACCTTAAGCCTGCACCATGGAACATCAACGAAATGGACTATGAAACCTTTCTAAGCCTACTAGACGACATGAACAAAAAAGATGGACCCCACAGAATAAACCCAATAAGAGTTAGACCAATAAATGAAAACAAATACCAATCATTGATGGACATCAAAGAGTTGAAGCAGCCATAAGACTTGGCTGGGAAAAGATCAGAGCCATAGTGACAAAATGTAGTGAAACAGAGGCTAGAATACGGAATTTCCGGTTAAACAATGAACGTGGAAAAATAAACCCAATACGTGAAGCAGAATTCTACAGGTATCTGCTTGATAAGGGTTGGAGTCTCCACAAAATTGAACGTGAACTAGGAATAAAAAGACAAAGAATCCAACAAATACTTAAAAGACTAAAAGTCACAGAAGAAGCTAAAAAAATCTTGGAAAAGGTTCCCATGCCAAAAGAAATCCAGAAAAAACCTAAAATTACAGCTCTTATTTTTAAGACTGGTAGAATGATTTGTACGGATGCTGGGTGTGGGGTTCAAGCTGTTAAATCAGCAAAAAAGGTTATCGGTTAACTTAAAAACATGGAATAACCATAAAAGGTAAGCTTAAAATCTAAATTCGAAACGTTGTTGCATCAGGAAAACCTTAACCTTAACGAGTTAACATGCGCGGAAAGGGCTGTGTTTATGCTTGGAAAAGTAATTTATGAACCAGAATTTTTTCCAGGGATAGTCATCCGTATCGAAAAACAATAAAAATTTTCTAAGGCAAGAAAAGAATTTGACTTTAAAGCATTAGTTTGTTTTGAGTCAAGGATAAAATAACAATAGCTAAGTTTTGGTTGTTTTTAGCAATTTCTTAGTAATACTTTTTTGTTAAGTAGTAATATTTAAATTAATGAAAAATTTAGCTATAAAGTAGAACATTGAGAGGTGTAAATGTTGTTCAAAATCGTGAGGTCCAAAATTTTTGCTATAATACCTATGTTTATTCTGTTTTTATCGATGGTTTGGGTAGGAGTTGCAAATGCTCAACAAAGTGTTGTTGATGAGTATCCTGAGCTTAAACCTTTGACCAATTTTGTTGGTGAAGAAAACTTATCAGTTTTACATTTAGCTGGTTTTAGAGCTGCAAAAAGAGCGATGGATGAGCTGGGATTTGAAAAGGGGGATGCTAACATTCTAGTTTTAACCGACGCTGGATACATAGCCAAAATAGGTGAATATACAACAGAGAAAGCTTTAGATGGTGTTATGTTAACCTCAGGATGCTCTAGAGGTAAGGGAAACCTTGTAAATGTGCATAAACCATACAATTCTCCTTTATGGTTTGCATTCTTCGACAAAAAAAGCAAAAACTGTGTTTATCTTGAGGTAAACAGTAACCTTCTAAAAACTTACCTAGACAAAGAAAAGGAGGCTAAGGAATCTACCCTAAAAGATTTTATGAAGCTTGAAGATGAACAGATATTTAGTAGAATTGCTGTTGAAAACATAGACGCAGAAAAACTACTGGAGAATCCTGAAGATTGGCAGAAAAAAATGGAGGCTAAAGTTTTTGGTGGAAATGAATTTAGCCTAATAACCATTTGCAACGTCTGGGCTTATAAGGGGTTGCCAAACGACTTCCTAAAGGCAGTTGAACTTCACGACCATATATGCCCCGGACTTACAAGCGGCTACCTAATAGCCAAATACATAGAGAAAAACTTTCCAACAAAATCCCCAAGATACGATTATACCGTTATAGCTATTCCACCATGGTGTAAGGATGATGCTCTAATCCAGTTTTTTGAAACAAATGTTGGACATAAGCATATGTTTGTAAAATGGCTAACGAAGGAGCAATCAAAAGAACTTAAAAAACACCTACCTGAAAACCTTAAAGGTATAGATGTAGCCAACATTGTTATCAGATGGGAAAGAAGTGCCTCGAAAGGTGAGGGTATAGTCATCGGTTTTGATTGGGGGAAGGCCAGTAAACTTTGCGGTATAGAACGTTCATGGTTTAAGGACTTTAAAACCTACAAATGGTGGTGGACTAGGCTTAAAATGGATTTATGGTTGATGGATTACACAGATAAGCCTGAAGAATTCGTAGCAACAATTAAAACATTTAACGTAAACAGTACAAACGAAATCTGGAAGCTTGCATCAGCAGGAGTAAATCCATTGGCCGAGCTTGGACTAATACCAAAACCAACACCAACTCCCATAGAGAAAACTGTTGAAGTTATTCCGTTATGGGTTTACGTAACCATAGGAGTTTTAATAGCCGTAATCATTGTAATGGCCTGTCTGTACACTATAAAACTAAGAAAAACATAAAAAGGATAAAAACAAATTCCCTCCTTTTTCTAAGATTAGTAATATTCAAAGAAAATTTTATAGGGTTTCATGTTTTCTGGTTTTCTCTATTAACATTAACGGTATAACTGCTCCAACAGCCCCAGACATAAAAGCTATAGCCAAATAAAAGGGTAAAAACCTAACTGAGGGCCATATATGCGCATGAAAACCGATCGCCAACCATGTAACCGTTAAACATAACAGGTTTGCAACCCCTCCACCTATACCTAACCTTGCAAAGCTTAGTTTAGATTTGCATGAAAACTCGATCATTAAACCCATAATCAAAAATGCTATTATCCCATAAATACCAAACCACGGTGGGTCTACAACTCCATACCATGGAGAAACAAGCATACAAAAAGCAGGGGTAAGTATGGCTGTAGATACACCTGAAAGTTTTTTACACCCAGTTGTTAGGTGAGCTAATGTAACCCATAAAACAAAAATAAATCCACCAAAAAGTATCATTCCCCCCGCAGGACCAAAAATACCTAAACTGTTTAAGATATGCTTCATAGGAATGGTTAGGTTTATTGTAGTACTTGCACCTGCGCAAACAAAAATTGTTAAAAGGTTTTTTATGGTGGAAGAATCATTAGTAGGCATTTGTTTCAGCCTATATGATACACTTGCTACATACTGTATGCTTATTCATGTTTTTGACAAAGTCTTTGTAAGGTTGAGATTTCACTATATCATTAACCTTAACTGATAATGCATCTGCAAGATACTCCTTAGGTAGAAAACAGCAAGGGGTAACCTTAAAATCCCATGTTATATAAATACCATACTTAACTACCCTACAAGGATTTGTATGTTTACTTGGAAGAAATATTTGAAGCTTAAGTTTTTTAGCTAAAGTTTTAATCTCACCAAAAAGTTTAGCTTCCTTTTTCTCATCTAAAGCTTTAAAGCTTGGGTTATGCTGATTAAACAACCTATGAAGATTTATTGCTTCAACTCCCAACATAGAAGCTTCCTCAACAATCTTAGGTATCTCGTTAACGTTATCCTCATAAACTGTTATGTCTAGAAAGATCTTTGGATTTTTAAGTTTAAACTCTTTTTTTAAATTAGTCGTAAGCAGAATTTTTTCTGAGACTTTTTCCAGTCTTTCAAACTTGTAAACTCCAAATGCAAACTCTTTTAGACCAGAAGAAAAAAGTTTTTTTATTTTTTCCTCATCTAGGAGAGTTCCGTTTGTTATTAGACTTGTTATAATTTTTCTTGAAGAGGCATAAGCTATCATATCATATATTTGGTTGTGGAGTAAAGGTTCACCCCAACCGTGAAAACCAATATAGGTTGGATGGTTTAGGTTTAAAAGTTTCTTAAATCCATTAAAATCCATAAAACCTATAGGTCTATTAAGCCAACTACGCATACAAATTTCACAGTTAAGGTTACAGGCTGTTGTAGGTTCAACTTGGAAGAATAGTTTACTAATAAACATCTTAACAAAAAAATGGGTTAATTTAGAAGCTTCTTTTTAATAATCCAAGAATTTTTGAAGCTATTTTTTCTCTTAGACTTGTTAAGATTACTCCACCAATAACAGTTAAACCTACAATTTGACTTACTATGATTGCCTGAAGAATAGTGGCTGTTGAAGCAGTGTTAACCGCTATGGGTGCACACAAGACTTTCCCCTCCTAAATCTTGGGATATATAGAGTATGGTTGTTTAAGTAAATAAATATTACTATTCGACACTGCTATCTTATTTTCATTGACTTGTACTTTCAGAGGGTAATTAAGAAGTTTAATCAAGCTTTGGTTAAGGTCTTAGGGAAAAAATTTAGATTCACAACCCAGAGTATAAAATTCTTCTAAGAGGATATAGCAAAGGTTATGTGGTGGACAATTCTAACCTCTATGCTACATACCATATCCAAAAATTTAAACTGAAGTTTGAATAAGTTTTTTAAATAGTTTAACATAATCTTCAGCAATTTTTTCAGCTATATTAGCTTTAACATATTTTTCTGCTTTTTTAAGAATGTATTTCACCTTTTTATCATTTCTAGCAATATCAGATATAAGTTGTCCCAATTCAAGATTGTTTTCATATTTTAAAACTTCACTATTAAGTGGATGGAAAAAATCTGAATATTTTGGAACAAGAAATGGTTTTTTTGTTCCAAGTATCTGAAATATTGTGCTTGAAACTACTGCATGACCACGACTTCTAAACTTATGTAAGATAACAGCATCTGAAGCAAAAACATACTTATCCAGTTCTTCCCATGAAAGAATGTCTTCCACTCTAACCTCAATATTTGGAGATTTTGAGTAAGCTTCTAGGATGTCTGAAACCCTATTTTTGCTACTAAGAATTAATAAAAGTATTTTATCTTTTAGGTCATTTGGTAAACTTGGAAGATAAGGTGCATAACCTCTTTGAGCAAATATTAAAATTATTTTTTTGTTTAAGGGGAGGTTTAACTGTTTTCTAGCTTTTTCCTGGTCAAATTTTCTTAAAGGTGCACATGGGAAAGGTATATGGTAAGAATTTTCATAAACTTTCTTTATGAATTTTTGTCTTTTATCAAAATAGATTACAGCATCCCAATCAAACATATAAAACCATGGTTCTTCAGGTAAAGAATTTTCATGTAAAACATGAACCACAATTTTTGATTTTTTCCTTATTAAAGGATAAATTTTTAAAAGATTTTGGTAGGGAAGCATTCTTAAATCTTGTACAATAAAAACATCATAATATTTTTCAGTAATTATTGGTCTTGGGTCTAAAAATTTTGTTTTAGTTGAAGTTCCAAAACATCTAACAACAAAAGGTTCATCAATTTTAGCTGTTAATCCATCTCCATGAAAATCATCCTTAATAAAAGTAAAAACTTTAAGCTTATGTCCTTTTCTAACCCATTCCCTTCCAATAAGTTCAGCATGTATAGCCACACCTGAATCAGTATTCCATGCACTCATCATACCAATTTTCATCTTTAAAACCTCAAAACTTCACCATGTTAAACTTAAAACTAAACAATGGTTAGTAGAGGGTTAAACTTAAATTTTGCACTTATAAACCACAATCTCCTCGTTAAAACCATGTTTTTACCTAGGAAAACTTTAAGTCTAAGGGCTTAACCTATTTTAGTTGCCTAAATCTCTACGAAATTTTTGGTTGAATTTCCAAAAATTTCTGATGTTTTTTAGGAGGTTGATTATATGAGGATAGCTATGATAACACCTTGGAATACAAATTCAGGTCCATCTACTCATGCTGAACTTATTGGAAGGGAATGGGTTAGGATGGGTTATAACTTAAAAATTTTTGCTCATGATGGGTCAAAATTTGTTGAAGGAACAATAATTCAAGAAGATGAACCTTTTGTTGTTAGATGTTGGGGGACTTCTTATTGGGGAAAAGAGGACTGGTTAAATCCAAAACCTATTCTAGAAACTAACTTTGATATTTTTGTTGCTCAAAACTTGGATATTTTACCCAAAAAAGAATTGCTTAAAATTTATCCTGAAATAAAAAGAAAATCTGTAACAGTGCTTGTTTGGCATGAAGGTTTTCTTCCAACAGACCCAACATTTTATATGTTTGATTGGGATGTTATAGTATGTTTTGATGAAAGATACAAAAAACTTTTAACAAAAGTTTATCCTCCGGATAAGATAAAAATAATTCCTTTCCCCTGCCA
>Ga0190286_1000915_pt1 | contig 11278 bp, 9 predicted proteins | sample 48691834_MG_FD_183241 | JGI IMG/M metagenome (GOLD analysis project Ga0190286, IMG submission 183241) | Hydrothermal vent microbial mat bacterial communities from Southern Trench, Guaymas Basin, Mexico - 4869-18-3-4_MG | ecosystem: Environmental > Aquatic > Marine > Hydrothermal vents > Microbial... | reverse complement strand
TTGTGCCTTATTTAATAGATCCCCCTCTTTTTTTAATGGTACAAGCAATTCTCCCTTGGGGGTAAATCGATAGCTTGGGTGTCCTCCTAAGAACCTAACAAAATCTCCACTATCTAAAATACCAGATTTATCAAAGACAAATCTTAATGCCCCATCACTTATATCTAATCTTTTTATATTAAAATGCCTCAGTGAGAGCTTTAACCTGATCAAATTAATCAAATTTTCTAATGACTTTGGCAATGTTCCATAGCGGTCTCTAAATTCATCTACAATTTCAGCTAGTTCCTCTTCACTCTTTATCATAGAAAGTCGCTTGTATGCAACAAGGCGCCCCCCTTTCTCTTTGATATAGTCCCTTGGAATATAGGCAGAAATAGGTAATTTTATCTCAGGCTCTATACCTTCTTCCATAGGTTTTCCTCTTAGTTCATAAATGGCCTTTTGCAATAACTCCAGATACATTTCATAGCCAACTGAGGCAATGTGGCCTGATTGGGCTGTCCCTAAAATGTTTCCTGCCCCCCTTATCTTTAGATCATATAGGGCAATCCGATAACCAGAAGAAAGCTCTGTATGTTCTAACAATGCCTTAAGCCTCTTCTGTGCCTCAGAGGTCAATAATTTTTTATGGGGGACAAGTAAGTAGGCATAGCCCTGTCTATCGCTCCTTCCCACCCTCCCTCTGAGGTGGTAAAGCTGGGAGAGACCAAACATATCAGCCCGATTGATAATGATAGTATTAACATTTGGGATGTCTAGGCCAGCCCCTACAATGTTGGTACAAAGCAGGACATCTATCTCCTTTCTCAAGAATTTGAGCATTGTCTTTTCTAACAAAGTTTCCTTTAATCTTCCATGGGCAATGCCCAATCTGATATCCGGCATAAGCCTAGACAAAAACTTGGCCATCTTAGGGATTCCCTTTATATGTGGGTGTACAAAGAATACCTGTCCACCCCTCTCTATTTCCCTAAGGATTGCCTCCCGGATTAACAAAGGATTAAACCTAGATAGGTAGGTCTTTACAGGGAGTCTATCGGGTGGTGGTGTCTCTATCAGGCTTAAGTCCCTGATACCTAAAAGGGAGAGATAAAGTGTTCGGGGTATGGGGGTAGCACTTAGTGTAATCACATCTACCATTGTCTTTAACTGTTTTAGATATTCTTTTTGCTTGACGCCAAAGCGGTGCTCTTCATCAATAATTACTAGACCCAAATCCTTAAAGGCCACATCCTTCTGGAGGAGGCGATGGGTCCCAATAACAATGTCAATAAGCCCCTTTCTCAACCCCTCCAATATCTCCATTTGTTCCCTTTTGGGGCGGAAGCGATTTAGACAGGCAATATTTATAGGGAAATCCTCAAGTCTTTTTTTAAATGTGAGATAGTGTTGTTCTGCCAAGATGGTAGTAGGGACTAGTACAGCTACCTGTTTTGCATCCAAGACGGCCTTAAAGGCAGCCCTAATGGCTATTTCTGTCTTTCCAAAACCTACATCCCCACAGATAAGCCTATCCATGGGGTATGGCTTCATCATATCGGTCAATACCTCACTTATTGCCCTTTGTTGATCAGGGGTCTCTGTATAAGGAAAATTTATTTCAAATGCATGATATTCCTCATCAAGTGGTGAAAATGCATAGCCCTTTTGGGACATGCGTTTTGCATAGAGTTCTAACAGTTCCTTGGCAATCTTCTCTACTGCCCTCTTTACACGTCTCTTTATGCTGCGGAATGTCCCTGCCCCTAATTTATCTAAACTTGGTTCCTTTCCCTCTATCCCTATATATTTTTGGACCAAATTGAGCCTATCTATAGGTACATAAAGCTTATCCCCATCTTGATACTCTATAGACAAAAATTCATTTTCTAAGCCACCTATATTCAGGCTTACCAAGCCGCGATATCTTCCAATGCCATGTTCTATATGTACTAGATAATCCCCCTCTTTTAGGTCTTCAAAGGTACTTACTGCTAAGGTAGGTCTTTGAGGAGGTGTTAATTCCCTTCTAGGTATCTTGAGCTCATCCTCAGTTAGGACTACCAGTCCTTCTTCAGGCCATATAAAGCCCTCAGAAAGCCTACCATTATAGATAGTAATTTCCCGCTTTTCCTCTTTAAATGGTGGGATAGCCAATACAGGCTCAAATTGATATGATTTTAACAGACCCTCAAGATTTTTTTGCCTAAATGTGCCTTGGCAGACAATGCAAATCCTTAAGCCTTGCCTAAGCCATGTCTCTATATACACCTTAAAATTTTTTATTACATCTTTTGGCTCTACATCTACAAAAGGGCTCTTTATAGAAAATGAGAAAGAATCTGGGGTATAGGTAGGCAATTCATCAATATAGAGCAATTGATATTGGTTTAGGCGCTGTTTTATATCTTGATAGCCTAAATAGACAAAATCATTTGGGAGATAAGGAAACTCTTTTAGATGATTGACTAATTTATTTTCTATCTCCTCTGCCAGATTAAAAATCCTTTCGGGCCTCCAGAGGAAAATTACTGTATTTTTGGGTATATAGTCAAAGACAGGGCTAGGGGGTGAGTCATAAAAGAGGGGGAAGAGGGACTCGATCCCTGGTTGATGGACAGGGGTCTCTAAGTACCTTTTTAGATATCCCTTTTCTAAGATGTTTAATCTTTCCATTCTCTCTCTAGCCCTTTGAAAGGCCTTCTGGCTTTTAGGGACAGGATTTACAGGGATGATTATAAATTCATCTAGCATCACTTTAGAACGTTGACTAATAGGGTCAAAAAAACGGACAGATTCAAGTCTGTCACCAAAGAATTCAAGCCTTAATGGTCTGTTATAAAGCGGTGGAAATATATCAATAATCCCCCCACGTACACTAAATTCACCCACACCCTCTACTAGATCTACACCCTGATATCCAAAGAGGTGGAGGGTGGAGATAAAGCCCTCACGGTCAATTTCCTCACCTACCTGATATATCTCTGCCATTTTTGAAAGTTCTGATCTTGGTAAAAAATAAGAAAACAAAGAGCGGATAGGGGAAATTATTAATGGATGTTCTAAGTTTAACATGGCAAAAAGGGCAGAAAACTGTTCACTTAAGACTTGGGGCAGCGGCGAAAGGCCCTCAAATGGTAGAAATTCTTCACTAGGCAATGGAAAAATGTGTTTATTTAGGGCAGATGCATCGGGTGATTCTAGAAAAAATCTTAAATCAACTGACAACTGATTTACCTCATGGGTTGTGGGTACAATAACGAAGATAGGCTTTTTTAAAATATAATCTATCTTTGCCAAAAGATAGGCCAAGGCACTACATTTTAACCCTCCAATATGGACTCTTCTACCTTTATTTATGGCGTCTATAAGCCCTTCAACAGACATACTTAAAAAATATATAGCCCTTTTGGCCTATCTTCAAGATAAAATACCTAGATTTAAATTGTCTTGAGATTTTTTAAATGAAGGGCCTTTTATGGATTTTTTAGTGAAACCACCTTTTTCTTGGTTCCTTTTTTTGCCTTTTTAACTTCATGGCAAAGCGACTAATAGTTTGAAAATATGCCTCTCCAGTGCGGAGTATAATGTCATTGTGCCCAGCACCAAATGCCAAAGCAAGTTCCTTACTCCTAGCCCCACAGTTGCACAATAGGATATCAGCATCCCTTAGGGGAATGATATCATCATGAGGGCCATGGATAATTAGTGTTGGCTTTCCTATCACCTTTATCTTTCCAAAATTTGCAAAACCATCTGCCTCGGATATCTTCAAATCATCTGTTGGCACACCAATGCGATTAAGCCAAGGTATGGTCCTGGCAAATGCACTTTCAAGTATAAGTCCTGAAATCTTGTCTTGATGGCTTGAGGCTACCTCTAAGGCAGAGGCACTCCCAAGCTCCCTGCCCATCACAATAAATGGCCCTGTTCTGCCCTTTTTCTGCAGCCAATTATATATCTCCTTCAAAATAATATGGGCATCTGAAAGTAGGGAAGTAGCAGTTGGCTTTCCTGTACTTCGCCCATATCCCCTGTAGTCTACGGCAAGGAGGCTTATATCATAGCGATTGTACATATTTCCAACCTCATTATAATCGCTTACAATCTCATCCCTACCGTGAAAAAAGAGGATATGTGGATTGAGGGGATCAGAGAGAAAAAATCTTGCCCCAATCTCTATCCCAACCTCTACCTTAATAAAATATTCTATACCATGCTGGGGCTGAGCTAAATAGTCTTTTCTTGGATGGAATAGATGCTCAAGCACCTTGGGGTGATCCAAGGCAGAGACATTATGTCCTATCATGATCTTTTTATAACCTATATAAATCTATCAGTCAAATAATTATATGTTTACCGCATCTTTAACCTCTTCTAAAGTGGCTTGGGCCTCCTTGCGGGCATAAGAGATACCCCATTGCAAAATCTCATCCAATTCTTTTGAGTGCATAAGATAATATTGTCGTCTTTCTTGGTGGTAGGAAAGCCCCTTAATGAGATTTTGGGCCAGGATCTTTTTACAGTCAACACAGCCTATCTTTGCCAAAGGACAGTCCCTCTTTATATCCTCCACTACATCGGCTGGGGTATAAAGTTTATGGAATGAAAATACATTACAGATATTTGGATTACCTGGATCATATCTCCTGAGACGGCTAGGGTCTGTAAACATTCTGCTAACCTTCTCTTTAATTACCTCGGGGGGATCAGAGAGGTAAATGGCATTGTTATAACTCTTGCTCATTTTTCGCCCATCAATACCCAAAATTTTGGGCATTTCTGTCAAAAGCGGTTCTGGAATAGGAAAAACAGGTCTATAGAGATGATTAAAACGCCGCGCAATCTCCCTTGTTAACTCAATATGGGGCAGTTGATCTATCCCCACAGGCACAACTTGGGCCTTATAGATTAGGATATCTGCTGCCTGAAGCACAGGATACCCCAAAAATCCGTAGGTATTTATGTCTTTTTCCACCAACTCCTTTTGTTGTTCCTTATATGTAGGGTTTCTCTCCAGCCAGGGTAGGGGGGTAATCATAGAAAATATAAGATGCAGTTGTGTATGCTCTGGCACCTTTGATTGGATAAATATAGTACATTTTTTTGGGTCTAAACCAGCACTTAGCCAATCAATTAAAATTTCTTGGGTATAATCTCTGATTGGGGCACTATTTTGATATTCAGTAGTTAGGGCATGCAGATCGGCTACAAAAAAGAAGCACTCATACTCATCTTGAAGCCTTCTCCAGTTATCTAATGCCCCATGCAGATTTCCTAAATGGAGTTTACCTGTAGGCCGCATCCCACTTAATACACGTTTTTTCATCTTTACCACCTGTAGTCTGTGTCCTAAATTTGGCCTTTAGTTTAACTCAATAAACCCAATGACTCAATAACTTACTCTAACTGATAACCATTGTAAGGGAGTTCCTCTCCATCTAAAAAGATGGTAAATCCATCAATACCAAAGCGTCCATCAGCTATTAGCTCTAAACCTTTAATAAAGGCAGGCCCATCACACTCCCATTTCATCATCTCTTGAATGGCATCGGCCTTTGTCCTTAGGGGACGAAAATTGTGACTTTTTAAGTTTTTTTGTACCCATTTTTGATCAAAATGTATTTTTTTAGAGCATACCAAAATAGGGCCTTCATCAAAGGCCTCAGTCACTAAGTGTAGAGTAGACTGTGCATAGGGTTCACCACTTATCATACCATCATAAACTGCATCTTTGCCTTTATATTTTCTTACAAGTTTATTTAATCTTGCTAGTTTTAATACCTCACTAGACCTTAAACTGCCTACTTCTAATCTCTCTACCCTTGGCCCTGTTAGTATATCTAAACGGAATGGATGGATATTTAAGATGCGGTTATAATAAGTAGAGAGCAATGGGTCTGTAATGATAAGCATAAATCCAGAAAGCCCTAAAATATCTACTGAAAAACCCTCAATCTTCTCAAGTATAAATTGAAAATAAGCAGTCCTTTGATTCACACTATATTTTTCACAAAATTGCTTATAATCTGCAACAATTAGAGGTAAATCTATCTCTTTACAAAATTCTATACCACTTGCATGCTGATTATCTGTCAGGGCAAATACAATTTCATATTTGACTCCATGTAGATGACTTCTAAAGGCAGACTTCAAACTACTTGCTCCACCGGAAAATAAAAATCCTACCCTTAATAATTGTCCAGATTTTGGTTGATATATGTACTCCAATTCCTCAAATCCTCATTCTACAAGGGTAGGAGTAATAAAGATCATTAACTCTCTTTTGCGGGTACTTGCAATCTTATTTTGAAACAATAGACCTAATATAGGAACCCTGGAAAAAAAGGGGACCCTTTGTACAGTTCTATGTTTTTCCTCTGAAATGATGCCCCCAATTACTACTGTCTCACCATTGTTAACCAAAAGTTTGGTTTGCAATTCCTTTTTTTCTATAGGGATAGAGTCCATACCAGCCCTATACTCACCTGGTGAATCCTTATTGACCTTGAGCTCCATCCTTACCTTTTTATCAGGAGTAATATGTGGTTTCACAGTAAGTTTTAATGTTGCCTCTCTAAATTCTGTCCTTGTACCTGCCTCTGAAACAGTTTGATAAGGGATCTCTATGCCTTGAGAGATTACTGCCTCTTGATTATCCATAGTAATTACCTTAGGTGTAGAGAGAATATGCACTATTCCACGGCTCTCCATGGCCTGGAGCTTTATATCCAATCCCAACTTGGTGGCCTTGCCAAGCCTTCCTAAAGTAAGGCCTATCCCCCCATAGGCACCAGTAGGGGGCAAGCTTACTATTAAAGGAAAATTTTTTATAACCTCTTCCCCAATGGTCACTTGATCCTCGCCACTCAAAGTGGGTGTAGTACCTACCGCCCCTGTTCCACCATATAAACTCTGCCAATTCATACTAGTGCGCCTTTCAAAGCTACCTCCCCATTGAATCCCCAACTCGCGGCTAAATTCTGTGCTTACCTCTACAATCCTAGCCTCAATCATTACCTGCCTAGGAGGTATGTCCAGACTCTTTATTAAAGCCCTAGCCTTTTTGATGCGATCCTTGGTGTCGGTCATGATAATACGGTTACTAAATACATCATAAGTAATCTTGCCACGGTCACTTTTTATCTCTTTAATTTGTTTTATAAAATCAGATGCCTTACCATAATTTACTTGAATTTCTTCGGTGATAAGAGGCTCAACCCTCTCCTTTTTCTGTAGGGCCTCTTTAACCTCTATTAGCATCTGTTGTTCTCTTTTTAATTGGTCAATGGGTGCAATCCTTATCACATTTCCCTTTTTAATCATCCCAAGTTGGTAGGTCTGTAAGATCAAATCCAAAACCTGATCCCAAGGCACCTTCTCCAACCTCAATGTTACCCTGCCCTTTACCTTTTCAGACACCACAATATTGAGTTTACTTACCTCAGCAATTATCCTCAATACTTGACGGATATCTGCATCTTGAAAGTCAACGGAAATAGGTTGGCCCTTAAAGACCTGTTGAGTGCCAGGGAAGATTATCTTGAATGTATCCGATGATATGTCTTCTTGCATATTCTTTGATGCCTGAAGGGTAGGGGGCTTATAATCTACTTTTTTCAAGGCTAATGGTAAAATTACAATCAATTTATTATTTTTGGCCTCAACACTGTAGGGTTTAATACTAGGTAGCCTTGAATCAATCACCAAACGTAGTCTGTTTTTATCAGTTCCCCACCTAAGCTTTGGATAAAAGGGATTATTTAATTTCATCTTTGTAGGAAGTGTGCATTTGAGCAATGGCAGGTCTATGACCAATCTTGTTGGTTTATTTAGGATAAATGCATTATATTTTTCAATGAAACCATCAGCACTTATAATCAGTCTAAAATCTGAATTTTCTTCTTTTTCAGCTATATTTAACAATTTAGTTGCCTTTTGAACCGCATCTAAATTATAACTTCCCAGAATTAATGAAATAATAACCCAAAATATATAGCCTTTTCTCATTGTTTTCTTCCCCCCTTTTGAGGTAGGCTTAATTCCACTATACGTGTTTTCCTCCCCTCAAATACATCGGTATATACCTCTTCCACAATTACTTTACTCTTAGTAATAAATTTTACATGACCTAAGGGACCAATGGGATCACCTACCTTTATGATATATGCCTTTCCAGAGGCATCGTTGATCAATGCCATAGGGTTTTCTGGACTATAGATTATACCCTTTAACGTAAGTTCTGATAGTTTTACTCTCTGAATAGGGAGGAGGTGAGCCTTAGGTGATTTGGGTCTAACTGTTTTGATAAATGGCTTAAATGGATCTATGCTGCTACAGAAGACATCACCTACTTTAAGAAGGGTACATATTAAAAAGATAGACATAAATAAAATAACAATTTTATCTCTTGACCTCATGAAGCCTTGCCTTTTCAGGAATAAAACGATAAATCATCATCTGTACATCTGTCTTTAAGACTACAGTATCCCTATTTATTTTAGGACTGCTAAATTTTAGACTAGGTATGTTTATAATTCTAGACAATTTACTTATCTTATCTAAAAAATCTTCTGTATTTACGTAACTCCCTTGTATAACCAGCTTAATAGGTACTTCGGCATAGAAGTCTTTAACCTCTTCCTTTTCTGGCTGGAACAGTAAAAATTCCAGATGACATTTATTTCCTAATGCAGAGACGTCTGATAATAGATCTGGGATTTCCTTCTTATCTGGTAAAAGTTGGGTAACTTTTAAAAATCTCCTATTTATAGTCTGTATTTCTAGATTTAATTTGTGTAACCTTTTTTTAGCTTGCTTTAGCCTTTCTAATTTTGCCTGGGCACTTAATAACTGCTTTTCTAATTGATTAATCTCTGCCTTAAAGGGTAAATAAAAAAACTTAATAAAAAATACTATACTCAACACAGGTACAATGGTATACATCAACATACGCTGTGAAAAGGGAATTTCTTTAAGTTTCCTAAGAAGTCTTATCATTGCTTAAAACTTTTAACTCTTTGAATAAATAGAAGGAAACATAGTTAATTTGCATTCTAAGGTAAAACTTTTAAAATTTAAGTCTTGAATTTGCCTCTTTTCTGCCTTGATCAATTCAACTTGAATAAAAAAGGTGCTCCTTTTGAGTCTTCTCATAAATTCAGCGATAACTTCATTGTCCATAGCCACTCCCTTTATAGTTAAATTTGTACCATTTAACTCAAGCTCTTCAAACCACATCTTTCCTACAGGAAATTGAGCAACTAATTCTCGAAGTATGGAAACTACATAACCCCGCTGTTTTTTTAGGTCAGAGATTATTTTTAGCTTTTTTTCTATTATCCTTTTTTCCTTTTTTAACTGAATCAATTTTTTTTCTATTCCTTGATAATTTTTTAATTCTGTTTGAATAGTCTTTAGCTGATATCTTATCTTGTTTTTCTCATTCTTTAAATTTATAGTAAAATACATAGCTATAGAGAAAATAAGCAGACATAATAGGATAAAAATTGTGAGTTCCCGTTTAATATCTTCAAATTTCTCTATTTCTTTTGATGGAATAAGATTGATCTTGATCATTTCTCACCCATCTTCCTCAGTGCTAGACCCAAGGCAATAGGCATCTGGGGTACACTGTATTCTAAATATGCAGCATCAAACTTTTCTGAGGGATATTTTAATTTCTTAAAGGGGTCAAAAGTGCTTACAGGTTTTTTAATTTCTTTATAAAATAAATCAGTCAATCCCTTTATCCTGGATGAACCACCACTTAAGATTAGCTTGTCTATGGCCTTAGGGTGATTTTCCTCAAAGAATCTGAGTGTCCTTTTAATCTTTGTTATCCATTCATTAATCACCAATGTAAATATATCTTGTAAAGGTTGAATTAAGGTATTATCTGAAGGCCCATTAATTTTGATTGATTCTGCCTGTGCATAATTCATATTAAACCTATCTTGAATCTGTCTTGTTAAGTATTTGCCTCCAGTTGGTATCTCTGCATTAAATATAGGAAATAAATCCTCTAAAACAATTACATTTATCTTACTAGCACCGATATCTATCAAGGCCACAATACTTGATCTATCAGCGTAAAAGGTCTCATAGGCATTGACCAATGCAATGGTCTCCGCATCAATTACATAGGGCCTTAGACCAGCCTCACTGAATAAGGCCATATACCTTTCCACAACCTCCTTTTTGGCTACAGCAATGAGGATATCCATTTTATCTTCTGATGACCTTCCTAATATTTGGTAGTCTAGATTTACTTCTTGGAGATTATAAGGTATATGTTGTTCGGCCTCTGCAATAATTCCCTCATCCAATTCTTTTCTTTCCATAAATGGAATTTCTATTTTTTTCACAATTATGTGATGAATAGAAAGACAGACAGCCACTTCTGTTTTTTTAATATTTAATTGTTCTATCAATTTTCTAATAGTTGAGATGATTAAATCATCCTTTTCGGGGTCTTCTAAATCCGCCCCCTCAGGAAGGGTCATCATCCCAAAGTTGACCAACTCTAAGCCCTTATCACTAAGCTCTAGGATCTTTAGTGTATGAGAGCCAAGATCGATACCAAGGAGTGACCTTTCCCCAGTAAGAAAACTTAACGAGATAGGGGTAAGGAGTTTTTTTATAATAGGTATTTTGAATAATCTCATATGCCTTTGCCTTTATTATAATGAATTACTTTTACCTTTGCCTCCTTTAACATCTGTTTTGATAGTTCATCGGGATAACCCATTTCATAATATATCGTCTTTATTCCGGCATTGATCAGCATTTTTGTACAAATGATACATGGATGGTGGGTACAGTAAAGCGTGGCACCCTTAATAGAGATACCATGATAAGCGGCTTGAATGATGGCATTTTGCTCAGCATGAAGACCTCTACAGAGTTCATGTCTCTCTCCGGGAGGAATTCCCATTTTTTCACGCAAACACCCTATATCCAAACAATGGGCAAGACCAGAGGGTGCCCCATTGTAGCCAGTGGTCAAAATGCGTTTTTCCTTTACTAATATAGCACCTACTTTCCTTCTTAGGCAAGTGGAGCGCTCTGCCACCAATCTGGCAATGGACATAAAGTATTCATCCCATGAGGGACGAGGCATTAATTACTCCCAAGCAAATAAAGGAAAACCAGCGCAGAATTCTTTTACCTTCTTTCTCACCTTTTTGATAGTCCTCTCATTATCTATGTCTTTTAGGACATCCAAAATAAGTTGGGCAATGATCTCCATCTCGCCCTCTTTCATACCACGGGTGGTGACTACGGGGGTGCCAAT
>Ga0190286_1000914_pt1 | contig 11281 bp, 10 predicted proteins | sample 48691834_MG_FD_183241 | JGI IMG/M metagenome (GOLD analysis project Ga0190286, IMG submission 183241) | Hydrothermal vent microbial mat bacterial communities from Southern Trench, Guaymas Basin, Mexico - 4869-18-3-4_MG | ecosystem: Environmental > Aquatic > Marine > Hydrothermal vents >... | reverse complement strand
GTCGTGGGCTTCATGGTCTGGACCTTCGCGTTGATGGCCTACAGCGAACTCTCCTGGGCGATGATCGGGGAGGCCCAGCAAGGGACGCTGGAGCAGCTCTGGATGACCCCGGTGGGCTTCGGCTGGGTGGCGATCTTCCGGGTGCTCGCCACCTTCATCTTCAACGCTCTCATCGTGATCTTGATGCTATTTTTGATGATGGCCTCCTCGGGGAGGTGGCTCCACCTCGACCTGGTGAGCTTGACGCCCTTGATCCTGCTCACGATCGCCGGGGTGTGGGGCATCGGCTTCCTCATGGGCGGTTTAGCTTTAGTATTCAAGCAGGTCCAGGCGGCCTTCCAGATCCTGCAGTTCGTCTTCGTCTTCCTCATCGCCGCCCCGGCGGACAAGCTCCCGTTCATGAAGTTCCTCCCGCTCTCACTCGGAACGCGGCTCATCGGGAGGGTGATGATCGAGGGGACCTCGCTCACCCAGCTCCCCTTGGCCGATCTACTGCTGTTGGTCGGCAACTCGGCCTTCTACTTCGGGCTGGGGTTCCTGCTATTCAAATTCTTCGAGAACATTGCCCGCGACCGCGGGCTCCTGGGGCATTATTGAGCAGACCGCGATGCGAGCTCCGACGGCTCTCCAGGAGGACTTGACAACCCTAGCAAAGCTCGATTCGATCATCCACCAGCCGGTGCGGCTCAGGATCATGGCCGCGCTGACGACGCTGCCCGCCGATGCTCAGATGGAGTTCGTGGCGCTACGGGACCTCCTGAAGGTCACCGACGGCAACCTCGGCGCTCACCTCCGCAAGCTGGAGGAGGCGGGATATGTCCGCATCGAGAAGGTCTTCGTCGCCCGCAAGCCCCACACCTATATCGCGGCCACGGCCCGAGGTAGGGCGGCGTTCAAGGAGCACGTCAGGGCGCTCCGGGAGATCTTGGGCGACGTTGTGAGGGCAGAGGAGTGAGAGGGTGGAAACCACACTTCACCACCATTCAGAAGGAGATCGCTCACTTGGAGACAGCGATCTGGAGGGTCTTGCAGCGGCCGAGCTCCTCCCTGGTTGAGGGCGATTTGGTTTGAAAGCTAGCCGCCTCGGAGGAGCTCGTCGATCCGCCGGGCGCGGAGGAGCTCCTCATCCAGCTTGAAGTGGAGCTCCGGGGTGTGGCGCAGGTCCAGCCGGCGGGCCAGCTCCGACCGGAAGAAGCCCCGGTCGCGCTCGCAGAGGGCCAGGACCTCCTCGGGCTGGGATTCGCCGGGGATGTCCAGCAGGACGGTGGCATGGCGGCCGTTGGCCGAGAGCTTGACTGCGGTGACCGTCACCAGGGCGAGCCGGGGGTCACGGGTCTCGAACTCGAAGATCAAGCTCAGCTCACGCTTGATCGTCTCCTGGAGGCGCTCCACCGTCCGCTTGCCCATGCTCTTTTTGTTTTTGAATCAGAGGAGCTCGATCTCCCAGTCCTCGACCAGCACCTGAGGGTCGCGCTCGATCAGCTCGACCAGCTTGGCGAGGATCCGGCTGTTGAGCCCGCCGTCGTTGGAGACCAGCGCCGCGCCGAGCTCCGCCCGCTGGCGGTCATCGAGCGCGCCGATCTCGGCGATCGAGACGTTGAATTCGCCTCTCACCCGGGTGATGAGCCCCTTGATGATCGCGCGCTTCTCCTTGAGGGTGGTGACAGCGGGGAGGTGGAGCTTGATCCTGATCGTTCCGACCCTCATCCCTTTCGATTCGATCCCAGCTGACGCTTCGCTCCCGGTCCGGTAGCCTACCTCGAGCCTGATCTTACCGGAGGGGTGAGGCCGGGCTCGACCTTCCGCAGGATGAAGACCTCGAGGAGGTCACCTACCTGGACATCGCTCCAGTTCTCGATCCGCAGGCCGCACTCCCTCCCCTGCTCGACCTGCTCCACGTCGCGGTCGTAGCGGCGCAGGCTCCGGATCGGCCCGCGGAAGACCTCCGTCCCGTTCCGCAGCACCCGCACGTGGGCCTTCCGGCTCACCACCCCTTCGCGCACGTAGCAGCCGGCGACCACCCCGACCCGCGGGATGTTGAAGACCTGCTTCACCTCGGCCAGTCCGAGCCGGACCTCCTCGAACTTGGGGGCGACGGCGCTCTGGAGGAGGCGCTCGATCGCCTCAGTCAGCTCGTAGATGATCTCGGACTGCTTGATCGCCACCCCCTCGGCTTGGGCGAGCTCCGCGGCCTTCTTGTCCACCTCGACCCCGAAGGCGATGATCAGCGCGCTGCCCTCCGCGGAGGAGGCGAGCAGGACGTCGTTCTCGCTGACGTTGCCCACCCCGGCGTGGATGACCTCCTGCTCGATCCCCTCGACCTTGATCCGCCGCAACTCCGCTTGGAGGGCCTCGAGCGCGCCGACCGTCTCGGCCTTCAGGATCAGCTTGAGCGTGCGGGTCCTGGCCTTGCGCAACTGCTGCTGGAAGAGCTCCATCGGGGAGAGGCGGCTCCGCTCCAGCCGCCTCTGGCGCTCCTCCTCCTTGCGGCGTTCGGCGAGCTCGCGGGCCTCGTTTAAGCTCTTGAGCACCTCGAGCTTGACCCCCGCGGGCGGGACCTCCGAGAGGCCGAGGATCTGGGCGGCTGAGCCCGGCGGGGCCTCCTTCATCGGGCGGCCATGCTCGTCCAGGAGCGACCGGATCCGGCCGTAGGCCGTCCCCGCGACGACGATGTCCTGCGCACGGAGCGTCCCATCCCGGATGATGACGGTCGCCACCGGCCCCTTCGCCGGGTCGAGGTAGCTCTCGATGATGATCCCCTCGGCTTTCTTGGCCGGATCGGCCCGCAGGTCGGCCATCTCCGCGACCAGCAGGATCATCTCCAAAAGGTCGTCGACGTTCTCGCCGGTGAGCGCGGAGATCGGGACCATGACTGTCTCGCCGCCCCACTCCTCGGGGACGAGCCCCTCCTTGGCGAGCTGCTCCTTCACCCGGTCAGGGTTGGCCTCCCGCTTGTCGATCTTGTTGATGGCGACAATGATGGGGACATTCGCCGCCCGAGCGTGGGCGATTGCCTCCTTCGTCTGGGCCATCACCCCGTCGTCGGCAGCTACTACTAGGATCACGATGTCGGTCGCTTGGGCCCCACGGAGGCGCATCTGGGTGAAGGCGCGATGACCGGGGGTGTCGATGAAAGTTATTTTTTTGCCGTCATATTCCACCTGGTAGGCGCCGATCGACTGGGTGATCCCGCCGACCTCCCTCTGGGCGACGCGGGTCTTGCGGATGTAGTCCAGGAGGGTAGTCTTGCCGTGATCGACGTGGCCGAGGACGGCGACGATCGGCGGGCGGGGGACCCCGGCTTTCGGCTTCTCCCTCTCCTCAGGCTTTGCCGGCCTGGGCTTGGGCTCCTCAGCGGGCTTCTCCTCGACCTTGGCCTTGGTCTTGGGTTCAGGAGCCTCCTTGACTTTAGCCTCGGCCTCGGCTTCAGCTTCGGCCTTGGGCTTAGGTTTGAGTTTGGGCTGGGGCTGGGCAGCGAAGAGCTCCTTGATCACCTGATACTCTTCCTCCTCTATGGTATGGAAGGGATTGTTCTTCTCGATCCCTAGCTCCTTGAGGATCGCGAACATCTCCTGGGTCGAGATGCCCATCTCCTTCGCTGCCTCGTAGACCCTCAGCTTCGCCATCGCCCTCTCCTGAGCAAGGTAAGGTCAGGTTGACTTACTATACTAAACCGCTATGGCATTGTCAATTCCCCGCCCTCCTTCCAGATGGCTCCGGATCTGCCCTGCCAGGCTCCAACGGCCTCGAAACTGACCCCCTCACGCTCAGGTATGTGAGGCGTAGGAGCTTGAGAGCGAGATGGGCGGAGAAAGAGAAAGAGAAAGGAGACAAGGAGAGGAGGGGTCAGCAGTGAAGTGGATCTACATACAAGTGCAGGGCCGGTGCGGCCTAGCGGCGATCATGATTCCTCGGTGGATCACCGTCTCCGAGCTCAAGCTCCTCCTCGGGCTCAACCGCCGGAGCAACCTGTTCATCCCATCCCACTTCCTCCCCCTCCCCGGCGAGGCCCGGCTTCACCAGCTGGTCGACGATTTTGAGACGGTCTACGTCGAGCTAGACAATTGCCCTGGCGTTTAGCTTTAGCCAGCAGGGGAATATCTGACTAAAGCCCTGGATAACACCCCAGTTGAGGCGCTCGAGCTCCGCCTACCCTCACTCACACTCAGCTCCAGCTTGGGCTCCTCGGTCGTGGACCGGGCTCAGCTCAGCTCAGCCCAGCTCAGCCGCCCCTCGCTGCAGCCCGACGGAGACGTCCTCCTCCACCTGGGCGATCGAGGTCATCCCCGGGATGACGGTGCTCACCCGGGGGTCCTCCAGGACGAAGCTCAGCAGCCTCGTTGCGCCATACTTGGGGATCAGGCTCCGCCACCTCCTCCCCCGCCGGGGCTGCTCGACCAGCGGCTTCTTGATGATCACCCCCACATCGTGCTCCTCAGCGGTGGCGAAGACCCCGCCCGGGGCGGCCGCCTCCTGGAACTCGATGTTGTATGAGGGCTGGACGGTGTCGAACTCGTCGGTCTTTATCGCCTCGACCAGCACCTCGAGCTCCAGGGGGTTGTGGCCGCCGGTGAGCCCGATGAACCTCACCAGCCCTTGAGCTTGGAGCTCACGGAGGCCCTCGAGCGCGCCGCCCTCATCCAGGATCTGATCCAGGTCGTCCAGGGAGCCGACGGCGTGGAGCTGGACCAGGTCGATATAGTCGGTCTGGAGCCGCTCGAGGCTCCTCCGGACGAGCCTCTTCGCCGTCTCCTTGCTCCAGGGGCGCTCGCGCCAGTCCCTCCGTGAGCGGGAGTCATACCGCTCCACCTTGGTGGCGATGATCAGCGACTCGCGGGGATAACCCTGGATCGCCTGGCCGATCCGCAGCTCGCTCCGGCCGTAGGTGGGCGCGGTGTCGAAGAAGTTCACCCCGAGCTCGATCGCCCTCCGGAGTAGCTTGACCGCCAGCGGGTCGTGCTCCTCCTCACCGCCGCCGATCGGCCCGCCGCCGAAGCCGACCGCTGAGACCATGAGCTCAGTGCGGCCCAGCCGGCGCAGCTCCATCGCTGTGCCAGGTTCAGCCTGGAGCCGGCCCAGGCCTAAGGCCAGGCTCGGCCTCCCCATGAGTGCAGCTCCGACCGCGAACCCCAATGACTGGAGGAACCTACGACGGGTCATCCTCACCGAGGCTAGCTTGCGGCCTTGATCCATCCTGATCACCTCATCCGATGATAGGCCAACCCGGCCAGGGGAATCAATAAGATGTGAGATCGGTGGCAAAGGGCGAAGACATAAAGCAAGGAAGGGCCGGCGGCGAGGCGAGAGAGGGGATTGCCCGCCGGGTCCCCTGGTGCTATGCTTTATGCTATCCCAGCTAAGCTGGACCGAGCCGAGCGAGGTGCGAGCTCACCTGATCGGGATGGCCCTAGGCGCGGACAAACAGGTGATCATGTTCGGCGGGAAGGGCGGCGTGGGCAAGACGACCTGCGCCAGCGCCACCGCGCTGCACTACGCCAAGCAGGGGCTGAGGACCCTGGTGATCTCCACCGATCCCACCCCCTCGCTCGCCGACATCTTCGAGCTCGAGGTTGAACCGGAGCCGGGGCCGGGAATCGGCTCCGCGAAGGCGGGGAGGCCCCCGGGGGAGCCCCTCCAGGTGGCGGAGGGGCTCCCGCTTTACCTGCTTGAGCTCGGCCCGGAGGAGATCAAGGAGCTTTGGGATCGCAAGTTCGGGCGGGAGGTCTACGAGGTCTTCTCCAGCTTCGTTGACATCGAATACGACGAGTTCGTCGAGTTCATCACCACGGTGCTCCCCGGGCTGGGCGAGGAGTTCATGGTGGATTACATCAGGGAGCTGGCCCGCTCCGGCGTCTACGATAAGCTCGTCTGGGACACCGCCCCTTTGGGCCAGACGATCGGCCTGCTCAGGATGCCCGCCCTCTTGGGTGAGCACCTCCGGGCGGCCCCGCGGATCTACTCCCGGCTGCGGGTGAGCCCCCGGAGCCGGCGCTCCGTGCTGGAGATCCTCCGGGGGTGGGAGGCGCTCTCCGAGGAGGACCTCCGGTTCCTCAGGGAGGAGGTCGAGCTGGCCATGGTCACCATCCCCGAGGCGCTCGCCGTCCGCCAGCTGGGGCGGACGATCGCCGAGCTCGAGAAATACGGGCTCAAGTTCACCTGGCTGATCGTGAACAACGTCATCCGAGCTGATGCCAAGCGCAAGGGGGAGTTCCTCCAGCGGAAGGCCCGCCAGCAGCGGGCTCACCTGGAGCTCCTCCGGCGGAGCTACGGCCACCTCAGGCTGGTCGAGCTGCCCCTCTTCCCCTATGAGATCACCGGGCTGGAGCGCCTGGAGGAGGTCCGCCGGGCCCTTATTGGCCCTGCTCCTCCTTCCCGAGGTCCTTGGTGATCTCCCGGAGGAAGCGCTCCACCTCGGGTGAGAGCTGGACCCGCCTGCCCTTGAGCCGCTCCTCGTAGAGCGCCTCGAGCTTGGCCACCACCGGTTTTAGCTCCGGCTTCATCTCGAGGATGCGGTCCAGGTTCCGGCGCTGCTCCTCGGCCTTGGCGATCGCCTGTTCGGTGACGAGGACCTCGTCGTAAAGGGAGGAGAGGACCTCCAGCAGGCGGACCACCCCCATGTGGTCCTCCTCCACCTGGACGTAATGCGGCAGGGAGACGATGAACCACAGGCTCTCCATCCCCCGCTCCGGAGCCCGTTGGTTGAGCAGGTAGACGATGCTCGTCGGGCCCTGGTAGTCGCTCGGCTGGACCCCCGCCCGTGCCAGCGCCCGCTCGGCCGCCTCCCCCAGGGCCCCGCCGGTCACCAGGAGCGGGCGGGTGTGCGGGACCATGTCATACATGCTCCCTAGGAGGGCATACCGGCGGACGCCGAGCGCGCTGAGGAGCTCCAGGAGCCCCTCCACGTAGGCCTCCCCTTGCATGTGCGGCTCGAGGAGGTGGAGGAAGAGGAAGTCCGGCGGCTCCTCCCGCCTCGCGTAGCGGAGCTCGATGTTCGGCAGCCGCACCTTGCGCACACCCTGGTCGAAGTAGATCATCGGCCGGTAGCGGGTGAAGTCGAAGAACTCACCCGGGCGGGCGAGCCGCCCCAGCTCGCGCGCGCCGAAGCGCCCCTCCAGCTCGGCGAGGAGCAGGCTGCCCACCTGGTTCACGTCCACCCAGGGCCTGAGGATCGCCAGGGCGTGGGGCTCCCTCAGCTCGGGGAGCTCCGCCCTCTCACGATCGCCTTCAAGCACGAGTTCCAGCTCAAGCTCGCCGAAACGCCTCTTCATCTTCATGATCGATGATAATCGGACTTAGAACTCGGATCGGATGGGATGATCTCCGTGCCCGCCTCGCCGAGGAGTGCTGAGTATCCCCTCTCCAGCGAGGTGATGATCGCCCTCCTCCCGCCGCCCTCGAGGAACCGGATCGCGGCCTCCACCTTGGGTCCCATACTCCCCGGGGGGAAGTGGCCCTCCCTCAGGTAGCGCTTGGCCTCCTCGACGGTGAGCCGGTGGAGGTCTATCTGCTCCGGGGTACCATAATTCAGGGCGACGAACTCGACGTCGGTGAGCTCGAGGAGGACCTCCGCGCCCAGGCGGATGGCCAGAAGCGCCGAGGCGAGGTCCTTGTCGATCACCGCGGCGACCCCCTCCAGATGGCCACCTTCACCCTCACCCCCGCCCCTGCGGATGCGGACCACGGGGATGCCCCCACCGCCGCAGGCGATCACGATCTGGCCGGCCTCGAGGAGCGCCCGGATCGCGGCCTCCTCGAGGATCTCCACTGGCTCGGGGGAGGGGACGACCCGCCGCCAGCCGCGCTCGCTGTTTGCCACCTTCTTGATGACGTAGCCCTGCCGGCGGAGCTCCTCCGCGCGGGCCTCATCGTAGAAGGGCCCGATCGGCTTCGTCGGCTCCTGGAAGGCCGGGTCGCGCTCGTCCACCAGGACCTGGGTGATCACGGTCGCCACCGGCCGGGGGAGGCCCAGCTCAGCCAGCTCCTCCTGGAGCTTCTGCTGGATGAGGTAGCCGAGCTGGCCCTGGGTCATCGCCCCGCAGACGTCGAGCGGCATCGGCGGGACGAGCTGGGCGGCGGCCTCCTGCTGGATGAGGAGGTTCCCCACCTGGGGCCCGTTCCCGTGGGTGAGGACGACCCGGTAGCCCTCGGCGATGATCCTGGCGATCTGGGCGCATGAGCGCTCGACCGCCGCTCGCTGCTCCTCGATCGTCCCCCGGATCGCGTTCCCTCCCAGGGCGATGACGATCGTCTCCATCCCCATCGCGGCTTTCATGTCATCTCATATCACATCACATCATGAGCCCGCGGCACCCGCTTCCTCGACCTTGATCAGGTTGGTGATCCCCCGGACGCCGAAGGGCACCCCCGCGGTCACCACCGCTCGCTCTCCCGCCTCGAGCCAGCCCCGCTCCCGCGCGGTCGCCACCGCGAGGCGGACCATCTCGTCGGTCGCCTCGGTGAAGGGCATCAGTAGGGGCTGGACGCCCCACACCAGCGCGAGTTTGTTCTGAACCCGAGGGGAAGGAGTGACGGCGATGATCGGCGAGGGTGGCCGGAGCTTGGCGATGAGTTTCGCCGTCGAGCCCGATCTGGTCGAGGTGATGATCACCGCGTCCAGGTCCCGGGCTAGCTCACACGCCGCTCGGCCGATCGCCTCGGCTACGGACATGGTCGCTGGCTCGGATGCGGATGAGCCGTCCACCGGTGCTGGGGTCGGCGCCGGCCGGCGGAGCGCCCGCAGGAAGGGGTAGTCCTCCTCGACCGCCATGGCGATCTTGGCCATCATCGAGACCGCCTCGACGGGGTAGCGCCCCGTGGCCGTCTCCTCCGACAGCATCACCGCATCGGTCCCATCGAGGATGGCGTTGGCCACGTCCGTCACCTCGGCGCGGGTCGGCCGCGGGGAGGCCACCATCGACTTCAGCATCTGGGTGGCGGTGATCACCGGCTTTCCCGCGCGGTTGGCCAGCCGGATCAAGCGCTTCTGCACCAGGGGGAGCCGCTCCAGCTCGATCGCCAGCCCGAGGTCCCCCCGGGCGACCATCAGCCCGTCGGCCGCCTCGAGGATCTCCTCGATGTTCTCGAGCGCCTCACGGGTCTCGACCTTGGCGATAAGCTCCACCTCCTCATCGCCGATGGCCTCCCGTAATTTTCTCAAGTCGGCGGCGCACCGGACGAAGGAGGCCGCTACATACTCCACCTGGAGCTCACGGGCGAGTTGGAGGTCCTCCAGGTCGCGCTCGCTCAGGGGCGGCAGCCCCAGGCTCACCCCCGGCACGCTCAGCCGCTTCCCCTCGGCTAAGAGGCCATCATTCAGCGCGGTGCACTCCACCTGCTCCGATCCCGGCCGGACGGCGACCACCTCCAGCTCGAGCTCGCCGTCGCCGACGATGATCCTCGCGCCGGGGCGGAGCTTGGAGGCGAGGTCGTGGCTGATGGGGACCTCGCCCTCCGCTACGAGCCCGAGGAAGTCGCCCCACCTCAGGGTGAGCCGCTGGCCACGCTTCACCTGGAGCTTCCCCTCGGCCAGCCGGCCGATCCGGACCTCCGGCCCACGGGTGTCCAGGATGATCGCCAGCGGCCTTCCCATCTGGACGGCTAAGGCCCGCAGCTCCTCGATCACCCGCCGGTGGAATTCCCGCTCGCCGTGGGAGAGGTTGAGCCGAGCGGCGTCCATCCCCGCCTGGAGCAGCCCCGCTAGGGTCTCCCTGGAAGCGGAGGCCGGCCCGATCGTGGCCACGATCTTCGTCCGCCGGAGGTGCGGGTGCGTGGAGGTGGAGCCCTTCCCTTTCCCTCTCATGCTCTAAGTTTACCATCTTCAGGGCGGAGGAGGCCAGGGGCTAGGGCTCGTTTGAGCCCGCTCCGATCAAAGCCCGAGCTGATCTGGATCATGGTCCGGCCACCCTGAGGGGGCCTATAATCCGCCTAGCTTTCAGGAGGGAGGCCCTATCGAGTTGGTCGAGGTCCTGGAGCACGAGCTGCTCATCCTCGGGACGGGGCTCGCCGGGCTGCGAGCGGCCCTGGAGGCGCTGCGGGCCTCCAAGGGCGAGCTCGACGTGGCCCTGATCTCCAAGGTCCAGCTCATGCGGGCCCACTCCGTGGGCGCGGAGGGGGGGACCGCTGCCGTGCTGCGCGCGGATGAGGGCGACAGCTTCGAGCTGCACGCCTGGGACACCATCAAGGGGAGCGACTTCCTCGCCGATCAGGATGCGGTCTTCCGGTTCGTGGAGGCGATGCCCCGGGAGATCCTCCAGCTCGAGCACTGGGGGATGCCCTGGTCGCGCCGACCCGACGGGAAGATCGACCAGCGGCCCTTCGGCGGGCACAGCTTCCCCCGGGCGACCTACGCCGCGGACAAGACCGGCTTCTTCGAGATGCAGACCCTCTACGATACCCTCCAGAGATACAGCGGCTGGACCCGCTACGATGAGTGGTTCGTCACCTCGCTGATCGTGGAGGACGGTCTCTTCCGCGGGCTGACGGCGCTCGACCTTGCTAGCGGGAAGCTCTACCTCGTGCGGGGGAAGGCGCTCATCCTGGCGACCGGCGGCGCCGGGCGGATCTACGGCTTCACCACCTACGCCTTGTCGGTGACCGGCGATGGGCTGGCGATGGCCTACCGCGCGGGGCTGCCCCTCGAGGACATGGAGTTCGTCCAGTTCCACCCCACCGGGCTCGTGCCCTCGGGCATCCTGGTCTCGGAGGCGGCCCGCGGCGAGGGCGGTTATTTGATTAACAAGGACGGCGAGCGGTTCATGGCCAAGTATGCCCCCGAGCGGATGGAGCTCGCCCCGCGGGACATCATCTCCCGGGCGATGATGACCGAGATCGAGGCAGGGCGGGGCTTCCCCGGCCCCGACGGGCTCGACTACCTCCTGCTCGACCTGCGCCACCTCGGCGCGGAGCGGATTAACGAGCGGCTGCCGTTCATCAGGGAGCTGGCGATCCACTTCGCCGGGATCGACCCCATCCGCGAGCCGATCCCCGTCCGGCCGGTGGCCCACTACACCATGGGCGGGGTCGAGACCGATATCGACGGCCGCACCCGGGTGGAGAACCTCTGGGCCGCGGGCGAGGTGGCCTGCGTATCGATCCACGGGGCGAACCGCCTGGGGACGAACTCCACCGCTGAATGCCTCGCTTACGGGAGGATCGCGGGCGCGGAAGCGGCCAGATACCTCACCAAGGAGCGAGCCCTCCCCCTGCCCGAGATCGACCTGAAGCTGGCAGAGGAGGAAGAGGAGCGGGTCTTCGGACTGCTGGAGGGGCGCGGTCGGGGCAG
>Ga0190286_1000911_pt1 | contig 11296 bp, 11 predicted proteins | sample 48691834_MG_FD_183241 | JGI IMG/M metagenome (GOLD analysis project Ga0190286, IMG submission 183241) | Hydrothermal vent microbial mat bacterial communities from Southern Trench, Guaymas Basin, Mexico - 4869-18-3-4_MG | ecosystem: Environmental > Aquatic > Marine > Hydrothermal vents >... | reverse complement strand
AAACTTTTTCGCGGCGTTCCATTGTTTTCGCAGGAGTTGAACTTTCGGTTCGTTGGCGAAGGCGGAGGTTGTTTGGCTCCATGTCAAGGCTTCGCCCTGGTCATCTCCGCGATACTCGAACATCGGCTGAATCTGGTATTGGCCATCAGCTCCGAGCGGTAGAATCTCGCTGATTTCCGTGATAATCCGCTTGCCGTCGTTTCGGCGGGACATCAGCACGACCAGGTCTATCGCCGATGCTACCTGCGACCGCAGGGCTGGCAGGGGCAGTTCGACCCCGCTCATCATCGCCAAAGTCTCCAGCCTGTGCATAGCGTCGGTCGCGGTATTGGCGTGCAGGGTGCTCATGCTGCCGGCGTGGCCACTGGTCATAGCCTGGATCATGTCGAGCGCCTCCCCGCCACGGACTTCGCCGATGACGATGCGGTCAGGCCTGAGACGCAGCGACGAGCGGAACAGGTCGCGGATGGTTACTTCGCCCTTGCCCCAGCGGTCGGAAGGCCTGGCCTCCAGCGAGAGCAGATGACTTTGCTGTAGTTCGAGTTCCGCGGAGTCTTCGATGGTTACCACGCGTTGGCCATCGGGTATGAAGCCGCTGAGGACATTTAGCAGGCAGGTCTTGCCGCTGGATGTTCCCCCCGCCACGAGCAGGTTTTTCTCCGCCAGGACAGCTACGCGGAGGTAGTGCATCGCCTCCTCCGTCCACGTGCCAAGCTGGGTGAGGTTGTCAGCGTCGAATGTAATTTTCGCGAATTTGCGAATGGTCATGCACAGCCCGCCCCTGCTAAGTGGCGGGAGAATAACGTGCACCCTGCTGCCGTCGGGCAGGCGGGAGTCTATCAGAGGCTGATCGTCGGAGATCCGCTTGCCGGTGTATTGCAGGACATTGTTCACCGCTGAGCGCAGAGCTTCGGCGTCGGCGAAGCGGGCGTCGGTGCGGATAAGTTGGCCTTGCTTCTCGATGAAAATTTCGTCCGGCGAGTTTATCATGATCTCCGCGACCGCATCGTCTCGCATAAAGGGCATGACGGGCTGAAGAAAATGTTCCACCGTCGCTTCAAAGATATTTGTCCGAGCCATATTTTCACCTGTTGGGCAGTTGGCAATCCAGGTAACCGTCGCACAACAGTGTACTCCCCAAGCTGGCCAGGATAAAGGATTTCTTGCACCGTCCTCCGAAAAAAAACGAGTATTTTCCTTGCTTTTTGCCGCTGGGTCTGCGATAATGGCTGGCAGTTGGTTTTTCGTATTTTGCCTCGTTACAGCGAGGCTGATGGAGTGTACCATGACTGGCGAGAATGCGTATTCCGGTGTGGATTTCGGGCAGTATATTCGTGTGGAGTCTGACATAGCGGCTTCGCTGGTAGCTACAGCTGACGAGCTTGCCCATGCCGAGTGCTTCGACCAGGAACAGCGGGCGGAAATATACGCTATCCTCCAGGCCCTCCAGTCCGACACGGAAAACCATCACCAAACCATAAAACTCCTAGCCAAACGTATGAACGAGGATATCCCCCATGCTTGAACAGATAGTGCTTCGCGAACGGTTCGAAACCCTGTTGGGCCAACAGCGCGACGCACTGGGGCGGTACGAAGCGGCTGCGGGCGATACAACAGGCCAAACGCGAGGGCACCTCGACCAACTCTGCCGAGACAAAAAACGTCATATCCAACTTACCCAACGGCTACTGGAAATTGTAGAATAACGGCGAGTCAATTGCAAAACTATGCGGGAGTGTAGCACAGCCGCCCTCGGCTGTGGTGAAATTGCTCTATTTCCAGTGTTTTTTATACGACCTTCCCAGCCGAGGGCGGCTAGGCTACGTTTTTGCAATTAGCTTATAGCGAGGTGTATTCTGACTATGACCGTTGACATGTTGCGAGATGTTTTGGGGTGGTGTGCCATAATCAATATGGCTTTGCTGCTGGTGAGCTTTTTATTCTTCCGTTTCGCTCGCACTTGGATATATGGGCTTCACGGCAAGTGGTTCCATTTGTCGGAAGAAAAGTTCGACGCGATTTGGTACGCCATGCTGGGGTGCTTCAAAATGGCGGTGCTCATATTCAACGTCGTCCCATACTTCGCCCTGCTCATCGTCGGGTAAATAGGCAATAGGCAAGTAGGGCCGGGTGGCGTGTCTAGACCGCGGCTGTTTGCGGGGTAGCCACGGGAATTGCAATTCGTCACGTGGTTGCAAACACCGCAACCACGGCACCCGGGCTCAAGCTGAAATCTGAAATCCAAAATCCGAAATTGCCCGGAATAACTAACCAGTTTTTATATCCACACACGATGCCCAACTCTGAGACCAGGGTTTAATCTCGCACACCTCGTCATTATTAACTCAAACTTTACTCGTGTATCTCGTTTTTGTTTGTATAATTCCTGTTCGGTTTGTACCCCGATGAAAAAAAATCAAAAATCCTGATCGTGTCTTGTGTTGGCTGGGCCAGGGCCTATAATCCGACGCCACAAAAATAAAAAAAACTTCACGCTCTTCATGTGTTTCACGGTAAATTTTTGTGTGGCCATGAACAGCTAGGAATTTGCAGAAATAGACCATGGCTTTATTGAGAGATTATTTGACCGAGCAGACGCTCCGGCACGTTCAGGACGCTTTTTCCGCGGTGGCTGGTCAGGCGATGGTTATCTGTTCGGCTGGGGGTCAGCCTGTTTTCGACGCCAACTGGGACGCAGCTTATCCGCTCGACGTGCCGCTTGTCGTGGACGGCGAGACCATCGGGCGAGTCCGCACAGCAAGGCCTACCGCAGCGGGCGGCGTGCCCTTGCGGGGCGTCTTGCAGCAACCTTTCCTCGATAAGCTTCTCAAGCTCATGGCCAACGTTTTGGCGGAGTTTTGTCGTGGCACGACGAACCGACGACGTCGGCTAAGTCAACTTGCCACGCTGCATCGCATGATGGAAGAGTTCAATGGCCCGCACGAACTCCAGGACATTCTCAGTAGCGTTACGCGAACCGTCAACAGAATGCTCAAAGCCAAGGCTTGCGCGGTCAGGCTTCTCAGCCCAGACGGCAAGGAGCTTGTCATCCGGGCGGCGCACAGCATCTCGCCGCAGTATCTGGATAAAAGGCCTATTCTGCTGGCGGACAGTCCGCTTGACCAGAAAGTTTTCGAGTCGGACAAGCCCGTGTATGTCGAGGATGTTCGCCAAGACCCGCGAGTGGTCTACCGCGACCAGGCCCGGCGGGAGGGGCTGGTCAGTGCCCTTTGCGCACCGCTTATCTACAAGAAAAAACGCCTGGGCGTGCTGCGGGTTTACAGCGGCACGGTTCGGCAGTTCGACTGGTTCGAAAGGCAGATGCTCCAGACCATCGCAGGCGGGGCAGCGGCTGCTATCGCGGGGGCTCGGCTTTACAACGAGGCTGTCAAGTCCTTCAAAATGAAACGCCAATTGACCATGGCGGGGGAAGTTCAAAGGCGAATGATACCAAAAGATCCGCCGACCCTGCCGGGCCTGGATATAAGCGCAGCTTACGTGCCGCACAAAGAATTGGCGGGCGACTTTTTCGACTTTATCGACCTGGGCAAGGATAGCACGGGCCTGGCGGTATGCGACGTCGTGGGCAAAGGGCTAAGAGCGTCGCTGCTGATGGCTTCGATCCGGGCGTCGCTGCGGGCACATGCCTCGCACGTGTATGACCTGAGCGACGTACTCCAGCGGGTCAACCAGGACATGTGCGAGGGCACGGTGGTGGGAGACTTTGCCACGATGTTCTATGGCGTGGTAAATGCAAAAAATCGTGAGCTTGTATATTGCGGTGCAGGGCACCTCCCGCCTATACTTGTCCGCGACGGCAAGGCCCAGGACCTGCAGGCACGAGGCGGGGTTATCGGGATGAGCAGCGATATGGACTATCCCGCTGACACCCTTGCACTGGAAGCGGGCGACGTGATATTGGTCTACACCGATGGGCTTAGCGAAGCTATGAACTTCGATGACGAAATGTATGGCAGGGCCCGCATAGCGGACGCGCTCGAGGTGGCGGTAGCCCAAAGCTACCCGGCTGAGAGTATCATCAGACATTGCCTGTGGGACCTACGACGCTTCGCAGGCTTGAGAGGCAGACTGGACGACCTGACCCTGATAGCAATCAAGGTTTTGTAGAATAGGCAAGTAGAGTCCACGGATTACACGGATTTTTGAGAAGATTACACGGGTTTTTCTTTGTTTTTAGTCAAAAAATCAACGAAACCGGAGGTTCGCTAAATCCTTTTTGAACCCGTGAAATCTGTGGACTCTTGACACTAGTAAACGGTAGGACACGATGGATACTGAACAGACAAATCAGCTGGCGTCGCTTAGGCTATTTTTGTACGAAAGGCCTGTGCATCCAGAGTTGTTCGAGATTCTTAGCCAAGTCGATCTTCGCATGGCTGGGTATGAAGCCTGCGTCTGGATAACGGGCCTGGGACATGTCGTGAGCTTTTTCCGCCAAGACCAAACGCTCGTGGAGGTGGTCGCCGATACCGAAAATCCGCTGCCCAAGCAGGGCCTGGCTGTCACTCTACCATTCCGCGGCGAGAAAGACCACGAGCAGAAAAACCTGGACGGCATCAACTACATGATGAACCTCCAGGCTGAGAAAATGAGCCGACGCGTCTACGAACATACGCATCGCGAACTTGCCCACCAGAGCCAAAAGAAGGGCCTGTTCGTCCCGCTGCCCAATTTGACGCACGATTCGCTCGAAGCCTTTTCGTATGTCGACTACGACGCCAAGCCAAACCAGCTGCACGTCCTGGCCTATCACGCCCTGCCCGAAGCGATGACCCTCGTCAAAACGCAATCAATATTCGAACTGGGGTGAAAAACAGTTATCAGTAGTCAGTTATCAGTAATCAGTTGTCAGTAATCGGTAGAAGCAAAAGAAACAAAAACAGCGAACTACGAATGAACACTAATAAACACTAATTATTACACGAAAAACACACAGGAAAACTGGATTCCCGCTCCCCGATCAGGTCGAGGACAAGCTTCGCGGAAATGACAAAAAAAAGAACTTCATGTTCTTCATGTACTTCATGGTGAATTTTCGTGTAGCCCTGAACGGTTACGAAAAAGAGAAAAGAAAAAATTATGGAAATACCGAACTCTGATAGGCCTATTGATTTCATTCGCAACATTGTCGCTGCGGACCTGGAGTCGAAAAAGTGGGACAAAATTATCACTCGCTTCCCGCCCGAGCCTAATGGCTATCTGCACATAGGTCATGCCAAGGCGTTTGGTCTAAACTTCGGCCTGGCTGAGGATTTTTCGGGCCAATGCAACCTGCGGTTCGACGACACGAACCCGACGAAAGAAGAGCAGCGATACGTCCAGGCTATTCAGGAAGACATCCGCTGGATGGGCTATGACTGGGGCGAGAACCTGTATTTCGCAAGCAGCTATTTTCCGCAAATGTACGACTACGCCGTGCAGCTGGTTCGGCTTGGCAAGGCATATGTGGACGACCAGACTCCTGAGCAAATACGCACAGGCAGAGGTACGCTGATCAGCCCAGGCAGCGACAGCCCGTTCCGCGACAGGCCCGTCGAGGAAAATCTCGACCTGCTGGCGAGAATGAAAGCTGGCGAATTCCCCGACGGCACACGCGTACTCCGCGCCAAAATAGACATGGCCAGCGCGAATATAAACCTCCGCGACCCGATAATGTACCGCATCCTCCACGCCGAGCACCCGCACACGCATCAGCAGTGGTGCATCTATCCGATGTACGACTGGGCACACGGGCTGGAAGATTCCATCGAGGGCGTAACGCATTCGTGCTGCTCGCTGGAGTTCGAAAACCATCGGCCGCTGTACGACTGGTTCCTCGACCAGCTCGGCATCCACCACCCGCAGCAAATCGAGTTCGCCCGGCTAAACCTTACATACACCGTCATGAGCAAACGCAAACTACTCCAACTGGTCGAGGGCGGGTTTGTCTCGGGCTGGGACGACCCGCGACTGGCGACAATATCAGGCTTGCGCCGCCGAGGCTATACGCCGCGGGCCATTCGCGATTTTCTCTCTCGCGTCGGCGTGAGCAAGTTCAACAGCACCATCGACATCGCTTTGCTGGAGCATTGTCTTCGAGCGGATCTGAACCAAACCTCGCCCCGCGTCATGGGCGTGCTGGACCCGCTGAAGGTCGTCATCACAAATTACCCCGAGGGCCAGGCTGAGACGCTCGAAGCGATAAACAATCCCGAAGACCCCGAAGCTGGGTCGCGCGAGGTGCCATTCGCTCGCGAGCTGTACATTGAGCGGGCGGACTTTATGGAAGACCCGCCGAAGAAGTTCTTCCGCCTCGGGCCAGGCAGAGAAGTTCGCCTGCGATACGCGTATTTTATCACCTGTCAGGAAGCTATCAAAAACGAAGCTGGCGAGATCGTCGAGTTGCGATGCACCTACGACCCAGCTACGCGAGGCGGCGACGCACCCGACGGGCGAAAAGTAAAAGGGACTTTGCACTGGGTCTCGGCCAGCCACGCTATTTCTGCGGAGGTGCGACTTTACGATCACCTTTTCACGAAGGAAAATCCCGAAGATGTCGAAGACGGGCAGGACTTCACCACCAACATCAATCCCGATTCGTTGAAGGTTTTGGAGCGAGCTTACATCGAGCCGAGCCTGGCCAGTGCTGAGCCTGGCAAGCGTGTACAGTTGGAGAGGCTGGGCTATTTCTGCGTGGACCCTGACACCGCTGCTGGGAGGCTGGTGTTAAACCGCACCGTAACCCTAAAAGACACCTGGGCCAAAATCCAGAAGCAGAAAAAAAACTAGCTGGAGCCAGGGCGTATGTTTGCAATGATGTGTCCATGTTGTCAGCGGGAATTGCGGGTGTATCGAGAGATACTACCCCAGCAGTCAAAGTGCAGGTACTGCGGTGCGATTTTCCCAGCGGGCGCGGAAAAACAACAGTTACGTGATCGGCCCGCGGTTCTACCAAATCCGAAAATCGAAATTACCACCAAGCCCAGTCTTACCCCCAGGCCCGCGATAGCAGCTATGGGTGCCTCACCCGGGCCTATCGGTGTTACCAGAAATCCCGCTATCGCAAAAAGGTCCACCGGCCAGCCGGTGGAAACTCCCACGCCGGAGACAAAAACTTCGACCAAATCAAGCCAGGCTGCTATTATTGCGGTTGTCGCCGTTGTGTTGTTGGTCGTCGCCCTGGCCTGGCTGTTAATATGAAAGTGAACCGGACATGATTATTCCCATTCGCACAGATTATCGTCGCAAGCATATCCCCTGGGTGAACTACGCGATAATCCTGGTCAATGTGCTGCTGTTCATAACGGGCTACAATGGAGCTTCCGACGCTGGTCGGCTTCGCATCGGCGGGCTGATGCTCGACCCGGACCTGCCGCATTTGTGGCAGTTCTTCTCGTGCATGTTCCTCCACGCCGGCTGGGCACATCTGCTGGGCAACATGATATTCCTGTGGGTCTTCGGCAACGCGGTCAACGACAAACTAGGCCAGGTGGGCTATCTGGCGTTCTACCTCGGCGGCGGAGTTTTCGCTGGCCTGGGGTACCTCGTGCTAAGCGGCAACGCGCCGGTGCTGGGGGCTTCGGGCGCCATCGCAGCGGTAGCGGGGGCATACCTGGTACTGCTGCCACGTACGAACATCACGCTGATAGTTTGGCTATTCTACCTGCTCCTGCCGGTGGATGTGTCCAGCCTGTATTTCATCGCGTTCCAGTTCGTCTTCGAGATACTCATGACAGCCAAGGGCTGGGCCGGCCCGGCCAGCGGCGGGGTTGCCTATGCTGCACACGCGACCGGCTATATCTTCGGCATATCAGTTTCAGCTTTGCTCCTGGCAGCCAGGTTCCTGCCGAGGGACGACTTTGACCTGTTGCATCTGCTGCAGGAACATCGCCGGCGCCAGCAGTTTCGCAGGCTGGTCAAGAGCGGTTACGACCCCTTTACAGGCCAGGCTGGGCCTGGTAAATTACGAGTGGATGCTGACGAATCAAGCCAGGCCAACTCGGCCCAGGCTGACCTTCGCGGGCAGCTATCCCAAGCCTTCACCGCGGGAGATATACCGTCCGCTACAGCTTTGTATGTAAAGCTATCGCAGGTTTCGCCAGGGCTTGTGCTATCGCGTCAGCAGCAACTGGACGTTGCCAATCAGCTCATGGCCGACGAGCAATACGCCCTGGCAGCCGAGGCTTACGAGCGGTTTACGACGCATTATCCAAACTACGAATACATGCCAGACATTCAGCTGATGCTAGGCCTGTTGCATGGCCGATATCTGAAGCGGTATGACCGGGCCAGAGACTGCCTAACCAAGGCGCTGACCAAGCTGGCTGACGAAAATAAACGCAACCTGGCCCAAACAGAACTCGACGCTGCCAATAGGCATATAGGCAAGTAGGCATCCACGGATTACACGGATTTTTTTTTGATAAAAAAGGGATTGGGTGGCATGGCTAGGCAGTAAGCTCACACCTGAATTTCAGATGGAAGGATCATCATGATGTTCATAGTATTTCGATGGTGTGTTGCTGCCGTTTTTGCTTTTACTGATAACGGATAACTTTTCAAAGGTGTCGTATGAAATCTCTTACTCGCAGAGAAGTTCGAAGTATTGACCGGATCGCGATAGAGGAACTCGGCGTCGCTGGTGTGGTGCTGATGGAAAACGCGGGCCGGGGTGCTGCCGACGCTATCGAGAATTTTTTGGCAGGCCGGCCTGGCCCGCGCGATGACTGCAAAGTTGCCGTCGTAGCTGGGGGAGGCAACAATGGCGGGGACGGATTTGTCGTAGCCAGGCACCTGGGGATTCGAGCTTGTCAGGTGGCTGTGTTTCTTACGTCGCCCGAAGCAAGGATCCATGGCGATGCTGGGGTGAACCTGGCTATCCTCCGCAAGCTAGGCTGCCACGTTCGTCAAATTCTGCCCGAAGCTCTCGCAGGCCTGGGCGAATCGCTGCGGGAGTTTGACCTTATCGTGGACGCTGTCGGCGGTACTGGTATCGCCGGGCCTTTGCGTCGCGAGGTAGCTACGGTGGTCGAGCAGATCAACGCCGCTTCGCAGGCGAAGTCTGTCCCCGTGGTCGCTCTGGATATTCCCACAGGCCTGGACTGCGACACGGGCCTGGCCCCCGGTCTGGCTGTGCGGGCGAAGCTTACCGTTACATTTGTCGCCCGCAAGGTAGGCTTTGACAACCCCGCCAGCGAGCAATACACCGGACAAGTGCAAGTGGCGGATATCGGCATCGATGTAGCGGCGTTTTGTGAAAAGTAATCAGTGTAATCTTTTTAAAAATCTGTGAAATCCTCTTAAAAATCCGTGTAATCCGTGGACTCCTATTGCCTGCTTGCCTATTTCCCCCGCAAAACTCGCCATGCTTTTCGTATCGCTTTGCCTGGGCCTAGTTGGCGTAGGCGGGTCAGGGAGTTTCGTGAGAAAATTTCGCGCATTCGTCTGCGGGCGTTTCTTCGGTCGCAGGTTCGTTCTATTGCTGTGACGAGTTGGCGGAATCGCTCGTGCGAAATGTTTTCACAGAAGCAGTTTTCCGGACTTTGGTGAAAATGTTTCGACAGGTCGACGGCCTGGCCTATCAGCCCGCGGTTTTGACAATATTCGTAAGCCTCCGTGCCGGGGTATGGCGTGAAGATGCTGTACAGCACGCGGCCCGCTGCGATGTCCCGCATAGCCTGAGCGGTCTGGGCGAGAGTTTCCTCGGTCTCCTGCGGGAAGCCTACCATGAAAAACGCGTGCAGCTCCAGGCCTTGGCGTTGGATAATATCACAGGCAGCCCGGGCCTGGGCTATCGTGAAACCCTTCCGCATAGCTCGGAGGATTTCATCGCAGCCTGACTCGATACCAATCTGGATTCGATAGCATCCAGCCTGTTTCATCTCGGCGATGGTCTGCTCGTCCACGAGGTTGACATGAATCTCGCAGCTCCACTTCAGGCCCGGACAGCCTGTGGATATCGCGTCGCAAAGTTCGCGCAGATGTTTGCGGGTTACGCCAAAAGTGTCGTCGTCGAAATGGACGAACCGCAAGCCCAGTTTTTGAAGCTGTTGAAGCTCAGCTATCACATTGTCCGGCGAGCGGAACCTGACCTTTCGGCTCCAGATATTTCTCGACCCGCAGAAGAAGCAGTTAAACGGACAACCTCGCGTTGCGAAGACATATTGAAAAGCTGTGGGCGGATAGAGACCGTGGTCGATAAGCGTCTCTGGCGCGCTGGCGTGAGGCCAGGCCAGGCTGTCCAAATCAGCAACAGGTTCCCGCTTTGCCGCCGCGACTCGCTGACCAGCGCGACGGTAGAGTACCCCCGGCACCTCAGCGGTATCAGCCCCAGCCTGGATAGCGCCGAGCAGCTCAACGATTGTCGCTTCGCCCTCGCCCTGGACGCCGAGGTCGATATGCGGGCAGAGCAGTACGTCCGGGCCTATCATACTCGCGTGCGCCCCGCCCAGCACGACGAGGCACTCGGGGCAGACCTGTTTTACAAGCTCAGCTACGATGCAGGCTGAGGTGAAGTTCTGACTCTTGGCGGAGATACCCACGACGTCAGGCCTGTGCCGTTCCACCACGCTGTGGATTTCCTGCCAAATTTTTGCGCTGGGGTTTTGCAGGTTCCGCTGATAGCTGGCGAACCCAGTCCCAGCCAGGTAGCTGACCTTCACCTGCTCGCTTCTTGGCGTGAAGTCCGCGTTATATGTACGCACCTGCCAGTCGGTCTCCTGTTGAATCGCCCCAGCTAGATATCCCAAAGCAAGGGGATATCGATCGAGCGAATAGGTCTCCTTAAAGAGCCTGTGAAATGGTGGTTCGATGAGCAGAATTTTTTGATCCATCGCGTATCCTTTTTGCCGAAGCCTTATTTTACAGGCTCGGCGATGCGGTAACTTGCACTGTGGCCTCCAACTAGGTTGCGAAGAAGAACGCCGCGGCCGATGAGTTCCCGGATGTCTCGCAAAGCGGTGTTTGCTGAACAGCCTGCCATTTTCGCGTATCTGGATGTGGTCAGGTTTCCCTCGAATCCGTCGAGTAGCCTATTGATAATCTGCCTGTCGCTCGTTTACTCTGCCCTGGCCTACGCGTTGCCATACGCGTGCTTTCAGTAAAACAGCTGACAGGGTTTTTGCGCGCTGGCTAGTACTACAACGCGAAGTAAGCTCAAGTTATTGGGGTGTTTGTTTCGATAACTCTTTATAGGAACGCTAAATATAAGGAGTGTCGGCATGGATGTCAAGCGAATCAAAAATATGGGCGAAGAACAAAGAACTGAACACTTTTCTGGCTGAATTTGACGACCGCT
>Ga0190286_1000910_pt1 | contig 11301 bp, 13 predicted proteins | sample 48691834_MG_FD_183241 | JGI IMG/M metagenome (GOLD analysis project Ga0190286, IMG submission 183241) | Hydrothermal vent microbial mat bacterial communities from Southern Trench, Guaymas Basin, Mexico - 4869-18-3-4_MG | ecosystem: Environmental > Aquatic > Marine > Hydrothermal vents >... | reverse complement strand
TTAAGGATAGATAGAGACCTTTGGTTCAGAGCCTTACACGGGCAAGATAAGGCTGATCTGTCTAGGCTCTCTGAAAAAATAGATAGAATAGCAGCTTACCTCCTAGGGGCTTCAAGAAGGCTTATCCTATTGGATCCGGAGACAATCCCATCTCCGATGAAGGCTAAGTTTAACTCTATGGGAGATAAATGTCTAGAGGTTATGGAAAAGCTTGTTTCAGCAGTAAAAGTAATAAGAGAGGATAGAGAGACGGCACTCCTTCTGGCTGAGGAAGTAGGGGGTCTAGAAACAAATTATGATATGCTTCACTTAGAGGCATCAAGGGAACTTATGGAAATGGCCGATGGTTTGAAACCGTTGACTCTGCTAAACATCAGGGACTTCATAGATCTTATGGAGTATGCTGTAGATGCTGCCGAGGACGCCTCAGATATCATAAGAGTTCTAATATTCAAACACAGCGCTTGGCCTATCTAAAAACGCTAACTTTTTTGGAGGCGAGGATCTCTAATCAGATGAGATGTTAACAACACTGGACGAGCTTCAGAAACGAGTAGCAAAAATTGTAGAAAAATTGACGAGAAGCATAGTAAATATAACCACCACTCGTCTTTTACCAAGCGTATTTCTCCTCCCTGTGCCGGTGAAAGGTATTGGAACGGGATTTATCATAGATGAGGAAGGACATGTGGTCACTAACGCTCACGTTTTGTCCGAAGCTAGGAAGGCAGAGATCTACTTATATAATGGAGACATGGCTGAAGCTAAGTTTGTTGGAAAAGATCCCTGGACAGATGTGGCTGTCATGAAAATAAAGAGGGTAGATCTTGAACCAGTCGAATTGGGTGATTCAGACAAGCTATCAGTTGGGCAATTCGTCATAGCTATAGGTAATTCATTTGGTCTGGCAGGAGGTCCAACGGTCACTTTTGGGGTAATTAGTGCCCTTGGAAGGCATATAAGAACTGAAAGAGGCCCCCTTCTTGCTGGTCTCATTCAAACAGATGCTGCTATAAATCCTGGAAACAGCGGAGGTCCGCTAGTTGATCTAGATGGAAAGGTAGTCGGCATGAATACCGCTATAATCCCGTACGCCCAAGGAATTGGGTTTGCGATTCCGATAAACTTAGTTTCTAGAGTGGCCGGAGATCTGATAAGACTTGGCGCAGTTAGAAGGCCCTGGCTTGGTATAAATGGCATCGATGTAGATCCAAAGATGGCTAAGCATTATGGGTTAAGTGTCAGCAAGGGAGCCTTGGTGGTTAATGTGATAAGGGGAGGGCCAGCGTGGCGTGCTGGCCTAAGAAAGGGCGATGTTATAGTTTCAATTAAAGGGGTTGAGGTCAAAGGTATGGACGACCTAATTGGACAGCTTTGGGAAGAGACTCCTGGCAGCACGGTAGAGATATCCATTGTTAGGAGAAATCAGCTAATGAGGCTTAAGGTAGTATTGGGCACTCCCCCTTCTTAACTATAAAATCATTGACATCACTTCTGTAACCTCGTCTTCATCGAGTATTTCCATATCTCTAAGCCTTGTGATCCCTTTCATGATCAAGTCAGAATATCTCGCGACAAGATCTCTTTCGCTTCCTATTTCTGAGATATAAGAAGAGAATCTCACATTATCTAGAAGTTCTTTGTCTAATAAGTACTTCATTCTCTCGTAAAATTGAGATCTAGTCTCTATCGGGACTACCATGGCTCCAAATGCTTTCCTGAGCTTGCCTCCAATGCCAAGCTTAGAGAGGCTTGATGGAGGTATAACAAGAAATCTTCTACCTTCCTTTCCTGAAAGAGAAGCGATCATAAATGGAACCTCAAATTCAAGGCCTTCAGGGGCATTTTCTTCTAATGCTCTTACGAAGGATTCTCTATTACTCTTAGCCTTTTCAAGTCTCTCTAACAAGGAGTTCAATGCATTCAGGGGTTCTGCAAGGATCTCTTTGAATTTCTCTATTTCATTTTTCATCTCTTCCTTCAACTTCTTGATCTCAAGTTCTGCTTTCGAACCTAAGTAGCGTTTGGCGTCTTCAATCCTAGTTTCATAAATCTTTCTGATCTCTTCTTCTTTTTCCATCGATTCTTTCTCTAAAGAACTCTTAAGTCTAAATAATGAGTCCATGTACGCATTAATTTCTACAACCTCCTTTTTTAATAGGTCAACCAATCCTATGCCTTCCTTAGCTTTTTCTAGAAACTCCTCTTCGCTTATCCTGTCTTGTAGTTTTATCCCCGGTATTCCCTCTCCTTCTATGAGTTCGTGAAGGATATCCTTTGCTACATAAACTGGAACGAGTCCATCTATTTTATGAAAGATCTTGGGCTCCGGAATGAGTCCTTGAGCTCTTTCTAACTTGATTTTTAATTCTTCTGCCGAAAGAGTTGGACCAGAGACCTGCTGCATTGCTTCTCTTATGTTCTGCAAGGGCTCTATCGTTAAAGCTAAACCAAACAATCCAAGTGGGTCAAAGAAGAGAGTTTTACCGTCTGCTGAGATGGTTCTGAGCGGCCACAAAATTTTAATTAGGAAATCTAATCGCTCAACAGGTCTTTTCCTTATAAGACCTGCTTTTCTCCTTTTTGAGGTTATATATGAGAGAGAAGTAGCCAATTCAAACTCTGGCTCTGCCTGAAGGCCACCTATCAACAGATGAGGTACAGACCTCAAACATACACCAGAATAGCATACACACGCTTCTTAAAAAAGAGTTCAACGTTAGCTCCAGCATTAAGTATCGACAAGAAAAGCCCCATCATTTTCAAAGAAAGGGATTTTACGAATTCTTTATAGACTCTTTAAGAGCCAAGAAACGAAAGACACAAAGACTGGGACTGAAAGATTGTCCTCTATTCCATAAACTTCAGCAAAAGAAGCAGAAAGAGCTAGAATAAAGGCTCTACCTACGGGTTCTACGAAGAGAAGTGGACAGAAAAATGAAAAGAAACCAGCAATCACTCCTTCTAATGTGCCGTTTGAGAAGGGAATCTTTCTCTTACCGAAAGCCATCCCTACTAATGAGGAAAAGATATCAGTCGTCGCCATAGCTGCTATCCCATATATAACTTCATAGCCAAACAAAGTATAGGCCGTAAAAACACCAATAGTTCCATAAACTAAGCCTAAATAGCCAGCTCTTCTCTCATATTCTCTTTGCATTGCGTTGATGAGGGAGTCCATGGTCTCCAAGAGTTCCTCGATTTTCTTTCCAAAAGGACCTATCTCACTGGCTTTCTTCCTGAATTCTAGCAGTTTCTCCCTAGGAATTGGGCTTCTTATCCTGAACGCATTTGCTAAAGCTGCTCCTATCACAATCAAGGCATAAATGATGCCTGGTTCTGCAAGAGTTTCAATTCCTGGTGGATATGGCTGAGGCAAGATCATTTTTACTATTCCCTTCGAATACAACGGGATTGCAAGAGCTACAATAAGTAAGAAGTGCACTACCTTCCTTAGAACATCCCCATATGTGAGCATTCTTTCTCCTTGAGATCAAGGGGTTTTATCTTACTTAATAAAAGGGTGCATGCGATAGGACTTTATTCTTCACCGGCTATTCGTCTTGGGTTAAATTGAAGGATGCTCGATCTGGACGAATAATCTTGTTAGCTCATTGTTTGCTAAACCAAAATTCTGTGGTTATGGGACTAGCAAAGAGAAGGGGACCTGTTGACGAGTTAATAGGGATCTTTTTAAGAGAAGGAATAGGCATCGTTCAACTACCTTGCCCTGAGACTTGCTATTATGGGCTAAGGAGGTTTTGGGCAGTAAGGGAGCAGTTCGAAAACCCTGGATTCAGAAATTATTGCAAGAAATTAGCCTCAGAAGTTAGAGACTTGATCTTTGAGTACTTAAGGAATGGATACGATGTAATAGGGGTTATAGGCATAAAAGGGAGTCCTTCGTGCGGGATTACAGAATCAGGATCTTCGGAAAGCTGGATGGGTCCTCCTTATGAAGCTAAAGAGTACGGCAAGGTCAAGAAAGCTGGAATCTTTATGGAAGAGCTAAGGAAAAAGTTAGAGAATCTAAAGTTCGAGGAATGGGATTGGAAAGACGTGGAAGGCTCTTTGTCAAGGATTAAGGATTTGATAAAATAATAAAGAGATGCCGAGCAGGATAGATCCTTTTTATTTTTCTTTTTGCTCATCAAACTGCTGTACTGCAATCTGTGGAAGGAAGGGATGGATTATAAATAGTAAATCTTAGGAAACTAGCCTTTTTTCTCCTCTCTTAACAAGTTCTTCCACATAGCCAAGTCTACGAATCCTATACACTAACTCATAGAAGGTCAGTGATATTATCAGGAGAAGGAAGATGAGTAAAGATTCCGGAATGAATTCGGCGAAGATACCTGCTAGCATAGTTAAGAACAATCTTATGTCTCTTCCAGCCCATATCCTCCTGTACTCGAGACCAGCACTTGCCTTTAGCTTTGCAGCAGAGTAACTTATGTTAAAGGATCCCATTAAAGCTAAGAAGCCCAAAATTATGACCAGAACTCCAAAGTCGATGTCTGGAAAAATATCTCTCCAAAGAGCGGAGTATTTGTAGGCTAGCACAGTTAGACCCGTGATTATGGCCCCGTCTCCGAGTCTATCTAGAATTGAGTCCAATATTTCGCCTTTCTTAGTTATACGATCGGTGAGCCTTGCTATTTCACCATCGCAGCCATCTAAGATGCTAGAAAGCTGAGCAGCAATCCCTCCGAGGAGAGGCTGACTTAAACAGAAGAGAAAAGCACTTAGGATGGAGACAAAGAAGCTTATCACAGTCATGCCGCTTGGAGAGATGTTAACACCAGAATTTACTAAGGAAAGGCTTATCCTAGTAGATATCTTTCTGTTAATATGTTTGGAGATAAATCCGTCTGTATCCTTTATTAGTTCCTGCATTCTACTTCACCTCCAGAAAAAGGGTCTAATTTGGATTCCCTCAAAGGATATAAAAATGTCAGCATTATATGCCTTAAGGTCACTTAAGGGCAAGATCTTGAGAAAGATCGAGTTTCTGATGAAATACTAACCTAGTCTTTATCTGGTATTTCTTCCTCAGCCCTCCTTTTTGCCTCAATTATCCTTCTAGTAACGCTTCTTGGCAAAGCAATATCCTCAACTCTTTCAGAGGTTGGTCTAAGTATCACTAACCCCTTCCCATTGACAATGCTTATCTCATACATCCTCAAGTCATGAGGGGTTTGCCTCATTTTCTCAATTAGGAGGTATCTTCTCAAGATTCCATTCCTAACTGCTCTCCTAAACCTTATTATTCCATCCGCTATGTGCTCTAGCCCAAATCCAAATGCAGAAGCTGTTGTAATTGCATACTGCGTAGTAGCCAGAACTGTAAAGTCCCACTTGTAGAGGACCTTCTTCATGTAATAGCTGTACTTCCTAGCCATTGCTGGCCTGTCCAACCAAAAGGCACTCATGCTGTCAACAACCAGTCTTGCTCTTCCATATCCCAAGGTTCTCTTAGCTTCAATCACTTTCTGAACAAGTTGTTCTGGATCCAAGCTCGTAAGGGTCCATTTGTCAGTGCCCATGAGCGCGTCTATTACTATGGCCTTTCCCTCCGATACTGCAGATCCAAGATCCATCCTAAATTCAGATGCCTGCTTGATAACGGACTCCCTAGATTCCTCAGTTGTAACATAAATGACTTTATCTCCATCTTTAACCCCTTGCCAAGAGAAATGAAGGCCCAACACAGTTTTACCAGTGCCAGGCTCGCCCGCAACAGCTACAAAGAAGCCCTTGGGTACTCCCCCGCTTAGCATCTCATCAAGCTTTTTAATTCCAGTAGAAAGGCGCTCTATTTTTTGCAAGGCAACATCAAATGAATTATCCAGAAAGCTTGATAAAAGTTCTTTTGAAGAGCTAAAATGTTGATGGATTAAGCGAAATGCTTAGCGCTGACAAATAAGAACATCACTCAAGAATTCTCATTCTGGCCATTTAGGCGAGATAAATTTTGCCAAGGCCATAAGAACTCCGTGTTCGTAGAGATCGCTCCTCTTTACAATTCCTCTTGTGAAAAATCCAATAGCTCCCTCCTTTCTCTTGGTATCCCTAATTCCAGTCAACTCATCCATGATATTTCCAAGCTCTTCCCCCTTCAATAATCTATGAATGAAGGCATTTGGACATTCGAACCATCCAGACATTCCTGTTGATATCCTTCCAGATCTTTCAATTATTGCAACAAACCCAGCTAGATAATAAATCTTGGAGAAAGTGAAAAGACCTCCTTCTATTCCTACACCAAATCTGGCTTCAGAAACTAATTTTAATGCCGAAGAGGCTCTATTCAAAGCCCCTATCATTGCTTGCTCCCCAATCGGTTGAGGAGGTACTTTAGAACTTACTTCTACAGGAATTACCTTAACCTTGCCAAATATCCTCCTAAAAGCCCTTTCTGTAGCTTCTTTCTTGACAGGATTGGTAGATCCTAAGGCAATGGTGACGCTTTCTGCTGTTTTATCCATTTAAAACACTTCCTCGATAATCTTTAGGTAACATGGCTATAGAGAATGGATAAAATTTTACTTCCAGAATGCTTGTATAGACACTTTAGAATTCGGTTTGAAGGGCTGATGTACTCAGAGGTAGAAAAGCCCTGACCCTTAAAGGAAAGAGCAATTACATCTACTTTTGCTCAATATTTGCTTCTGTTACAGACAAACATTAATTAGGCCTTGATCACTCTTTACTTTACAAGAATCTGATAATAAGCTTCTAACACCAAACAACATTCGCTTTCATGAATTGAATTACGCATACCCTCAATCCATGACCAACTGCCCTCAAAAACCATTCCTAGAGCGGAAAAATTAAAAATGAACCTCTTCACTACGCTAGAGAGGAGAATGGTCTCACTCTTAAAAGAACTCAAAAATGCTGTCCTGAATTATGATGTTGAAGGAGCAGTTGAAGCCGCTAAGAAGGTCCTGAAAGAGGGTGTAGATCCAATAATGGCCATAGAAGAAGGTTTAGCAAGCGGTATAAGGGAAGTAGGAGATAAATATGGGGCTGGAGAAGTTTTCTTAACAGAGCTCATGATGGCAGCAGAGGCTATGAAGGCAGCTGTGGAAGTCCTTAAGCCGGAGATATTGAAAAGGGGAAGCAGCCTTAAGACATTAGGCAAAGTCTTGATAGGCACCGTAGAGGGTGACATACACGATATAGGCAAAAACCTCGTAGCCACTATGCTGATGGTGAACGGTTTTGAGGTAATAGACTTAGGAGCCGATGTACCAGTGGAAGTATTTGTTCAGAAGGTCAAGGAACTAAAGCCAAATATACTGGGAATGTCTGCTCTTCTGACAACAACAATGCCAAAGCAGAAGGAAGTGATAGAGAAGCTGAGAGAAGAGGGACTTAGGGACAAAGTAAAGGTATTAGTTGGAGGGGCCCCTGTTACGGAGGAATGGGCGAGGGAGATAGGGGCGGATGGATATGCACCTAACGCTATAGAGGCAGTTAAAGTAGCTAAAAGAGTTCTTAACTTGTTCGAATAAACCCGATCTAGAAAAATCGAAGAGTTTAAAGCAGCAGCTAAAGCGATGTTTTAAAATTTTACCTATGAGCCTAACCATTGTGTCCTCAGAATCAAGATTAAAAGGGGTTGATATATTCGTACTTATGGACGATATAGCTGAATCTAGTGAGTTAGAGAAGGAAAAAGGCCTCTCTATATTGATCAGGGCACATTACCCCAAAAGAGATCTAAATATTCTATTTGACACTTCCATAACAGGAAAGAAGGTTATATCCAATGCTAAGAAAATGAATTTAGATTTATTAGAGTTATCATATATTGTACTCTCGCATAAGCACTGGGATCATACTGACGGCCTCTTAGAGATATTGAAGGCCAGAAATGATTGGATTCCCATATTACATGGGCAAAAGTTCTTCAGAGAAAGCATAGCTGTGGATCCATATTTAAGGCATACCACAAGAATGCCATTTCTCAAAAGAAAAATCATAGAGCTTAAAGGAATGCTAACTCCTATCTGGATGCCCATAGAGTTTGCACCAGGGATCTTTCTCTCAGGAAAGATACCCTTAGTCACCGAATTTGAAGCTCCTCCTCCAAAATATAAGATCCCTCCACAGATGGTTCAAGATGAAATGGAAGAGGAACTATCTCTGATAGTTAATCTGGGAGGAAAATTGATTGTGATAAGCGGATGCTCTCACAGGGGAATCGTAAACATAGTCAAGAACTCGATATCCTTGACGGGGATCACAAAGGTTAAAGCAATCGTTGGGGGGCTTCACTTAATAACCGCTAGTGAAAAGAGAATTTCAAGGACAGTAGAAGAATTAAGTAAACTAGGTGTTGAAGAGTTTTTCATAGGTCATTGTACCGGAGATAAGGCAATAAGGCAATTCAAATCCGTTTTCGGAGATGCTGTTCGTAGGACAAAGTCGGGCATGGTTATAACGTTTTAAAGGGAAGAAAAAACTAGGTTCCATCAAAACAAAAACGTTAGAATAAAAAATAGGAAACCTACAACTGATTTAGGTTTTATCAAAAATCATCATACTCCATCTGTCCTTTTGCTTTACCAGCGAATTTCAAGTAAGGAAACGACACCGGCTATAGCTCCAAGCTCAGCTTCTCTGCTCCCCTCTGCTGTTCCGAGGACAATGACATCTCCTTCTCTTGGCTTAAGTTCCTCAATCAAGCTCTTAACCTCCTCTGGAAAGTCGATTTCAACATCCTGACTAACGCCAGGAATCCTGAGTTTCCCATCCAAGAAGACAAGGGTAGTTGCACCGGTTGCTCCTTGGCTCACTGCCGCATCTCTAATTCTCATACCGTTCTTAACTCTGCTAGCAAAGCCTCTAATTAATATAGCTATATTAACTCGGCCAATCGTAATTTTCTGTACAAAAACGCGTTTGGGACGACTCATTAAAACATTTAATTTCTCTAGAAATTTTTCCCCCTTCTTACTTAGAATAATACCTTTTTTAGAGATTTGTAAGAGCCCTATGCTTCTCAGTCGATCTAATAAGCTTCTTGTACTTCCTTCACCAATTCCAAGTTCTTCTGAAAGCTTCTTCCTTCCAATAGGCTGTCTCTCAGCTATTTTGTACAAGCACATTATTGCGTGAGAAGCTGAAAACTTCGGAGAGGGACCAATCCTTGGTTTGATCAATTTCAGAAAATCATCGAGCTGCTTAATAGCTATGAAAATTTCTTCCATTATTCCAAGAATATTAATATCTAAAGATTTATATTATTTTGGATGGATAATCCATCCAATGTTTAACAAATCTCTCCTCACTACTCTATTACTAATATGGGCCATTTCATCGAGTATGTTGGCAGTATACTCGTATTACCAATTAAAAGAGACCAAAAAGGCTTTATATAGAGAAAGAATTGAAGTAGATCTCGGAATAAAATTCTGGAATGGTACCATAACGTGGTACAATAAAACTCAAGTTCCAGCTGGTTCAACTCTGCTCGACGTAACTATGCTCGTAGCAGAAGTAAATTACACCACATATCCGGGAATGGGAGTTCTTGTAGAATCGATAAATGGCGTTAAAAATGAGCATCCTTTCTACTGGATTTGGTGGATATGGACAGACTGGGGTGGTTGGCAAGAGGGGCCGGTAGCTGCAGATAAGTATGTGGTAAGTGATAAGGAGGTTTTACTTTGGTATTACGAGAATACTTCACAAAGCCCGTTTCCAAAACCTTAACTCCCTCCATGAGGACATCACTAATCGCTGCCTTGGTAGCCCTCTCAGTTTCATCGAACTATGCCTTAATTTGGATCCCAAACGTAAAGCTAATGGATCTATTGGTCTTTGTTGCAGGCTTCATATCTGGGCCATTCGATGGGGCAATAGTTGGCGCTTTAAGCTGGATTGTGTACGGCTTTCTTAACCCTCGGGGTTGGATTCTCACAATTTTGGTTGCAACTACAGTAGCCGAAGCAGTTTATGGTATTGCTGGCGGATTTTTAAGAAAAATCCATATCATGCAGGGAAAGCTGAGCTGGCTTTGCTGGGCTTGCTCTGCACCTTACTTTATGATATCCTTACCAACATCGCCTTTGCATTAACCTTTAATATCCCAATTACAATAACGCTTCTAGCTGGAATTCCCTTTTCCTTAGTGCATGAGCTTTCTAATGCTGCTCTTTTCTCAATAATTGGGCCAGAACTCACCAAATTAATTTGCAAAATATTTGTCTCCAAGATAAATGATTAAGGCACACGCGGGCACTTAACCCAGAAATCTCGAAATATGACAGAAGATTTTGTCCATCAAAAGGACGTTTATATGAATCAAGCTGAAGATAATGTGAAAAAAGTAATCAGGTAATTCGATTGGACGACAAGCTAAGGGCTGAGATCGTAAAGTTAATCCTAGATGGGAAGACGAATAAGAGTAAAACACGTCAAAGGTCACTCAAAGGCGCTTGCTGTGCATTCAGCCAAGGATAAGACAATATATCTTTCAGATGGAAAATTCTACACTGATCCTTTTGTAATCCTCCATGAGTTTTATCATCACATCAGAATTGTACTTGGAAAACACAGAGGACCAGAGAGGCATGCTAGCAAGTTTGCCATAACATTTTTGTTAGCATACAACAAGTTACAGTCTAGATCTCAAAGATAAGGTCTCTCACTAGCCTTGATTAATGCCTCAATTAAATCTTCCGGTTTAGCTCCAATTAACCTAACTCCAACCTTCTTGAAGAATGATTTTACCCTCTCAGAAAGCTCATCCCTTTCGAGCTTCGATCCTACTAGCTCTCTCTCTAAAAGTCTTAATGCTGTATAAGGTTCCATGAAGAAGTCTCCGGAGATGACTACATCAGTTATCTTGCCTTTTGAGACTTCTATTATTATCCTAAAAAGTTTCTCTGCCTTGTAGGTTGCCTCACAAACTTGCACATCCTCAGAAACTTTTGTGCACTTCCCGGTTATGAGCTCTAGTAGCCTTTCATGCTCAAACTCCTTCTTATATATCCATCTATCTGATTTGAATTCCTCAATAAGTCCCTTCCATTCTTCCATTTCCTCTTCCGTGAGATTTCCAGGCTCCAATTCTATTCCTAAAGTCTTCTCATAACCTTCTATGAGATATTCTTTGACTTCTTCTCTTGGGGGGGTGTACCCGAGTTCTTTCTTAAGCGAAGTGAGCCACATTTCCATAGAAGATGCCAGCTTATCTCTGAACTTCTCATCTGGGACTCTAAGAACACTTACAAGTTTTTTAACGTCTATATCCATTATAACATTCCCTATTAGTACGTCGGCTCC
>Ga0190286_1000909_pt1 | contig 11301 bp, 11 predicted proteins | sample 48691834_MG_FD_183241 | JGI IMG/M metagenome (GOLD analysis project Ga0190286, IMG submission 183241) | Hydrothermal vent microbial mat bacterial communities from Southern Trench, Guaymas Basin, Mexico - 4869-18-3-4_MG | ecosystem: Environmental > Aquatic > Marine > Hydrothermal vents >... | reverse complement strand
GGCCATAAGCTCATTTGTAATCCTCCCTAGGAGGGGCAAAGGCGTCGATGACCACAGCCTCCTCCATCACTTTAGCCCCATGTTCCATGTTAGCCGGGGCCAAGTAGCTATCCCCTGCCTTGAGGAGATGGGTCTCGTCCCCGATCCTCATCTCCAACTTCCCTCGCACAACATATCCTGCCTGCTCCTGAGGATGTCGGTGAAGGGGCACCACCGCCCCTTTCTCAAAGGTGAACTGGACCAGCATCACCCGCTCGCCACAGGAGAGGGTGCGCCGCTGGACGCCCGAGAGCATCTCCACTGGTTCCACATCTGCCGCCCTTATCACGTTCGCCATCTCTTCACCCCCTGCTTTGGCTCCAGTTCACAATACCCCCGCGTTCGTGAGGTACTCCTCCATCCTGGCCACGAATCGGTCTGCGTCGGCGACGACGCGCCGTGCCGCCTCCTCGTCCAACTCGAGCCGGTCCGCGTAATCGCTGGCCTCTCTAGCCTTGCGAGCACTGGTCAAGATGCGTCCATACTCCGGCTCGATCAGGCCTGGCTTGATAAGATACTGGCCAAAAGCCGATTGCACACCAGAGTGCTTGCTGCGTTCTATGTCCTGAGTCAGCAGCACCGCAGTTGCCAGGTGATAGATAGCATAGTACGCCCGGTTGACCGCCCCTCGAACTCGTCCCAGGGCTATCAGGTCATGCGCAGTAGCAATGTCCTCCTTTGCCTTCTTTAGCCGGATATTTATGATGACCTTGGTGTGCTCGTCCATAGCTCGACCCCTTCTTTCTCCACGTTTCGATATAGCGGGGCACGATGCTGCCGATGCCACTCGTAATTCTCATAGCTCATAATTAACGATGAAATGACGACATCGTATTTGAGCATTAGATCCATTTCGATGGCCACCACATCATCCCATAGTTGGCCGTTTGGGCGCTCTACGACCATGAGCAGATCCAAATCCGACTCCTCATCGAAGTCGCCACGCGCTTTGGAGCCAAACAGGGTGATACATGCGATTTCTCCCTCATGCGCCTCTCGCACGCGCGCCACGAATTCCTCGAGTGCAGCCCGCTCTTGTTCGGTTAAGTGCTTTAGCTTCTTGAGGTTCGTTAATCCCATTTCCTTCCCTCAGATGCTTGCTTTTGCTTATCCCTTTCGGGCATCTTCTTCATCTACAAAGCTTATCAAAACCTTAGCGGCAAGCCCAATCCCTTCCCCTTTCCACTTGTGAGCTGCTTCATCATCCTCTGGATCTGGCGGAATTGCCTCAAGAGCTGGTTAACCTCCTGCACCGTGGTGCCGCTCCCTCTGGCGATGCGCCGTTTGCGGCTGGCATTGATGATGCGGGGGTTGCGCCGCTCCTCAAGGGTCATGGAGTTGATTATGGCCTCCACCCGCCTCATCTGCTTATCGGTTAATTCCGGGGAAAGCTCTTTGCCGAGCTGGAAGAAACCGGGCACCATGCCCAGCCACTGGCTCAGAGGCCCCATCTTCTTGATCTGACGCAGCTGCTCCAGGAAATCTTCTAAGTCGAATTCCCCCTTAGCCAGCTTCTCGGCCGTGGCCATCGCCCGCTCCCGCTCGAAGGCGGCCTCGGCCTTCTCGATGAGGGTCAAGATATCGCCCATCCCCAAGATGCGCGACGCCAAGCGGTCGGGATGGAAGGGCTCTAAATCCTCGAGTTTCTCCCCTACGCCGATGAACTTGATGGGCACGCCGGTCACCGAGCGCATGGATATGGCCGCCCCGCCACGGGCATCCCCCTCCATCTTAGTGAGGATCAGCCCTGTGAGTCCCACCCGCCGATTGAACTCCTCAGCTATCCGCACAGCCTCTTGGCCGGTCATAGCATCGGCGACCAGCAGCACCTCCTGGGGATTAACCTCAGCCTTGATCCGCTCCAGTTCCCTCATCATCTCCTCATCGACGTGCCACCTCCCTCCTGTATCCAGGATGACCACGCTGTAGGCTGAGTCGCGCGCCTTGGAGAGGGCACTGGAACAGATGGCCAGTGGGTCGGAGCCTCCGCTGTGGACAGGGATGCCCAGTTTCTTCCCTAACACCTCCAATTGGATGGAGGCAGCTGGCCTACGGGTATCAGCGGCCACTAACAGAGGCCGTTCCCCCTTTCCCCGCAATTTCAAAGCCAGTTTGGCCGCTGTGGTGGTCTTGCCCGAGCCCTGCAATCCCACTAACATGATCACATGGGGCGGGGGGCCGGAGAGATCGAGCTTGGCTGGCTCCCCAAGGGTGCGAATGAGCTCCTCGTTGACGATCTTAACCACCTGCTGGGCTGGGGTGAGGCTGCGCATGACCTCCGCTCCTATGGCTCGCTCCCGCACCCTGGCTATGAGATCCCTGGCCACCTCGTAATTAACGTCGGCCTCAAGCAGGGCCAGACGCACCTCGTGCAGAGCAGCATCCACGTCGGAAGCGGATAGCGCGCCCCTTCCAGCCAGCCTCTTGAATATCCCCTGTAACCTATCCGTTAAGCTCTCGAACATCTCCCGCCGTCCACGATTGCCATTTTAACCCATTACACTCTTTTCGTCAAATTAATAGCGATCTAGGGAAGGTGAGGATCTTATAGGTGCACTGCCATAATGGATTTGCCAACGAAGCCATTCTGTGGTAAATTAATAGCTGGAAGCCCCCGTAGCTCAGAGGATAGAGCGGCGGCCTCCGGAGCCGTGTGCGGGAGTTCGAGTCTCCCCGGGGGTACTGGGGGTACTGATGGGGGTGTCCATATAAAGCGACCTCCTGTGGTTTTGAAAGACCGCAGGAGGTCATTCGTTTTTGGCCCGCAGGTGGGGGAAGAGGATAACCTCCCGCAAGTTGGGTTGATCGGTGAGGAGCATGACCAGCCGGTCAACCCCCATCCCGAAACCCCCTGTGGGAGGCATGCCATAGCTTAAGGCGCGCAGGAAATCCTCATCCAGGGGGTGAGCTTCCTCGTCACCCGCCTTAGAGGCACGCGATTGGGCCAGGAAACGCTCCCTCTGGTCCAGGGGGTCATTGAGCTCTGTGAAGGCGTTACATATCTCCATGCCCCCGATGAACCCCTCGAAGCGCTCCACCGTATCCGGATGGCCGGGCTTCCGTTTGGCCAAAGGTGAGGTCTCCACAGGGTAATCTATCAGGAATGTCGGCTGGATGAGCTTGGGCTCCACCAGGTTGATCAGGACCGGATCGATGAGCTTGGCTCGGGTGGCATTGGGGTCGGGATTGCCACCGATGGCTCGAATGGCCTCGTAGAGGCTTTTGGCATCAGGATAAGCCTGGTAATCGATGCCCGTCTCATCGAGGATGGCCTGGCGCAGAGGGATGCGAGACCAGGGCGGGGTCAGCTCTATCCTGTTCCCCTGGTAGGTGATGACTGTGGTGCCCAATACCTCTTCCGCCACATAGGCGATCATCTCCTCGGCCAACTCCATCACGTCGTTGTAGTCGGCATAGGCCATGTAGAATTCCAAGGCGGTGAACTCAGGGTTATGCTGCCTGTCCACCCCCTCATTGCGGAAATCCTTGCCGATCTCGTAGACCCGTTCGTAACCGCCCACGATCAGGCGCTTGAGGTAGAGCTCATCGGCGATGCGCAGGTAAAGTTGCTGATGGAGTTGTCTGTGGTAGGTGGTGAAGGGCCTGGCCGTCGCCCCCCCGTAGAGGGGCTGAAGTATGGGCGTTTCCACCTCCAAGAAGCCATGCCCATTTAAGAAGCGGCGCAGGGCGGCTATAATCCGCGCTCTGGTTACGAAGACCTCCCTTACCTCCTCGTTGGCGATGAGATCCAAGTAGCGCTGACGGTAGCGGATCTCGGGATCCTTCAGGCCATGCCACTTCTCCGGCAAGGGGCGCAGGGACTTAGCCAGCATCCTGAAGCCCCTGACTTTGACGGTGACCTCGCCCGTGCGGGTGCGGAAGAGGTTCCCCTTCACCTCGATGAAATCGCCGATGTCGAAGTTCTTGCGGAAAAGCTCGTAAGGATCCTCGCCCAAGATATCCTGGCGGAGGTAGATTTGGATGCGGCCGCTTCCATCCTCGATGTGGGCGAAAGTGACCTTGCCCATCTCTCTGATGCTCCTCAAGCGTCCGACGATGGCCACCTCCTCCTCCGCCATTCGCTCATCGGCTTCGTATCCATTAACGGCCTCGGCTGCCGTATGAGTGCGATTGACTCGGGCTGGGTAGGGGTCGATGCCCTGCTCTCTGAGCCTTTCTAATTTGAGGTACCTTTGCCTTTCCAGGTCGCTTAACTCCTCCCACATAGCCTTTTCCTATCCGATGCTCACTATCCGGAAACGACGAACGCCATCGGGGGTTTCGACGCTTACCTCCTCGCCTACCTGATGACCCAGCAGGGCTTTGCCCAAAGGGGATTCGTTGGAGATACGGCCCCTGGCGGGGTCAGCTTCGGCTGAGCCGACGATCCTGTAGATCTCCGATTCATTACTATCCTTCTCCATCACCGTTACGCTACTCCCCAGGCTAACCCGATCGGAAGGACCCGTCTCCTTGATGATGACCGCGTTCCTCAGCACGGCCTCCAAGGCGAGAATGCGCCCCTCGAGGAAGGCCTGCTCCTTCTTGGCCTCCTCATAACTGGCATTCTCCATAACATCGCCTCCTTCCTTAGCGATGCGGATGTGCTCAGCCACCTCACGGCGGCGCACAGTGCGGAGGTACTCCAATTCCTCTTTCAACCTCTCATATCCCTCTGGCGTCAAATAACTCTTCTGCTCAGCCATAGTTCATCTCCTTGATCGGTAACAAGAAGAGCCCACAGAGACAGGGCGAAAGCGAATGGCCGTCTAAGGTGGCGAACTTCCGGAAGCAAGGGTGATTAAAAAATCGAGAGAGTGGCTTTCTCTCTCGTTTGGCTATATTATAACCTAAATCGGCCCATTTGTAAAGTGGCCACAGAGGGATTTTCATCGGCTTCCACCGCAGGAAACCGGACATGAAGACAAACTACATCCTGATCAGCTTGGCAAGGGTGTGTAGGATTCCAAAAAGCCCGTTAACGCCCTGAAGGACCTCTGCCCAAGCGCTCCTGGATCCTCCTCGCTCGTGGCAGGTCGATGAGCTTCTTGAGCCCAATGGTTGGGAAGAGCACTACCGGATAGAGCACCAGCTGGGATGGCTCGCCGAACCTCCAGGCTAAGAGGGGCAGCAGCCCAAAGCCCACGCTAAAAGCGAGATCAAGGTGGCGCAGCAGGCCCCATACCACACCCACCACCCCCAGGGAGAGGGTGGTCTCCCGAGGCAGCAGAGCCAACATAGTACCCACACTGGCTGCCATCCCCTGGCCTCCCTGAAAGCGCAGGAAGACGGTCCAATCGTGTCCCATCACGGCCGTAAACCCAGCTGCTATGACGGCCATCTGAGAAAGCTGGCAGTGTTTGGCGAGGAGGATGGCCAGATATCCCTTGCCCACGTCGGCCAGGAGGGTGGCCATGCCGGCGAGGGGGCCCACCGAGCGCCAGACGTTCCGCGCTCCCACGTTCCCATCCCCCACAGTGCGGATATCCACCCCTCCTATCAAACGGGCGAAGATATAAGCGAAGGGGATAGCGCCGAGCAGATAAGAGAGGAGAAAAACCAGTTCCGTCCTCAATTTAAAGCCTCCATTTCCTCCATGATGGCCTTTAACTTGGAGAGATCGGCCTTGGTCAAGGGATTTGAGGGCAGGTAGGGACAGGGCCTGGCCCCCTGGATCGAGACCTCGTAGATGCCTATGCGCTTCGCCAGGGCCACGATCTCCACCTTGTCTAAAGCGATGAGGGGGCGGAAGATGGGTTTATCCAGCCCGTAGGAGATGACCTCCAGGTTCTCAATGGTCTGGCTGGCCACCTGGCCCAGTGAATCCCCAGTGACGATGGCCCTGGCCTTATGCTGATCGGCGATCTCGGACGCCTTCTCCAGCATGAGGCGCTTGCAGAAGATGCATGTCCAGCGCTCCTTGCGGATGCGTCGGAGCTTCTCAAAGGTCTCGCCGAAGACCTCCTCGTGGTCCAGCACGATGGGCTTTATCTCCCACCCGTAGGCGTAACGGGATAGCACTTGGCAGCTCGCCCAGAACCTTTCCTCCCCCTCCTCGCTTTGGCGGAAGTGGAGGGGGATGACCCCACAGCCCCGCTTCATCACCAGCCAGGCAGCTACGGAGGAGTCCATCCCTCCGGACATGAGGGCTATAGCCCTTCCCTCGGTGGTGAGAGGGAGGCCGCCGAGGCCAGGGATGGTTTCCCCATAGACCAGAACGCGATCGGCACGCACCTCGATGCCGATGGTGAGATCAGCCTCATCGGAGAGATCCACTTTAGCATTGGTGGCCTCCTGCACGTAAGCTCCGCATCTCCGGTTGATCTCCGGCGAGGTCAAAGGAAAGGTCTTGTCGGCCCGACGCGCTTCGATCCGAAAACTCTTGCCCTCTCCCAAACCCATCTGGCGGGCGATCCTCAGCGCTTCCTCCTCGATGGCCTCGATGCGCCGGGGGACCTCACGGACAGGGCTGAAGGAGACGATGCCGAAGACATCCCCCAGCTTCTCCAAAGCTAACCCCATCTCGTCCACCTCCACGTAGACGCGCTGCCCCTCGCTTTGAACCTCTCCTGCGATGCCATTTTTCTTCAGGCAGTCCCTGATGTTATGGCGAAGCTTCTTAAGGAAATACCACCTGTTTTTGCCCTTGAGGGCGATCTCGCCGTAGCGGACCAGGATCAAGCCCATGCTTCACCGCCAGTAAAACGTCCTCGTCTCGCTCTTGGGGCTGATATCCTCCATTTTGGATTCCCCTCCGATGGTTACCTCCCGGGCTACGACCACATCCCAGTAGTAGATATGATCCGGCGGGTCGGATTTGTTGTAGTATTCCTCCCACGGCAGCTTCCAAGAGGTCTCCTTCGTCCGTTTGCCCTTGTACTGCATCACCCCGCCGCGGGGATATCGCACGCTCACCACATACCACTCGTTTTTCGCCAGCGGCCCGACCGATTCCCATCTTAACTCGACGGTTCCACCTGTGAATACCTTCCCATCCTCCGGCGAAAGGAGCACGGGCGCAGGGAAGCTCAGCGCGGAGGTAGGCGTGGCAGTAGGAGGCAGAGGGGTGGGGGTAGGGGGGATCTTAACCGAGACGGGGATCACGCTCAGGGAGACATTGAGCTTGACAGCCTGGGCGAAAACCCACCCTTTAGTACCATTTGAGGCGACGACCTTAAGCCAATCGCCGGCTGGATTCCTGGCCGTGACATCCAGTTTATCGCCTTTGCGCAGCGATCCCACCTTAGGGTAAACTGTGCCAGGGCCAGCCCGCAGGTTCAGGGCCTCGGAGGTGACCACAGCTTTGGGCTGGGGAACAGGAGTGGCAGTGGGGGTGAAGGTGGAGGTGGGTATGGGCGTGGAAGTCGGAGTAGGCAGAGGAGTAGCAGTCGGAGAGGGGGTGAAGGTCGCTGTGGCCGTCGCCGTGGGAGAGGGGGAGGGAGGGATCAAAGCCGATAGCTCCGGCGATTCGACGTTAGGTGGCCAAAACGAGGAGACGAGGAAGACGATGATGATTATACCGATGCCAGCCACCACGGCGGAGAGGGGGAAATTCCAACGCCTTCCGTATTCCAACTCGGCGCCGCACTGGGGACAGATGCTCAGTCCGCCCTTGACCCTGGCCCCACAGGTTCGACATCGCACCGTTTCGGTCCTCAGCTCCGCACCGCATCGAGGACAGATGGTCGCCCCTCTGATGACCTCGGCCCCGCAGTTTTTGCACCTCATCCGCGATCTCCCTTTCCCTACCGAAGCAGCCTGGTCCAATCCATGATCGGCACAGGGGAGATGATGTCGTAGAAGGTGATCAGGAGCATCAATCCTATCAGGATGGCCATACCGACGAGATGGATGGCGCTTTCCTTCCGGGGATCCACCCTCCTGCCGCGTATGGCCTCGACAATGATGAAGAAGATGCGCCCTCCATCCAAGGCGGGGAGGGGAAGGAGGTTGGCCACAGCCAGGCCCGTGCTGAGCAAGGCGGTCAGCTGAAGGACGGGGAACCACCAGCCGGTGGCAACCGACTGGCGAGCGGCGCTGGCGACCATCTGAAACATCCCCACCGGCCCGCTGGGCCTCGCACCGGGGAGGAGGCCGCGGAGCATCAGCACAGGGATGGCGAGGGTGAGGAAAGCAACCACAACCGTCTGTTGGAATCCCCGCAATAACGCCGCCCCGAAGGGATACCTCCTGAGGCTCACCTTCGACGGCATCCGCTCTATCAATACCCCTATGGGCCCCTCCCCTTCCGGCGGGTGTTCCCGTGGCACCACTGGCACCTCCATGGTTTTTTCCCCACGCCCCACCCTCAGGAGGATCCTCTGGCCCAAGTGGGCGCTGACGTAATCCAATAGATCCTGAGGGGATTCGATAGGGCGATCGCCGGCCTGGAGGATGAGATCGCCCACCTTGAGCCCCGCTCGCTCCGCCGGTGAGCCCTTGGCCACCCCTGCTATCATCACGTTTTTGAATTCAGTCGCCTCCGGCCAGCCGGCCATGAAGGCGAGGGTGAAGAGGGCGATGGCAAGGACGAAATTCATGAGTGGGCCCGCGACCAAGGCGAAGAACCTCACCAATTTCCCTTTGCTGGCCAAGCCCCCGGGCACATGGGGATCATCCTCGCCCGCCAGGCGCACGAAGCCGCCGAAGGGGATGGCGTTGATGGTGTATCTGGTTCCGCCGCGTGTGGCGATGGTGAAGAGGCGAGGTGGATAGCCGAGCCCGAACTCTTCCACCCTGATTCCGCATCGCTTGGCCGCTAATAAGTGGCCGAACTCGTGCAGGATGATCATCAAACTGAGAGCGATCAGGGATAAGATCATGGGCAGCATTCGATTTCCCCCTCGCCGGAAACGCTAAACCGTCGATTCGATTATACCCCTTTGCGGGGCTGATGGCAAATGGGCGGCGATCAGAGTGCCCCCCTCATACTCACCTGAAATGGACTTCTCGATGAGGCCCGGCCTCTCCCCAGAGATGAGGCGGATGCGGATGGAGGGCTGGTCCTGCACGAGCTGGTACATGATCCGCACCTTAGAGAGCATCCCTCCGGTGACGTCCACGCCATGGGAACCGGCCAAAACCTCCTCGACCATAGCGAAGTTCTCAGGGGTGATCTCTTCGATCGGACGGGCCTCTGGCTTCACCAAGGGATCGGCGGTGAACACGCCATCCACCCTGCCCGCCAGGATGATCCATTGCGGCCTGAGCTTGCGCGCCAGGTAAGCGAATATCTGCTCGGTGGAGACGATGGTGCAGCCCAGTTCCTTATCCATGGCCACGTCGCCGTAAACCAAGGGGACGAGCCCGTGGATCAGAGCCTCCTTGATGGGATGGACCTCCAGGTGCACCAATTTTCCATCCCGACAGAGGGCCGAGGCGGAGGGCTGGATGGAAACGATGGGCACCCCCTCCTCCAGGAAGATGTCCGCCACCAAGCGGTTGAGGCGGGCTGCAGCGGCGCCGGTTTCGGCGTAGCCTCGCCAGTTTTTAGTCCTCAAGAGGTCGAATCTCTTGGCCACGAAGTGGCCGAAGGAGCCGCTCCCATGGCCGAGCAGGAGCCTCAGCCTCGGTTTGCTGGCCAGCGCCCTCTTTACCTCCCGGGCTGCCCTGCGGATGACCTCCTCCCGCGCTGTGAAGGCTTTGGCCTTATCGGTGATGAGCGATCCTCCCAGCTTGAGGAAGATCAGCTCATCTCCCGACCTCAGGCTTGCCTTGCCCTCGATCTCGATCACCTCCCCGTTAACGCTCACTAAATCCCCCGTCTCGATCCTGGAGATGTCCACCCCATCCACCATGGGGATATCGGAGATGATGGCTCCTACGGCCACCACGGGGTCGCTCTGAGCATTGATGATGGCCGCTGGAGCAAGCCCCTTTTTGGCTAAGCGGTAAAGGGTGTAGGAGCCCACGGTGCTCCCTTTTCCTGTGGGAAAGACCAGGATCCTGCCGGCGATGCATTTGCCTTCCAAAGGGTGCCCCTTCTCGACGACCACCCCTGTCTCCGGGTCAACTCCCGCGAAGAAGCTGATGGGATCGCTGGAGACAAGGGCGATCCCCTTCGCTTTCCCCTTCCTGATCGCCCTTCCGCGCAGCATCAATCTTCACCCCAAAGGCTCAGCCTAACAGCGATCATTCCCATCTTCCCCTCACCGCCGCCTCCAAGCATCGTTCTAACGGGCCGAAGCGGACCTCGAACCCGCAGTGGTGGGGCGCATAGAAGGCCATCTTGGCCGAGTTGGTGGCCAAGCTGTGGAATCCTAAGGCCTCTACAGGGGCGACGACCAGACAGGTATCGGCCACCACCTTCCCTCCCGCCGCCTCGATGGTCTTGACGAACCCTCGCCCATCTGCTAACTCCTTCGTCCTCCTGGCGGTGGTGATCCAAAGCTCGGCCTTGACCCGCTTGCCCTCAAGCCAGCGGGCTACCTCCTCGATCTCCTCCAATGAGGCATGCGGACAGCCGATGCTCACCAGGTCGATCGCTTCGACCGTCGAATTCAATGCCGCGTAGCTCTCCCTTAGATCCTCGACGAGGATGGTCTCCGCATCCGAGGCGAGGACCTCCCCTTCTGCCTCTGGAGTGATGCCTTCAACGTGGTAGAGGGCCACCGCCCCGCTGGCAGCCATGGCTGCCCCCAGCGCCCTCAACTTCCCTCCCCTTCCCGCTTCCCGCCCCAAACCTTTGAAGTATGGCACCCCGCTCTTAGTCAGCCTGCCCACCATGTATCCCAACGCCCCGAAATCGGCCGTGGTCTCCACCGGACAGCGGACCTCGACCACGAAATTGGCCCTGCGGTTCTCGTCCAGATGGAAGCCATAGGCGGCTGTGCGACCGGTTATGGCTGCGGCCAGAGCTCCCGGTCCTCCCTCTCGGTTAGTGCGAGCCCCCAGGACGGAGTTAGCGAAGCTCACCGCCGAGGATTCGCTCCAGGCGATGTGCTCTCCCATTGCGGGCACATTGCCGATAAGGTAGGGGGTGCACGAGCAGGTCGGCGTGATACCCATCCTCTTGAATACCTGGATGACCTCCAACTGCTTGTGGGCGAACCCCTTCGGGATGCCCAGTTCCTGCCAATTGGTGAGGTCCATCCCCGCCGGATTCAGTGTGGTGGGGACCCTGACCTTCGCCCCTCCTTCGGCCAACTCCCGTAGGAAACCCAACCCGGCCTCGCCTAAGCTTTGGTAGCTCACGCCGGCCACCTGCGCGCTGGTGATGGGCACAAGCTCCTCAGCGCCATAGATTTCGCCCAGGGCGACCAC
>Ga0190286_1000908_pt1 | contig 11305 bp, 5 predicted proteins | sample 48691834_MG_FD_183241 | JGI IMG/M metagenome (GOLD analysis project Ga0190286, IMG submission 183241) | Hydrothermal vent microbial mat bacterial communities from Southern Trench, Guaymas Basin, Mexico - 4869-18-3-4_MG | ecosystem: Environmental > Aquatic > Marine > Hydrothermal vents > Microbial... | reverse complement strand
CACCCAATGAGACGGGGCACTATCTCCGGGTCCGGGCCGGTGCAGGTGGCACTGCCTGTGCCACCAGTCTGCTCCAAACTGGCACTCACCCCAAGAGCATCCACATCACCAGCATTGTGAACCGTCGCCGTAACGTGAAATATCTGTCCTTCCTCAGCCGTCCAGTTGTCCAGATCAGTGGTGAGAGCCGTAACCTCAAGCTGGCTGGCCGCAGTGCCCCATTTTACATCGTGGAGGTGGAGGTCCGTCTCCCCTAACCCCACCGCCCTCAGGGTGATCACCGCCAGGGACCGCGGCTCAGGGGCATCCGGCCCCGGAGTGGCGGCATCATGGCTGAAAGCTCCGAAGGTCACCTTGCCCGCCGCATTGTCTATGTCAGGGCCGACGGCGATCACTGTGCGCCCAGTACTTCCCAGGAAGCCCGTGTCCACCACACCCTCCACCTGGACTATGTTGGGGTCGAAGTCCATGGTGAATTCGTAGCTTCTGATGTCGGTGGCATCTTCGAGCTTGACAGCTACATCGAAGACATCTCCTCGGCGCACCGTGGAAGAGGCAGGGGAGATGCTCATCGTGGCTGGGTCGGGGGTGGCGGAAGCGTACAGGCCAAGGCTCACACTAAGGGCCAACAGCACAATAAGGGCCGTGAAGAGCTTCCCCATAGAGCGATGAGATCTCACTGTAGCCTTCTTCATTGGCATCCTCCTTTCTTTTGTGATTTAGAAGATGTCTATCTATTTTCCCGCTGTCCGCTTTGAAGGCAAGGAAGGGTAAATGTCCCCAGCTTATCTGAGATCACATAAAATGGTGAACATCAGCACCCCTGGTTCTTGTCCCTCCTCAAATATCGAGCGAGGGAAGCAGCATCGCTATCTTCCCTCGCTCCTTATATCCCTGCCACATCCCGGCTGCTATGGGATATAGTTCTTCATGATGATGGGCAGATATAACTTGTACAACCTGTACACACTGGAGAAGGTAGCAGTGATGGCCTTGTTGCTATCCATGTGGATGGTCGTTGGGTTCTCCGTGCCGGTCAGGTCACCAATCCACTCCACGAACTCGTAGCCCTCGGCTGCCACCGCTTCGAGGTTTACATTGGTGCAGCAGTCGAAGGTATATTCCGTTGGATACGATGGTGGGGCCACACCGTTGACCTTGACGTCTCCGCCGCTCTCGGGGCTGATATCCACCGTCAAGGTGTAGCTGTACTTGGCGAAGTGGGCGATGACCGTCTTATCCCCATCCATGTGGATGGTCGTGGGATTCTCCGTCCCACTCAGATCACCACCCCACCCCACGAAGTACCAGCACGGACCCGCCGGAATGGCCTCAACAGTGACCGTAGTGCAGCAGTCGTAGGTCCCTCCACCGGTCACCGTCCCTCCCTCAGAGGGATCGGCCACCGTCGTCAGAGTGTAGCTTGGCACCAGGCAGGTGGCAACCGCTGTGTGGTTGGAATCCATGAGGACGGTGATAGGATTATCGGTGATGGGAGCACCATCGACCACCCACTGATCAAACTCGCAACAAGGATCGCTGTCGTCGGCTGTCAGTGTGACCACCGTACCGCCGGGGATGTTAGTGAAGATTTCGGTCCCGCCAGCGGGCACTGACTCGGACACACCGTCGTATTCCACAGAGATGGGGCAGCAGCCATCGGAGGTCACCGTCAATACCGGGTAGACCGTGATCTGACCATCGCGCACGACGTTGGGCACTTCCTGCTCAGCGAGAGTGGTGGATACCTCCACGTCATGGAGGTCCAGGTCGCTGTTGCCCACTCCCACCATCTCCATGGTGATGGTAGCCAACACTCCGCTGCCATCGGGTCCCTCAGCGGGTGGCCCTGCGCTAATAGCCTCGAAGGTGACCGTCCCTGCCACATTGTCAATGTCGGGGCCCAAGGGGAAGACCGTGCGCCCTGTGCTCCCCAGGAAGCTGGCATCCTGCACATCGAGGACGTGAACTACGTTGGGATTGAAATCCATCGTAAACCTGTATCTTCCCAGGTTGCGGGCGCCGAGGATCACCACGTTCGCCGTCTCGGTGGTGCCTAAGGTCAGAGTCTCTTCCTCAGGTGGTACATAGTTGTCCCAAGGAGGAGCGAAGGGGATGAGATCGATCCCCACCTCCAGCGTGGAGACGGCATGGCCATCTTCGGTATCAGGGATCTCCTCCTGCAGGCCAGACGGAGTAGCGGTGTACTCGAAAGTCCCCCCAGCCGTGCACTCACACGTCCACTCAAAATCGGCACTCTCGCATTTCCTAAGGCGGTACGCCCTCTCCGGCTTGGGGCCGGTGCAGGTGGCACTGCCTGTGCCACCAGTCTGCTCCAAACTGGCACTCACCCCAAGAGCATCCACATCACCAGCATTGTGAACCGTCGCCGTAACGTGAAATATCTGTCCTTCCTCAGCCGTCCAGTTGTCCAGATCAGTGGTGAGAGCCGTAACCTCAAGCTGGCTGGCCGCAGTGCCCCATTTTACATCGTGGAGGTGGAGGTCCGTCTCCCCTAACCCCACCGCCCTCAGGGTGATCACCGCCAGGGACCGCGGCTCAGGGGCATCCGGCCCCGGAGTGGCGGCATCATGGCTGAAAGCTCCGAAGGTCACCTTGCCCGCCGCATTGTCTATGTCAGGGCCGACGGCGATCACTGTGCGCCCAGTACTTCCCAGGAAGCCCGTGTCCACCACACCCTCCACCTGGACTATGTTGGGGTCGAAGTCCATGGTGAATTCGTAGCTTCTGATGTCGGTGGCATCTTCGAGCTTGACAGCTACATCGAAGACATCTCCTCGGCGCACCGTGGAAGAGGCAGGGGAGATGCTCATCGTAGCTGGGCCAGGGGTGGCGGAAGCGTACAGGCCAAGGCTCACACCAAGGGCCAACGGAACAATCTATTTCCCCGTTGTCCACTTTCAAGGCAAGGAAGGGTAAATGTCTGCAGCTTCTCTGAGATCATTAAGGATGGTAAACACCAGCTCCTGGTTCCTGCCCCCTCCTCAAATATCGAGCGAGGGAAGCAGCATCGCTATCTTCCCTCGCTCCTTATGTTCCTGCCACATACTGGCTGCTATGGGATATAGTTCTTCATGATGATTGGCAGATATAACTTGTACAACCTGTACACACTGGAGAAGGTGGCAGTGATGGCCTTGTCGCTATCCATGTGGATGGTCGTTGGGTTCTCCGTGCCAGTCAGGTCACCAATCCACTCCACGAACTCGTAGCCCTCGGCTGCCACCGCTTCGAGCTCCACATTGGTGCCGTAGGCGAATGTGTATTCTGCGGGGTACGAAGTGGGTATTTCACCATTGACCCTAACATCTCCACCACCCTCGGGAGCGACGTCAACGGTCAGGGTATAGGTTTGAAGGACTGTGACCAGGCCATCAACCAAGACGTTGGGTGTGTCCCACAAACCGGTGGTAAGGTTGTACACTTGCACGTCATGCAGGTGCAAAGTGGTGTCGCCTAAACCGATCGCCTCAAAGGTGATGGTGGCTAAGGTTCCCTCCCCATCTGGCCCTGTCTCAGTTCCGAAGCTAACGGCGCCGAAGGTGAGCGTGCCGTCACTAATGTCAGGACCAACAGGGAACACCCCACGCCCCGTGCTCCCCAGGAAGCTCCCATCCTCCACGTCAACGATCTGGATCTTCGTGGGATCGAAGTCTATGCTGAACTGGTAGCCTCCCATGTTGGTGGCGCCTCGAATCACCACATCCACGGTCTCAGTGATACCCAAGGTCACCGACTTTTCGGTGGGATCAACCCCAACCTCCAGATTGGAGGTAATCTGGCCATCCACGACGGTGGGTGCCTCCTCTTCGCCGGCGGTGTTGAATAGCCTTACATCCAGCTCCAGATCACTGGTGCCTATGCCAACCGCCTCCAAGAAGATAACGGCCAACGTTCCATTGCCATCCGCCCCCTGTCCGGGCGGCAAGCTGACGCGGGCGAAGGAGACCGTCCCATTGTCGTTATCTATGGCAGGGTCGGGGAAGTCGGGCACCGTACGTCCCCCGCTTCCCAGGAAGCCCCAATCCTGCACATCGGTGACCTGGACTACCGCCGGGTCGAAGTGCATGGTGAACTCGTAGGCTCCCAGGTCATCGGCATCTTCAATCCATACCCCCGCAGTGAACTCTTCGCCTCGATAGAATGAGGCAAAGGTCTGTACACCCGGCTCAGCCCCAACATCAAGGCCCACTGTGGCGGTCGGGTCAGCGGACGTATATGTGCTAGGGACTGCACAGAGAGCCACTAGCACAATGATCGTCATGAGGAGCTTTCCCACAAACCAGGGAGATTCTGTTGTAATCTCTCTCATGATATTCTCCTTTCTCTCATTTTATGATTTACCCGAGTTTAGACAAAGAAATCAGGCTTTTGGTTGCTTGTAACTTTAAACCGGCGCGTTTGGGGCGTTTTCTCATGAAAAAACCGGTTTCTGATCACCTTACTCATTGTCCACTCCATAGCTTCTTTCCCCACAACGCTGCTAAAGCGATAGCCACTATTCCTGCCAGTCCTATCGCTATGAGCAGGGGAGGGTTCCCTCCCGCCTTACCCTTGGTCTCAGAAGGATACGAGGATGGAGTAGGGGTGTAAGCAGCTGGCTTGGGTGTCAAGGGGGTTGCCGTAAGGGTGAGAGCAGGTGGCGCAGGCGTTGAGGTAGGAGTGGGCTTTCCCGTCTCGGTAGGAGTTGCTGTTGGCATGGCTTCAGTGGGCATGCTCGTCGCCGTGGCGACACCTGTAGGGGCGGGCGTGCCCACCTCGCTAGGTGTCTCCGTGGGCATGGCTTCGGTGGGCGTGGCTTCGGTGGGCGTGGCGCCAGGAACGGTTGGGGTGCCCGTCGCCGTGGCGGCAGGTGTCCCAGTCGGCGTAGCCGTAACCGCTTCGGTGGGTGTAGGCCAAGCTCCCACCTGGACCAGGCCATCCTCAACGGTAACCTCTGGCATCTCGCCGCTGAAGACATCGAGGACCTTCACATCGTGCAGGTCCAGTTCCGTGACGCCCCCACCAATCGCCTCCAGGGTGATGATGGCCAACGTTCCATCTCCATCCGGCCCTGGCTGGTCCCCCACGCTAACGGCGCCGAAGGAGAACGTATCATTGCCAATGATAGGAGGAAGAGGGACCAGCGTGCGCCCCGTGCTGCCCAGGAAGCCCCCGTCCTCCGCATCAACCACTTGCACCACACGGGGGTCGAAGTCCATCTTGAACTCGTAGCCCCCCAGGTTGGAGGCACCCTTGATCACTACCTCTACGGTAAAGGTATCCCCGGGGTCCACCACGAGTTCAGGAGGGTTGATGGCCACCAGAGGATCCAGCGGTGAGGATAAACCCCCCAGGGCATCCGCAAGGAGCGGCTTCCCCAGGAGGATGGAGAGGATTGAGACCAACAGCGAGAACGCCAGCGAGCCCCTGCTTATCTTGGACAAGTTTCCCCCTTCACATCGAGCTATGGGAAACCAGGTTTTTGTAGGCTGTTTTCGTGGGGAAAAAAACCTGGTTTCTGATTGCTGACATCAAAGCGCTTTCATAAGAAAGGGGTCCCCACCCTTAGGTGGGGTGGGAACCCCTAACTAACCCCGCGGAACACCTGCCTAGTCGCAAGGCTTCCCGTAGAAGTTTGTTACGTAGTACATCAGGTCCGCGATGTCTATATCACCGTCGTTATCCAGGTCGAAGCGGGCCTCGTAGTCCGTATCCAGGCTTGTGGTGTTCCAGTGGTTGGCCAGGATCATGAGGTCTTGGATGTCGCGGACACCGTCCTTGTTGAAGTCGCCGATGCAGGGGCACTCGGTCCCGGTGTTCACGTAGATGCCGGTCTTGACGGTGGGCGTGAAGGCGGCGTCGTGGTAGAACTTCACCCTGACATTGTTCTCGGTGGTCCAGGAGCTGACCAGGATGTAGTCGCCGTCATCGGCCTCATAGCCCGCGTCTGGGTCGGTGATGTCCGGGAGCTTCGGCAGCACCAGGTCGGTGTAGTCCCAGGGCAGCGTCTCGATGTTCTTCCACTCCCACAACTCCGAGTCGACACTGACGGTCTGGGTGAACTTCTCCTCCAGGAGGTTGGTGTCGAAGCGCTCCTCCTTGTCCTCCTCGATCCAGGCGATGAGCAGGTCGCCATCAAAGGCCCCGACATCTCTTACGATCCTCTCGGCGATAGTGTCGTAGTCGTTGCACAGGAAGTCGACAGTGCCACAGCCAGTGGTGAGATTGTCATCGCCAGAACCGATGTTATCCGGCAACTGCTCATCGGGGTAGACTGTGCCGTTGGGATCACCCTGCTTGCAGTCCGGGATGTTGATGTCGTCCACCATGTCGTGGATGTAGTTGAAGGGCGGGAGCATAGGCAGGCTCTCACAGGCGGGTATACATACCTTCCCCACTGTAAGGTCGGGGATCACCACACTATCCCTGCCACACCAAGGTTCACACGGGTTATCGGGAACATCCTTGGGCAGCGGGTTCCTGAGGGTGATATACTTCAGCTCCCGACCGGGCTCGATGAGTATGGCGGCCACATCGTACTCGGCGCCATCTACGAAGAAGGTCTCGCCTGTTACCTTCCCCACTAGTGGCCCTGTGGCTGGTATATATCCTGCCGACAGGATGCGGTACGGCCTCAGCGTGACGTAAGTGTTGCCCACGAACTCCAGGCTCACCCAGAAGGGCTTTTCTACCGGAAGGGCGTGGTCTCGGGCAAGCGCTGTTGACGTGTAAACGGTAACTGGCCCGTATCTGGCCTGAACCAGGGCAGCCTCACCTTCCGCCATCGCTACCGACAGATCGACGGGGTCAGGGCAGTTATACCCCTTGCCGATGTAGTAGATTCCCACCTGAACCTGATCGCCGGGGAGGATATCATTGAGGGTCACCATGTAGTCGAAGAACTGCAGCGAATCCCCAACCGCAAGGTTCATGCCACCCGGCACCGTCTCACGGGCCGAGACTATGATTGTACCGGTGGTGGTCTTGGTATTGGAGAACTGGACCGTCGGTGTTATGACGCCCTCAAAGGCCATGATCTCCGGGGTGCCATCGCCGTTGACATCGTAGCGGTCGAGACCTATCTGGCCACCAAGTCCAGCCATGGGGAAGACCAACTGGGTTGTGCCGGTGGAGCCATGGGTGGGATTCAAGCTGTTAGCATCGAGCAGGATGTAGGTGTACTCGTTGACGATGTCCGTGGTCGTCACCACAGGACTGGGCACAGGGAAGGTAGCACCCTTTGGCTCTGTGCGCTTGGGCACATACCAGGTCCTCAGATGGACCTTCTCGCAGGCGTTCTCATCGGCCTTTATGTGCCTGAAGTACTCGCCAAACTGCTCGTGGGCATTGGTGTCCCAATGGTCCAGGAAGGCCGGGTTGAAGACCACGAAGTCCTTATCCGGGTTCTGATCGCTCTGGATGGACAACGGCGCCCGGTAGTCGGTGTAGGGGAACGTGGCCTGTAGAGTGCAGCGGCCATAGATGCGAAGCGACGCGCTGTTCCTGCATGCAGCCGGCATATCGGGGTGATATTGCGCATTGTAAGCCGCATCCTGGACGTAGACATCGGCGTTGTTGACCTTGTCCTCCTGGGCGTCGAAGACGAACTTCACCCTGACGTCATTCTCGGTCTTGAAGGAACTCACCAGGATGTAGTCGCCGGTCTTCCACTTATCGGCCACATCGGGGTCATCGGCAGTGACATCGGGCAGCTCCGGCAGCTCGAAGTCGGTGAAGTCCCAGGGCAGGGTCTCGATGTTCTTCCACTCCCAGTCCTCAGAACAGTAGCAGTAATCTACCTTCACCTCCCAGCCGTCGGTGATTGGCGACGTAAGGGTGATGACGCCCGTCTTACTGGAGTACTCCTCGATTGTTTGAGTGTACCATGTTGTGGCGTCAGGGTCCTTGGCCATCACAAGGATGTCACACCCCGGATCGGCGTGATCAGTGATGATGTTAGTGGTGTCGCAATACAGGACGTTGCAGTTGGCGAAGTAGGTGCCATCTTCGTTGGCATGGGCCACCGGCCCGAACGCCTTCTTTATGCCGTTTGCGGTGCCCAGGGACTCATCGTCCACGTGTTGGACCTCGGTGAACTTCTCCTCCAGCAGGTTGGTATCGAAGCGCGGCTCCTTCTCCTCCTGCAACCATATCACCTGATCCAGGGCGGGAACATCCTCTACGATCCTCTCGGCGATGGTGTTGTAGTCCATGTCCAGGCAACTCTCGTCGCCATAGCCGTCAGAGCCGGCTCGAGCACCGCAGTCGCAACCGGCGGCAGTGCAAGCTCCGGTCGTTTCGTCCACCTCGCCAATGACATTGTCCGGCAGCTGCTCATCAGGGCATACACACACATTGGGATCGCCCTGGCAGCAGTCCGGGATGTTGATGTCGTCCACCATGTCGTGGGTGTGGTTGAAGGGTGGAAGCACGGGCAGGCTGTCGCCAGCGGGCACACACTTCTTGATCACCGTGAGCTCGTCTATGGCGACGTCCGTTCCGCACTTGGGAATGGGGTTCCTGATGGTGATGTACTTCAGCTCAGCCTTATTGGTACCCGAATGCGGCTCGACGAGGATGGCGGCCACATCGTACTCGGCACCATCAACGAAGAAGGTCTCACCCGCCTTCAAGATGCGGTGCGGCTTCAGCGTGACGTAGTTGCTCCCCACGTACTCCAGGGTTACCCAGAAGGGATAGGTCACCGCGTTGGCGTTTGTGAACGCAGTCGCCCCGTCTCTGTAACGGAAGATCGGCCCGTATCTGGCCTGAACCAGGGCCGCCGACAAGTCTGGACCGACACCGTCTACCATGTCCAGCGTTACCGGGCCGATGTAATGGGCGGTGCGGTTGCCGATGTAGGAGATCCCTATCTGAACCTGGTTGCCAGGGAGGATGTCCAGAACGGTCACCTTGTAGTCGAAGAACTCCATGGAATCCCCGATGGGAACAGCGAGAGGCCCCACCACCTCCTTGGTGGAGACCACGATTGTACCGGTGGTGGCCTTCTTAGTAATAGTAGTGGGTGTGATCTCCTCGACCAGCATGATCTCGTCTTCGCCGTCGCCATTGACATCGTAGCGGTCGAGACCTATCTGACCACCAAGGCCGGCCATGGGGAACTTCATTTGGGTTAGACCGGCTGGGCCAGCTATCGGATTGTTGGTATCTGCGTCGAGCATGATGTAGGTGTATTCCATGACGATGTCCGGACTCTTGTACTTCCCCGCCGGAGGATCGGGGAAGGTCTCACCCCTTGGCTCCTCGTACTTGGGCACATACCACATCCGCAGGTGGACCTTCTCATTGGCATCCCGACCGGCCTTCAATTCGGGGTAATCGCCGTGCCACAGGAAGGCCGGGTTGAACACCACGAAGTCCTTGGGCGGATTCTCCCAGCTCTGGATAGACAGCGGTGATGTGTAAACGGTGTAGGGGAAAGCTGCATCCTCGCCGCAGCGCCCATAGACCCGCAGGCGGTTCCAATCCCCGGCGGCTGTCCCCGCTCCTGCTGCGACCCCCGCCGTTGCCTTCGGCTCGGCACCTACCATCGTTGCCAACAGCACTACGCTGATACCAATCATCAGCGCTGCCAGCGTCAGCGGGGCCAACACCCTAACGAGCTTCTTTGTGTGTGTACTCATAGTTTTTAACCTCCTTGGCAAACTCCAAAAACTTTTATCTCCAATTCCAGGATCGTTTCATTTCATAGCCTCACCTCCTTCAGGGTTTTAGATATTGACGGATTTACCTCATACTGAATAACGAAAATGACAAAGGAAAGATACGGCCACGACAGAGAAATAGCTATATTTTTAAGGTTAGATTAACTATCTAACGGTTTATCCAGCGGCCCCTTTCCCGCCACGCGCTGGCCTGAGACCTCAAATTGGCCGAAGAATTGCCATCAGCTATCTGCCGTCGTCTCGATTGGCCCCTACGATTGTGGGGGTCCAGCCTGCTCAGGAGTAGGCGGCATGGGCGGCGTAGGCTGCTTCGTCGGTGTGGACAGCACAGGCTGCTCAGGAGTAGGCGGCATGGGCGGCGTAGGCTGCTTCGTCGGTGTGGGAGGCACAGGTGTCTCGGTTGGCGTGGGCGTCGCGGTTGGCTCAAGTGGAGGTATCTCGGTCGGCGTGGGCAGTGCCCGTTTCTGAGTCGATGCAGGTGGCATCGGCGACTCCATCGGTGTGGGCGTCTCGGTTGGGGCCAGCGTCCCTTCGGCTCCACTCAGAGCGGGCTGAGCCCGCTCTGACGTAGGTGTCGGCGTGCCTGTCTGCCGCAGCACAGGCAGGGGAGTCTCCATCAATGACAGCGGAGGTAACGGTGTGGGCGCCACAAAGGGAGCAGCGGGCGGAAGGTCCGGCTTCACGCTGGTAGCATGCTTAGCCGGGACCTCGACGGCCTTCCCCCGGGCGATCACTTTAACTCTCCCCTCCCGAACCTTCACCTCCGTGGTGCCATCGGCCTCCACAGCAACGGCGAACTCGGTGCCGTGCACCACCGTGACCGCGGCGGGGGTCTCGACCTCGAAGCGGGAAGCGGGGTCAGGCAGCGGCCGCACACGGTGATAAGTCTGCCCCCGCTGCTGGTAAAGGACGATCACCTTGGCTGAACCATCCCGCCGCGACCTCATTTCGAGGATAGTCAGCTCCGTCCCGGCCTCCAAAGCGGTCTTGCTGCCGTCAAAAAAGGCCAGCACCGCAGTGGAGGATGAGCCGGTGCGAATCCGATCTCCCGGCTTCAGCAGCTGGACGGGCGAGGCTGGCAGCCAGGTCCCGCTGCCGGCGGGTCGGACCTCCACCACGCCGCCCATCGCCTCCAGCGTGGCTGTCCGAACGACGGTCATCCCCTGCCAGGAGCGGAACAGCAGCCCCCCGACGATGATAAACGCTGCGATCCCTGCCAGGGCCGCTGGTAAGACGAAGGCGCGCGCTGGGGCCGTCCTCCCTCCGCCGAGCAGGGCCATGATCCAGGCCCCGAAGCGGGAAAGCGGGCCAGGTTGGTGAGACCTCCACTCGAGCGGATACGCCAGGTAGCGCTTCCTCTCAGCCAGAGCCCTCAGCATGCGGCGTTTTCCGGCAGCAAAGGCGGTTGGGCTGGAACTTGGCTGAGGCAGGCGATTTATCCTTAAAGCGACCTCCAGAAGGGGTCGCAATTCAGCGGCGTGCTGGGGATAACGGGCCAGGCATTCCTCGAGGGTAGCTTGGCCATCCGCCATAAGCGCTAAGCATTCATCCAGCACGTCGCTCAGTTGCCTTTTCACCATAACCATCCAGGATCAATAAATCGTGATTTTCTTAAG
>Ga0190286_1000907_pt1 | contig 11311 bp, 13 predicted proteins | sample 48691834_MG_FD_183241 | JGI IMG/M metagenome (GOLD analysis project Ga0190286, IMG submission 183241) | Hydrothermal vent microbial mat bacterial communities from Southern Trench, Guaymas Basin, Mexico - 4869-18-3-4_MG | ecosystem: Environmental > Aquatic > Marine > Hydrothermal vents >... | reverse complement strand
GTAATCCTCCTTGGAGAAGCCTAACGTCTTGCGTGTGAATCGGCGGTAGGGGCTGGCGAAGGGAGTTGTTCTGCCTCTCCACAAAGGATGTATTGATGCGATGGCTGACTGGGGATCGCTCCAGATATTCCTGCAGGGCCTTCTCGGTGCCGAAGATCAACCTCTCGGTGACCTTGACCACCTTCCCTTGGCGGCGATGCTTGACCACCTGAGCATAGATCAGATTGGGATGCGGCTCCAGGTGGGGCTTGCGAGGCCTTCCCGGTTTGCCTGTGCACGGGAATATCCTCCAGCGGCCGAAGTGCTTGAGGATAGCATCCTCATACTGAGGCCTTTGGTCACTGAAGAAGACATGCAAGGAGCCATCACCCGCTGCCTTTGGTCCTCCTGATCAGTTGATCTGCCTTCTCCTGGGAAATCTGTCCTACAACGAAGGCGGCGATGATGCGATGCTCAAGAGCGAAGCTCAACCAGACCCAGCAATCGCCATATTCGCCCTGGAGCTTCTCCAGGGGCGAGAGGTGCGCCCCTTTTTTCGCACGAAGCTCCAGAATTCATCCAGTTGCACTTCCTCGAAGTGCAGGTTGACCATCAGATAGCGGGAGACTGCCTCCACATGCTGGGAGGCTTTTTCCAGCCACCGGCAGACGGTATCCTTATCCAGGCCCATGATGCGGGCGGTGGCTCTGATGCCATTCCCTTCCACCAGGCAGGCGATGGTACGATAGAAGGTTTCCTCATTGGCCTTCAGGTTGAAGAGGGGAGTGCCCCTTCTCTCCGAGAAGGTCCTGCCACAGACCTTGCACCTCTTCGTGTTGTAAGATAACCCGCATCTCCCCTTTCCTCCCTGCGGTTCTCATCTGAATTGTACCACAGGTAGGCAAGAAAAGATAAATGGCCTACTTGATTCAAAATTTCAGTTCTCATATCACTTTTTGACATTGTAACACCTCCATATTTTGGTCGGGTGGTCTGGCTTGGCGATTAGGTTCCATCTCTCATCACCCCCCGCATCGGCGGTGCTCTTTTAGTATGTCCAAAAAGGAGAGTGTAAAAAACACGCTCTCCCGGCTATCTAGACGATAATCCCATTTCCCAACGATCCATGTACAAAGGAAATTTTATACAAAGCTCCCTCACTCTATGTCGAGCCTCCTGTAGCGTCCTTTCATCGCTCGGATGGGAAAGGACGGCATCAATTAGATCGGCGATCTCCTCCATTTCCACTTCCTGGAATCCCCTGGTAGTCACAGCCGAGCTTCCGAGGCGTATGCCACTGGTTACATTGGGACCAAGGGGGTCGAATGGGATTCTGTTCATATTGGTTACGATACCCACATCCTCCAGAATCTCTTGGGCCCGCTTGCCAGTCATCTTCTTAGGCCTTAGGTCAACTAGCACGATGTGGCTATCCGTTCCACCGGAGACGATGCGGTAACCGCGTTCCTGAAGCGCCTTGGCTAGCGTCCTGGCGTTAGCCACCACCTGATGGGCATAATCGCGGAACTCCTGGGTCATGGCTAGACGGAAGGTCACGGCTTTCCCTGCTATAAGATGCACATGCATCGAGCCCTGGACCCCGGGGAAGACAGCGGCATCAATCTTGTCAGCGAATTCCTTCTTGCAGAGGATGATCCCTCCACGTGCGCCCCGCAGTGTTTTATAGGTGGTGAAGGTCACAAAGTCGGCGTAGGGGACCGGGGAGGGATATGCTCCGCCAGCTATAAGCCCGGCGTAATGGGATACATCAGCCAGAAGGTAGGCGCCAACTTCGTCTGCGATCTCGCGGAATTTGGCGAAGTTAATGGCCCTGGGATAAGCGCTGGCCCCGCAGATAATCATCCTCGGCTTTTCTCTGGAGGCGATGGCTAACACTTCGTCGTAGTCTATCAACTCCGAACCTGGATCCACGCCATAGAACGAAGCCCGATAGAACCTCCCGCTGAAGGAGGCTGAGTGTCCGTGAGAGAGGTGTCCCCCGGCAGCCAAATCCATCGCCAGGATACGGTCCCCGGGCTGCAGGGCAGCGAAATAGACCGCCATGTTAGCGCTTACCCCAGAGTGAGGCTGCACATTAGCGTGCTCCGCTCCAAAGAGCTTCTTAGCGCGTTCGATAGCCAGGTTCTCAATGACATCCACGTATTTGTAGCCGCCGTGATAGCGCTTTCCAGGGTACCCCTCCAGGGTCTTGTGGGCGAAGACGCTGCCCTGTACCTCCAAGACGGCCTGGCTGGCGAAGTTGGTCGCCGCAACAAGCTCAATGGTGAAGGCCTGGCGTGCTAACTCGTTTCTCACCGCAGCGGCAACCTCGGGGTCCGCAATTTCTAGTTTACTCATTTCGCTCATATTGTAATAGGATGCGCGGCCAAGATAGCTTCAGTAAGCCACGGCCAAACTTGAGCAAATTGCAAGGAATTCTCTTCCAGCATATGCCTGAGCACGAGCTTGCTGCGCTCAAAGGCGTTTAGATGCCGATGGTTACGTAGGAACTGGAAGAACTTCACATAGGACGGCAGGTTGTCTTGGCTAACTCCACGGAAGGTCGCCAACCAGGGGAGGAATAGAGACCAAATGGCCTCGGCTCCATTCTCATGAACCTCCCCACGGACATGCGGAATCTAGCAAATTCTTCGCTTAGATAGGACCCTTTCATCAATAAGGCGAGGCCAATCACTCCCATTAGCCTCGCCTCGTGACAAGCTTCGAAGGTTCCGTTTTTAAGCGCCAATAAATTCTTTGGCTAAGTTAACCGCAGCCACAGCATCATGACCAAAACCATCGGCCCCAATCTGCTTAGCAAAGTCTGCTGTCACCGGCGCACCACCTACCATGATCTTGACTTGATCCCTTATCCCGGCCTCCGCTAAAGCGTTAATGGTCTTCTGCATCATTCCCATCGTGGTAGTGAGGAGTGCTGACATCCCTATAATATCGGGCTTTATCTCCTTTGCAGCCTCGACGAAGGCCTCTGGTGGCACGTTCTTCCCCAGGTCGTGAACTTCGAAACCCGCCCCTTCCAACATTATGCCCACCAAGTTTTTACCGATATCATGTAGGTCACCCTTCACTGTGCCTATAACAACCTTGCCCCTCGTCATCCCGGCTCCGCTCTTAACAAGCAGCGGCCTAAGGATCTCCATAGAGGCTTTCATCGCTCGCGCTGAGAGCAAAACTTCTGGGATGAACATCTCACCCTTCTCGAATCGTACGCCTACATAATCCATCCCGGGCAACAATCCCTCATCGAGGATTTCCTTGGCCGTTCTTCCAGCCTCCAATGCTTCTTTGGTTAACTTCCTGATCTCCTCATCCATGCCTTTAATTACTGCCTCAGAGATTTGCTTCATGAATTCCATCGTTAATCCTCCTTGCTAAGTAAAATTCAGGAAGCTTACACCGCCTTTTCAGAGGCCCTCTTCTCCGCTCTCTCGATTATCGCTGCAAGCTTCCCCTTTATTTCCTCAGGCAAAGGCTCAGGAACGTGGGTCTCCAGGATCTCCCTTACCTTCTCATTTGCCCTCTGACCAAGGGTCTTCTTCCCCCTTTCTGCCCAGCGATCGTATCTTTCTCGATCGATAAGCTCTGGGAACCAATTTTCCCTGAAATGACGGAGGGTATGATCCTCCCCCAGGAAATGCCCACCTGGCCCTACTTTATCGATGACGTCCAAAGCCAGGGTCTCCTCGCTAATCTCTATACCCTCCATTATCCGCTTCACCATCCCGATGACTTCGTTATTGCTCACTATTTGCTCAAAGGAAGTGGTCATGCCTGATTCGATGTAGCCCACATCATGGATGAGGTTCTGTCCACTTAAAGCTGCCATGAGTGTGTGCATCGCTCCTGTTAAGGCAGCTTGCTGGTCAAATGTCTTAGAATCCGAGCACCCCGCATAACCCCATACAGGCAGCCCGTAGTAATGGGCTAGGTCAGCCCAGGCAGCAACGGAGAGCATGAACTCCGGCGCGCTATAGGCCGCCACTCCAGTGGCCATGTCCATGAGGAGTGTGCAGCCACCATAGATGATAGGTGCACCTTCCTGCTTAAGTTGAGCTAGAACAAGCCCGCTTAAAGCCTCAGCATTCCCCTGGACTAAAGACCCGGCAAGGGTCACTGGACTAGTACCACCTCCTACCTGTCCAGGCGTCCAGACACTAGGTAGGCCCTTCTGCGCCATGTATAGCAGCTTCTCGGTCGGCTCGCGGATGAGTTGCAGGGGAGAGGCAGGCTCAAGGTAAACCACTATAAATGGATTGTAACGCAGGGCCTCCGGGCCGCCAGCCACCACCTCTGCCATCTCCACGATGTCCTTGAGATTATCCAAGTTCCAGGCAGTGAAGACGAGGGGCTTTTTAGTGTTATTCACCATCGCCTCAAAATGGTGTAAGTCTGATATAGACTCCGTCACGTCATGAGCGATCCCCATGCACATTACGAAATCTATATTTGGCAAGTAGTCGCAAACCTTCGCCACATTGCCAATGTCGGCTTTCACCGTCCTCCTCCTCTCACCAGTGTAAGGATCGACGATATTATGAGTATCAGAGCCAGTACCATAGTAACTTTTACTATCCTCCAGATACATGGCTGGCTTGCCATCCCTGGTGCAGACAACCACCCGCGAAGGTGCGGTCCGTATCGCCCACTCTACTAGGTGGGGAGGAATCCTCACCCTTGTCCCATCCACCTTCGCCCCTGCTTTCTTAAATAACTCCAGAGCTTCGTCCACAAGCACATCTACACCCGTCCGACGTAGGACCTCTAAGGTGGCTAAGTGTAACTCCTCCAGCTGGCTCTCAGAGAGCACTCTGAATTGTATAGCTCGCCGCGTGATGCCCATAGATTTAACCTCCTTATATAGGGATTCAGAGCAATGCCCTGGCCTCGCTAACGAAGGCCGCAAGGCTGCCCACCTCAATTTCAGGTGATGTTTTGGCTTCTTTAGCCCCCCAAATAAGCTTTCTGCACCCGCTTATCATTAGAGAGCTCTTTCCCCCCTCCCTCAAATTTAATAGTTCCTAGATCAAGCACATACCCGCGATCAGCTATAGTCAGAGCCCGCCGTGCATTTTGCTCTACCAGGAGGATGGTTGTGCCAGCTGCATTTATCTCCTCGATGTGGGTAAAAAGCGATTCTACTAACTTGGGAGCTAACCCTAAAGAAGGCTCATCTAAGAGCATGACCTTAGGGTTAGACATCAGTCCTATGCCGATGGCGAGCATCTTTCGCTCGCCTCCACTTAGGGTGCCCGCTCGTTGAGTCCTCCTCTCTTTTAAGATGGGAAATCGCTGGAAAACCTTCTCCAGACTTTCATCTAGCTGGCCGCTACTAACCCCATGGACACCCAATTCCAGATTCTCCTGCACCGTCAGCGTGGGAAAGATGTTCCTCTCCTGGGGGACAAAAGCGATTCCTTCATGCACCAGCTGGTGGGTCTTGAGGCGAGTGATTTCCTTCCCCTCAAAAAGGATCTCGCCGCTTTTAATATCCGTCAGCCCAAAGATGCTCCTTAATAAGGTAGTCTTGCCAGCCCCATTCGGACCTATGACACAGACTATCTCGCTAGGCTGGACTTGCAAAGAGATCCCATGAAGGACCTCGATTGGCCCATAGCCAGCGACTAGATTTCGCAACTCCAATATCGCTGACGCCATCGTTGTTTAAACCCCTAAATAGGCTTCGATCACTCTGGGATCGTTAGCGATCTGCTCCGGAGTCCCTTCAGCGATCTTCCGCCCGTAATTTAAAACGATTATCCTTTCGCAGAGATTCATCACCACCCGCATATTATGTTCCACAATAATGAAGGTTTTTCCCTCTTTATCCCGTAGCTCTCGGATATAATTAAGTATCTTATTAGCAAAGGTGGGATTAATGCCTGCTGTCGGCTCGTCCAACAGGATCAATTGAGGGTCCATCATGAGAACCCTGCCCAATTCCACCAATTTCTGCTCTGCATAGCTCAACTCTTTGACGTACGCATCCCGAAGATGGCTTATCCCTAATACTTCCAGGAGCTTTAGCGCCTTTTTTTCGTTCTTTATCTGTTGCATCGTTACTCGGGATGGGTTAAGCAGGGCAAAGAGGGGGTTCTCACCATACTGGTTCCTAGGGCCTAATAGCATGTTCTCCATAACGGTCATGTTAGAGAAGAGCCGAACTATTTGGAAAGTCCTGCCTATCCCTCGTTGTGCAATTTGATAAGGACTTAAACCAGTAATAGGATCACCGTTGAAGAAAACGTGCCCCTCATCAGGCTTCAAGAGGCCTGTAATCAAATTGAACATTGTGGTCTTTCCGGCGCCATTAGGACCTATCAGCCCATATATAGCACCTCTTGGAACCTCAAAGGAACAATGGTCCACTGCTCTTAGGCCACCGAAGTTTTTAGTCAGATTGTCGATCTTCAGCATCGCCTTTATACCTTGTAATATATTTCCTCTCTGGGATCAACCCCCGAGGGGCGAAGATCATCATAACAATCAAAATGATTCCAAAAAAGATTTGCTGAATAGCGGCAGTGACATTAGCGGGCAAACCCAAAAAACGCAAGCTTTCACGCATCGCCACAAAAACAAAGGAGGCTGCTATAGCGCCTAAATTATTGCCCAAGCCCCCGAGGATGATAATCGACCAGATAAAAAAGGCGATCCAGAGGGTAAAGCTCGAAGGATCGATGAAGCCAAGGTAATGGGCATATAGACTACCCGCTGTTCCCATAAAAGCGCCACCCACTACGAAGGCCCACATCTTAAACCAGAAGGCATTTTTGCCCAAGGCCTGTACTGCGATCTCATCCTCTCGTATTCCTTTCAATACGCGGCCAAACGGAGAATATATTAATCGCTCTGCCACAAGGTATATAACTAATAGCAAAGCTGCGCTCAGTCCCAGAAATTTAGGAGGAGAATCAAAGGTGAAGCCAAATAAACTGGCCGGAGGAATGCCAGGCAAGCCCATGGGTCCTCTGGTGACGGAGTCCCAGTTTCTAGAAATAGCAACGAGAATCTCTCCTAGCCCCATAGTAGCTACAGCCAGATAATCGCCAACTAGATTAAGCGTGGGCAACCCTATCAGGAATGAAATCAACCCAGCCATGAAGGTGGCTGCCAATATGTCTAACCAGAAAGGAAAACCGGCTAGGGCCAGCAGGGCAGAAGTGTATGCCCCAACACCAAAGAGGGCGGCATTAGCTATCGTGAAGAGCGCAGCACACCCCATAATGATGTTCAACCCTATAGCCAAGATGGCGTAAATACAAATGACGATTAATACATGGATGATTACACCGGTTGGAAGCATAAGTAACCCCCTTCGACTTTCACACCAGCACGATCGCCTATGGATCAGAATACCCTCGCTTCCCCTTTTCTACCAAAAATGCCAGCAGGCTTGATCAAGAGGATCAGCATCAGGACTATGTAGGCAAAAGTGGTCTTCCAACGAGCATCGCCACCCGCCAAAAACCAAGTGCCTAAGTTTTCCACCATCCCCATAATGAGGCTGCCGAGTATGGCTCCATTGATGGAGCCCATTCCCCCTAACACGCACGCTGCGAAGCCCTTTATGGTTATCACAAAGCCCATGGCAGGGGAAATGACGGAATCCATGCCAATTAATGTGCCAGCTGCTGCAGCCAGAGCCGATCCGATAGCGAAAACGATAGAGATCACATTGTCCGTGTTCAAGCCATTGATCGCTGCCAGTTCTGGATTATCAGCCACAGCTCGAATAATCTTACCTATCCGAGTTCTGGTCAATAGGAAGTGCAGGGAGAGCATGAAAAACAAGCTTGTGGCGATGCAGATCACCTGTACAGGGGTGATGAAGACCATCCCTAGCCGCAATCCCTTGACAATGGGAAATGGAAATCTCTTAAACTCCGCCCCCATGATAAGCAAAACTGAGGCATCTAAAATGAATGATAAAGCCAGGGCCGTGATTAGAACACTGATTTTCGGCGCCTGTCGTAAAGGCTTATAAGCGACCTTATCTATGACCACACCAAGAAAAGCTGATATCAGCATGCTAAGGACGAAGGCAAGGACCACATTAATCCCCAGCCGAGTACAGAGTACAAAGGTTAAATAGGCCCCAACCATGGCCACGGAGCCATTGGCAAAATTGGCGAATTTCAAAATGCTATATACCATGGCATAGCCAATGGCTGCTAAGGCGTACATACTCCCAGCAATGAGGCCATTGACCAGCAACTGTGCAAGCACTTTCATATTCGTTACCTCTGAGAACTTATTTCACCATCAAGGGAGGAGGAAAGCCACACCCGCTCCTCTTCTCAAACAAGACCTGAACCCTAGCCTACGGCTTTCCTCTTCCCTTTCAGGTCAGTGGTCGGCTTTTTGGAAATGGCGTTTGCCTTTCCTTACCCAAATTTAGCCCAAATTAGATAGCCATCCATTGGCCGGATGAGAGCGATCAGTGGTGATGGCCTCCTTGTGGTAAGATATATTCAGATCTATCACTAGAAAGGAGGTCCATCACCATGAGGAGGGGTAGAGACCTCGATCAAGGAGGACCATCAAGGTCTTGGCCTCACCAAGAGGAACAAAAAGAAGTTTCTCGCCCAGGAGATGGTGGTATTGCTGGGAAGTCTGGCTCACAATGTCGTCATCTGGGCGAGGGATTGGTTGGCCGAGAGGCATAACCCCTTCCTCCGGTTGGGCATTATGAGGATGGTGAGGGATGTTTTCACCATGAATGGTCGGGTAACGTTGGATGAGCGTGGGAGGATTTTAAAGATCAGCTTGAACAGGCTTGACCCTTGGGCCAAGCCGCTCAAAGAGAGTCTCAAACCCCTCCTTGCACCCATCGGGGTAACGCTTAATTTGGGCCAAATTTAGGTCCTTAACAGTGGGATCATTTGCGTTCGTATGTTACCCACTTGCCTTCTTTGACAATATCCCATTCATACCAAGCGTATACAACATTGTCGCCCGGCATGAACTTCTTGGGGCCAGATGGTCCAACGTAATCCTCGGCTACTTCGCGAAGGGCGTCCCTGATGGCCGTGCCATCGTATCCTGCCTTTTCGATAGCCATAGCCAACAGCTTTACGCTATCATAGGCAAATTCAGACCAAACGGTAGGAGCTTCTCCCCATCTCTTCAGGAATTTTTCCTTGTATTCCTTGTACTCGGGAGCTAGTCTCGAGCCGGGGTAGAGCCCTAACATCCCTTCGGCTGCCTCGCCGGCTATCTCCGGGATCTCCTTGGTTACCGCGCACACATCCGCCACCCACTGCGTCTCAAAGCCCAGCTCCTTAGCTTGCTTGACGATCAAGGCGATCTCCTTAACGTAGCCGACCAAGAAGGTGACTTTAGGCTTAGTCTCCGCGACCCTCATGATCTCGGTGCGGAAGTCGGTAGCACCCCACTCAAAGGGCTGTTCGAGGGTCACAGTGTAGCCGCATTTCTCCATCTCGCCCACGAAGGCATCCTTCACACCGATGCCGTAGTCGTTATTGATGTACATGACGGGCGCCTCCAGCTTATCGGTGACGCCCTTCTCGTACAGGTATTCAAGCACTCTTACCCACTCCGGGCCCTGGAATGCGTCCGAACACATTACGCGGAAGAAGTAATCGGGACATTCAGGACCCAAACGCGGGTTAGTCGCGTTGCAGGTAATGACAGTCATTTTGTACTTCTCGGTTTCAGGGCATGCGGCAAAACAGATAGTGCTGGAACTGAGCCCTATTGCACAAGCCACCTTATCGACCTCGGCTAGCTTCTTGAGGCCCGTGAGGGTATCGGCAGCGGACATACGGTTGTCCTCAACGACCAGCTCTAGAGGAACCCCATTGACCCCGCCGGCGGCATTGATCTCCTCCACGGCTATCGTGGCGCCCTTTAGGTTGCTGTGGCCCCAGACAGCTCCATCCCCTGTCATGGCATCGATCAGCCCGATCTTATACACCTCTGGCTTTGGCGGCGCCGGCGGCGTCGGGCGACAAGCAGTTACCAGCAAGCCAAGAACCATAGTGACCACAACTATGGTCAAAAGTCTCTCTCTCATCTGAATTTCCTCCTTATTTTTCCTTTCACTGCCAAACCGTCTTTATGACCGCTTGGAGCAAATTCCTGACTGGACGAAGGGGGCCTAACCCTTCCTAACTCAGGAATGCTTATCTATGCTTATTAAGGCTTAACCACCTCCTTTATCCCAATGGGTGAATGGGCAATCTTGCTCCCTGCATGATTGCCTCCAAAACCGCTTTCCTGGCATTCTCTATCGATTCCCTCATAGCCTTTCTGGCTAAAGCACCGTCCCTTCTTTTTAAGGCTGCCACTAGCTTGCGATGTTCTTCTATCACCTCATTAGTACAATCACGCAGGTCCAGACGCAAAAACAGGATGCGCTGCATCTGATCCAGCAGCCTCCCTACCACTTCCGCTAACCATTTATTCCCTGTTGCAAGGGCTACTCTGTAGTGAAACTTACGGTTTACCTCCAGATATTGCCAATAGCTATCAAAATTGCCTGGAATATAAGTTTCATCTAATGTCTCCTCCAAATCGGCTATCTCTGCATTAGTGATATTTTGAGCCGCCATCTCCGCTGAAGCGCTCTCAATGATAAGTCGTAATTCGAAAATATCTTGGATATCCTTAACGGTTAGCTGAGAAACGAAGCATCCAACTCGGGGAATGACTTCGACTAGACCCTCACACTGTAAGGCATTGAGCGCCTCTCTAACCGGGGTTGCGCTTACCTGGTACTCCTTAGCCAGCCCATTTGCTGACAATCGCTTTCCAGGTCTATGGATTCCTGTAAGGATATCGCGTTTGATTTTCCAATATATTTGCCTTCTCAGCAGCTCGGGCATCTTTGAAGTCCTTAATGTCAAATGCCAATAGAATATTCAATTGAAATTTCAATCATATTATAATACGATTTCTGATCTTTGTCAAGTGGCCGAACCCTTAAAATAGGGCAATCGCATTTTCTGATCAGTAGCACTTTGCTTCCCTCCAGATGCCAAATTTTGCGAAGATTTCAGGGACTCAAGTCCACCCGGCGGGCTGTTTTTGCGTGTCTTCCCCCACCACCGCCAAATTTGCGATTGCCCTACCCTTAAAATTTCCCCTTTCTTACCCCTTGCCTGGTAAAATATCTCAGGTGCTCTTCTCTACCTCGGGTGGGAGGCGGCTTCTCCAAGCTGCCGGCACAGGAGGCCGGGCTCAAAGGGGGAAGAGCAACTTGAAATTACGGGCGGAAGGTGTTAAAATGGGATTAACTTCGCAGAGGATAGGAGGATGGCGATTACCAGCCCTTCGTTTGGGGCGATCG
>Ga0190286_1000905_pt1 | contig 11328 bp, 9 predicted proteins | sample 48691834_MG_FD_183241 | JGI IMG/M metagenome (GOLD analysis project Ga0190286, IMG submission 183241) | Hydrothermal vent microbial mat bacterial communities from Southern Trench, Guaymas Basin, Mexico - 4869-18-3-4_MG | ecosystem: Environmental > Aquatic > Marine > Hydrothermal vents > Microbial... | reverse complement strand
GTGGTGTACCCTGTAGTAGTAATAATAGAGCATATCTGAAATGCACCATAGCGAAGGGATTTAAAAATGTTACCAAATTGGCCATTTATATTAAGGGTAACTATAACTGTAAAAATACCTACCAGGGCTAAGAAAAATTTAAGCTCCGGGTTTTTAAAGAATTCCTTTATATTGCCTTTTAAAAACTGGTAATGGAGAGAGAAATTTATGCCGGCCAAAAGCATAAAAAAGATAATAACAATATCAAAATAAACACTGTTGTACTGACCAATACTGGCATTTTTGGTAGAAAAACCTCCTGTGGCCATAGTGGTAAATGTATGACATAAGGCATCAAAGGGTTTCATACCACCCATTAATAAAAGTAAGACTTCCATGAGAGATATAAATACATAAACCTTCCATAAAACCTTAGCAGTTTCAGAAATCCTTGGTTTTAACCTATCAACAATAGGAGTAGGTGCTTCTGCCTTATAGAGCTGCATCCCTCCTACTCCCAAAAATGGAAGTATTGCTATAGAGAGGACAATAATGCCCATCCCACCCAACCATTGGGTTAGACTCCTCCAAAATAGGATCCCATAAGGTACAGATTCTATATCCTTTAAAACACTAGCCCCTGTGGTTGTAAAACCTGATACAGATTCAAAAAAGGCATTTATAAAGCTATCAAAGGTACCATCGAATACATAAGGTAAGGAACCAAAAAGGCCAGCCGCAATCCATCCTATACCCACGATGGCCATACCTTCTCGGTGCGAAAGCCCTGTGTTTTCACCTTTAAACACAAAATAGATAATTAGTCCACTAAGGGTAGTAACCGAGATGGCCTTTATAAAGACCCAGTGACTTCCATCATTATAAAGGAAGGAGACCAATAGGGGGGCGAGCATTATAAGACCTAAAAAGAATATAAAAATACCTATTAAATGGAGAGTATATTGGATTCTCATTTAAGGATGCTTGATTTCAGGCCCAAAACTTTTCCACTTTGGGTAAAGCCTCTGTGCTTGAAAAGATAATGATCCTATCACCTGGCATAATCATACTTTTTCCACTTGGGATAATAACATTTTCATTCCTCACCATGGCTCCTATGATGGCCCCTTTTGGGAACTCTAAATTTCTTAAAGGCTTTTTCACAACGTCTGAATCCTCTGTAGCAACTATTTCGATTACCTCTGCATATTCACCTTTTAAGACCATATTCGAGAGCACCTTTTCTTTACGGAAATATCGAAGAAGGGCACTAATAGCAGATAATGCAGGGCTTACAGTAATGTCTAAACCAATAGCCGAAACTAATGGTAAATAACTTGTCTTATCTATCAAAGTCAAAGTCCTTTTTGCCCCTAAATTTCGTGCCAATAAAGAAATTAATACATTTTGATCCTCATGGTTGGTAACCGCTATCACAAAATCCATATCCTGAATATTTTCTTCCTTAAGAAGTGTTTGGTCAGTTCCATCTCCTTCTAAAACAACGGTCTTTTCTAGTTTTTCTGCCAAATAATCGCATCTAGCTTGTTTTTTCTCAATGATTTTGGTTTGAATATCCCTTTTTTCTAGTTCCGAGGCCAAGATCCCTCCTATTTTCCCTCCTCCTACAATAAGGACCTTACTTATAGGTTCGCCTTTTTCTCCAAATAGGGCCAATGCTTGAGATATCTTGTTCCCCTTACTTACAATATAAATTAGGTCACCGGTCATCACCTTATCTTCGCCTGAAGGGATGACTAATTGATTGTTACGCATGATAGCCGCAATTAAAATTTCGTGGTTTAAAGCCTTCTTTTCTAAGTCTTTTAACCTTGCCCCAGATATAGGGCATGTTGGATACACCTTAATCCCTATAAGTTTTATCATCCCTCCAGCAAAATCTACTACATCTAAGGCACCAGGTACCTCTAATAACTTTAAAATGGTCTTTACTGCCTCTAACTCTGGATTAAGGATTAGATGAATATTTAAGAAATCGTGGCTGAATATTTCCTTATATCTGATAAATTCACTGCCTCTTATCCTTGCAATCTTGATAGTCTCTGGGGATAAGATGTTGGCAAACAAACATGCCACCATATTGATTTCATCCTTATCTGTTACAGCAATTAACATGTCAGCAGACTGGATATCGGCCTCTTGTAAGGTAGTAGGACTGCTCCCAGAACTACAAATGACCTTTACATCCAGATTTTCAGAAATACGCCTTATCTTATCTGTATTTTCGTCAATGCATACTATGTCATTATCCTTAGAAAGCCTCTCAGCCAAGTGATAACCTACCTCTCCTGCACCTACAATAATGATATTCATTGTCCTCTCGCGTTATACCTTTTAAACAAAAAAATTAACTTTATGCAAGTCCCAAATCTGGTCAACAGAACTAATCAGTTAATCAGTTGTTTTTTTGTATATTTCCCTGACTAACTGACTCACTAGAAGTTTTATTGCCCTTTTTATTAAAAAATGGCATATTAAGTGCGTGGAGACTTTAATAAAGGCCTTGCATGAGCCAAAGGCCTATCCTCACCCTTTAAAAGATATAAAATTGATTCAAACGCATATCTCTTGGATTTTTCTTACAGGTGAATTTGTCTATAAGATAAAAAAGCCTGTCAACTTTGGATTTTTAGACTTTACTACTTTAGAGAAGAGGGATTTTTTTTGTAACGAAGAAATAAGATTAAATCAGCGGCTTAGCCCAGATATATATTTAGGCGTGGTACCTATAAAAAAAAGAAAAGATGGGTATTTTTTTGGAAATAAAGGGGAGACTGTAGAATTTGCTGTGAAGATGAGGCAATTGCCTCAAGATGCCTGTCTGGCAAACCTCATTAATAGAGGCAAGGCCAATCCTTCTTTAATGGAAAAGGTAGCCTATCTAATGGCAGATTTTTATAACAAAGCAAAGACAAATGAAGATATTGCCAAATATGGGGGACCAGAAAGGGTCTTTATAAATATTGAAGAGAATTTTTCCCAGACAGTTCCATACATTGGTATTACCATTGATAAGGGGACATATGATGAACTGAAAGAATATTCATTTAATTTTTTAGAAAATAAGAAGGCACGGCTTTTTAAGCGTATTAAAGAAGGAAGGATCAAGGATGGGCACGGAGATTTTCACTGCCAAAACATCTATTTTTATAAAGATAAGGTTTATGTATTGGATTGTATTGAATTTAATGAAAGATTTCGTTATGCAGATGTAGCTGCAGATGTAGCATTTTTCCTTATGGATTTAGACTTTAGAAAAGCATCCTCTTTAGGTCATCATTTTCTTAATAGCTATTTAAGTATAACAGGGGATTATGGCCTTTTAGGTGTATTGGATTTTTATAAGATATACCGTGCATATGTCCGTGGAAAAATCAGTAGTTTTGAATTAAATATGCCACTTTCAAAAGAAAAAAAGATAGATATTACAGAAAGGGCAAGGGCCTATTTTGATCTGGCTTACCATTATCTTAAGGGCAAAGGTCCTCCTAAAATTTTTGTTACCACTGGGCTTTTGGCATCAGGGAAATCAACCATAGCAAGGGCCTTGGCCTCTAGATTGGGGGCTGTTGTGCTTCGCTCAGATGTGATCCGTAAGCAGATGCTTAGACTCAAAATAAATGAGCACTACTATGAGCCCTTTGCAAAGGGCATTTATACACCAAAAATCACCAATGCTGTCTATGATAGGCTTATTGAACTGGCAAAACAGATACTAGAATATGGATTTAGTGTAATTTTGGATGCTTCTTTTAATAAACAGGTCTATCGAAAAAAGGTGGTTGAACTCTCAAAAGAGAAAAACATTTCCTATCTATTTTTGCATTGTATCTGTGATGAAGATACAATTAAGCAACGTCTTTTAAAAAGGCAAAAAGAAAAGGCCGATATTTCTGATGGACATTATGGCCTACTTTCTGAGTTTAAGACCTTCTTTGAACCCCTGACTGATTTAAATGTCTATTCTCTAGACACTACTCAAGCACTAGAGAAAAATATTGATGAGATAATTAATTCACTAAAGTAGAAAGTGGCCAGGTAGTTACACCTGGCCTTTAGCTTAATAATTCTTTTCTATTTAGATTCAGTTGCTGGTGCTGTTTCTGCAGGTGCAGCTTTTTCCTCTACTGCAGGTGCAGCTTTTTCCTCTACTGCCGGTGCAGCTTTTTCCTCTACTGCCGGTGCAGCTTTTTCCTCTACTGCCGGGGCCTTAGCTGGTGGAATCTCTTCCTTTTTTTTGCAACTCATTGCCCCTAAAGTTAAGGTTACACTGAATAAAAATGCCAATAATAAAGAAAACATTTTACGCATTGTTCATCTACCTCCCTCTGAGTTTTTTAAACTTTATAAACTCTACCCAATAAAAATAATTTGTCAACAGACAGGTGATAATTTCGTTGACGTTCCCGTGTTAAGTTGATAGAGTGAATAAAAATTGTTTATATGAATAATAGTGAACTTGACAAAACCCTTCATAGACGCTATTTTAATTTTAAAAATCAATGTTTTTTGGTTATAGCCACAGGGTTAGGCATAGGTTATTTACCTGGTGCCCCTGGTACCTATGGAACGATATTAGCTGCATTCGTCTATTATTTTCTGTTGCCTGATCATTATAGCCTCTATCTTATTTGCCTAATAATAAGTATGGTGATAGGAATTGTCAGTGCGGGAAAGGCAGAACAAATTTTTGAGGTAAAGGACAGCCCTCATATTGTCATCGATGAAATATTGGGATTTTGGTTAGCTATGTGTGGATCCCCTAAAGGATGGGGTTATGTAATTTTGGGCATTATCTTCTTCCGTCTGTTTGATATATTAAAGCCGTTTCCTATCAAAAGACTAGAATCCTTAAGTGGAGGAATCGGAATTGTAACAGATGATTTAATGGCTGGTCTTTATACCCTAATAGTCTTAAAATTATTAACCCAAATTATGTAGGTAGACATTCAGCAATCAGCGCCTGGCGCGAGGTACATAATGCAAAGAATATCAAATTTTGTAATCGTTCATCGTAGAGTGCGCAGAGGACGCAGAGAAAACAAGAATTTAAAAAAATGCTTTGCTTTCCCGCCTGCTAACGCCTGAGCGTAGCGATGGCGGGCAGGTGTGCTCTGTGATCTCTGCGTTCTCTGTGGTAAACCCTCACACCAAAAAGTTTGGTGTGGGGGTAAATAGAAAAGTAACCTTTACCTGATTTTTTTGGCATATGTCTGTTAAGGTTGAAATTATCAATATTGGCGATGAAATCGTCAGTGGTGCTATACCAAACACCAATGGCTTCACTTTAGCTCAAGACCTCACCGGTGCAGGCTATGACGTTGTTGCTATCACTACTGTAGGAGATAATAAGGCCTTAATTAAGACGTCACTAATTATGGCTTTACAGCGCGCTGATTTTCTAGTAATAACAGGCGGTTTAGGTCCCACTATAGATGATAAAACAAATGAGGCAGTAGCTGATGCCCTAAATCTACCTTTGATATCCAATGTCCGTGTCTTAGAATACATGAAAACCTACTTAAAAGATAAAGGATTGACCCTTAGACCTGAACACAAAAAGATGGTCTTAATCCCAAAAGGGGCAGAACCTATTGGCCTTAGGTTTCATGCTTGCGGATTTAAGCTCACCTATGCCAATAAATGCCTTTATTTTTTACCTGGTATATCTCAACAAATGGTAAAAATTTTAAGACATCAAGTGATGCCTGAACTGGCACAATCCTTTCCAGAGGTTGAACCCAAAATTACCACCACATTACTTACATTTGGTCTGGACGAGATTCAAATAGAATTGAAGACAAAGGATGTCTTAGAGATGTCCCCAGAAGTAAAACTTAGTTCTCTACCCCATTTTCCTGAAATTCACCTTCTACTTTCTTCAAGGGATGTCCATACACTAAATACTGTAAAAGAAAGGGTGAAGGAGAGATTGGGTTCATATCTTTTTGGAGAAGATGGAGAAACGCTGCCTTTTGTTGTAGGAAAATTATTGAAATCACGCAGATTAAAGCTAGCTGTAGCAGAGTCCATTACTGGTGGACTTATCTCTGATTTGATTACAAATGTTCCTGGTAGTTCAGAGTATTTTGAACAGGGAGTAGTGGTTTATAGCAATAAGGCAAAGGTTGAGATCTTAAAGATTCCAGAAAATGTAATTGATACAGAAGGGGCGGTAAGTGAAACTATTGCAAAATATATGGCAGAAGGAATAAAAAGAATTGCAAAAACAGACTTAGGCATTGCAGTCACTGGCTATGCAGGGCCAACTGCTGGGCCAGAGGCAAAGGTAGGCACTGTATATATAGCGTTAGCAGCTTCTCAAGGCACCAAAGTGAAGAGGTATCTTTTTAAGGACTCAAGGCAAAATATAAAAATATTAACTGCAGCAAATGCACTAGATTGGATAAGGAGATATTGTCTGGATGATACGTTCTTTCATCGCAATTGAACTGCCTATAGATATAAAACAGATGTTGGGTGAACTTTTAGAAAAACTTAAAACATATGGCCCAAAGGTCTCTTGGGTAAAGAAAGAAAATATTCATTTAAGCATTAGATTCTTGGGCAATATTCATGAGCAAAAAATCAAGGAAATTAAAGAAATAATGGAGAAGGCTACTAAAGACATCCCTCCCTTCCTCTTAAAGCCTGTAGGTTTGGGGGCTTTTCCAAATTCTAAACGTCCACGTGTAATTTGGGTGGGTCTAAGTGAGAGCGCACCTTTAGAGAAATTTCATGTAAATTTAGAAAAGGGGCTTAAAACATTAGGGTTTGAAAAAGAAGAACGTAAGTTTAAGCCACATTTCACCTTGGCAAGAATTAAGACAGCGACTCATGGCAAGCACTTAGCAGAGGCCATAGCAAAATATAGCAATTTTTCTACACCTTCATTTTTGATTCAAGATATTGTATTATTTAAAAGTGAACTTCGTCCTGAAGGGGCTAAGTATACAGCATTAGAGAGAGTAAGATTTAAAAGTTAAAGATGAAAAATAAAAAGTATAAAATAAATAAGGAGGGAATTATGGCTAAAGAAGAGAGGAAACAGGCTATTGAGAGTGCCATAAGCCAGATTGAAAAACAATTTGGAAAAGGGGCTATTATGCCTTTGGGAGGAAGGCCAAAGGTATTTGATATTCCAGTTATCTCTACAGGCTCTCTATCCTTAGATATAGCTACAGGTGTAGGAGGTATTCCAAGAGGCCGAGTAATAGAAATCTTTGGCCCTGAGGCCTCTGGTAAGACCACTATTGCCTTGCATACTATAGCCGAGGCCCAAAGACAGGGTGGTGTGGCTGCCTTTATTGATGCAGAGCACGCCTTAGATGTCAATTATGCCAAAAACTTAGGGGTAAATACAGAAGAAGTTTTGATTTCCCAACCAGACAATGGTGAACAGGCTCTGGAGATCGCTGAAATTCTGGTACGCAGTGGGGCCATAGATATAGCAGTGATAGATTCAGTAGCTGCCTTAGTACCAAAGGCTGAATTAGAAGGGGATATGGGAGATGTCCATATGGGGCTTCAGGCCAGACTCATGTCTCAGGCATTGCGTAAACTTACAGCCATTGTCAGTAAATCCCAAACAACCTTGATCTTCGTTAACCAAATCAGGCATAAGATTGGTATGTTTATGGGAAATCCAGAGACCACTTCAGGGGGCAATGCCCTTAAGTTTTATGCCTCTATGCGTCTGGACATTAGAAGGATAGGCCCTATTAAGGAGGGTGATCAGGTCATTGGCAACCGTACCAGGATAAAGGTAGTAAAAAACAAGATTTCCCCACCATTTAAAGAGGCAGAGTTTGATATCGTTTATGGAAAAGGCATTTCTAAAGAAGGGAATATTTTGGATTTAGGTGCAGGATACGGTCTGATTGAAAAGAGTGGCACTTGGTATGCCTATAATAAGGAGCGCTTAGGTCAGGGTAGAGAAAATGCAAAACGTTATCTAAAAGACCACCCTGAAATAATGAAGAAGATAGAAGAAGAGATAAAACGGAAGGCTGGCTTGATTAAACAGGAAATCGCTAAATCGAGCAATTAAAGAATTAACGGTTTAAGAAAAAGAGGGGATTTTTTTAGTGAAATCTAGCAAAATCCGCAAATTTTTCCTTGATTATTTTGCCAAGCATGGCCATACTATTGTTCCTAGTTCTTCCCTTGTCCCTTCAGGGGACCCAACAATTTTGTTTACCAATGCAGGCATGGTGCAGTTTAAAAGCATGTTTTTGGGGCAGGAAAAAAGGGCATACAGGCGTGCAGCCAGTTGTCAAAAGTGTCTAAGGGCAGGTGGGAAGCATAATGATTTAGAAAATGTAGGGCAGACCTTAAGGCATCATACATTCTTTGAGATGTTAGGTAATTTCTCATTTTCTGATTACTTTAAAGAAGAGGCCATATTTTATGCCTGGGACTTCCTTACAAACAAATTGGGCTTAGAAAAAAAGAGGCTTTGGATTACTGTCTTTAAAGAAGATGATGAGGCATTTGGGATATGGCACAAAAAGATGAAAGTACCTGCATCACGTATAGTGCGCATGGGAGAAAAGGATAATTTTTGGGCTATGGGTGACACTGGGCCCTGTGGTCCATGCTCAGAGGTTGTGATTGATTTAGGAAAAGAGGTGGGCTGTAGGAGGCCCAATTGTAGTGTAGCCTGTGATTGTGGACGTTTCTTAGAGCTTTGGAACTTGGTATTTATGCAATATAATCGAGATAGCAGTGGTAGACTTATACCACTTCCTAATCCTTGTGTTGATACAGGTATGGGACTGGAGCGAATTGTTGCTGTAGTGCAAGGAGAATATTCCAATTATGATACAGATTTATTTAGCTCCATAATTTCTACCATAGAGGAGATTTCAGGAAAGGTATATGGCAGTGAAGAGAAATTGGATATCTCCTTTCGGGTGATTGCTGATCACTGTAGGGCAATGCCTTTTATTATTGCCGATGGCATCTTGCCCTCTAATGAAGGCAGGGGCTATATCTTACGGCGCATATTAAGAAGGGCCAGCCGCCATGGTCATTTTTTGGGTATAAAAGAGCCATTTTTATACAAATTGGTAAGCTTAACAGTAAATTTAATGGGTGATACCTATCCTGAACTAAAAGAGGCCAAGAAAATTACCCATGAAATCACCCTACATGAAGAAGAGAGGTTTTTAGAAACCTTAGATTTTGGCCTCAAATTATTATTTGAACAGATAGAAAAAATTAAAAAGGCAAAATCACCTATTATTTCTGGGGACTTGGCCTTTAAACTCTATGATACTTATGGCTTCCCTATAGATATTGTTACAGATATTGCTAAAGAGCAAGGACTAAATGTGGGTTTAAAGGGTTTTGAAGTAGCTATGAACGCTCAACGTGAGAAATCCAGGGCTGCTAGAAAATTGCAGGGTCTAAAAGGCGATTTATATGCAGATTTGGCCTATAAAGGTATAAAGACAGAATTTTCGGGTTATGAAACCACAGAGACAAAGGGAAAAGTCCTTTATTTAATAAGGAATGGTAAATTAGTAGAAAGGGCTAAAGCTAAAGATATTTTAGAGCTAATTACAGACAAGACCCCATTTTATGGAGAGGCAGGTGGACAGGTAGGTGATACTGGTGCCGTCATGGGCCCTGGAGGAAAGGCAGAGGTAAAGGACACAAAGAGGTTAGAAAATTTAATAATACACCTAATAGAGGTAACTAAAGGGGAGCTTAGAAATGGTGAAATTGTAAGCCTAAATGTAGATGAGAAAAGAAGAAGGGCCATTTCACTAAATCATACAGCCACCCATCTTTTGCATGCTTGTTTACGTAACATATTGGGTGCCCACGTGAGGCAAGCAGGCTCTTTGGTGTCAGAAGCTCGCTTGCGTTTTGATTTTACGCATTTTAGCTCTCTAGATAACAAAACATTGGAAAAGATAGAAACCTTGGTAAATAAGGCCATAAGGTTAAATAGGCCTGTAGAGATAAGTTCTTTGCCATTTACAGAAGCTGTAAACGCTGGAGCCATAGCCATATTTGAGGAAAAATACGCTGATGTAGTGCGTATGGTGAATATCCCTGGCATAAGTAAGGAATTATGCGGGGGAATACACACAAAACGCACTGGAGATATTGGCCTTTTTAAAATTGTCTCTGAGGCAAGTGTGGCAGCAGGCATAAGGCGGATTGAGGCAGTTACCGGAGAGGAAGCCATAAAATTTATGCAAGAAAAAGAGTATATGTGGCATCACTTGGCCGACATACTAAAAGTAAAGCCAAAGGATGTGACCTTAAGGGTAGAGAGAATATTAGAGGAGTATAAGAGGCAGGAGAGGGAAATAGATAAATTAAAGGCATTATCTGCCAAAACACAGTCAGAGAAGATCTTGGGCCAGGTTAAAAAAATAAAAGATATTCCAGTCATTGCTACAGAGATAATGGCCTCTGATGCCAGGGAACTCAGGGAGTTGGGTGATAAGCTTAGGGATAAATTAAAGACTTGTGTGATTGTGCTTGCTGCAAGGGTAAATAAAAAGGCGCTCCTTACGGCCATGGTAACCAAGGATTTAACAGACAAAGTAAAAGCTGGAGAAATCATCAAAGAAATTGCACCCCTTGTAGGTGGAAGCGGTGGAGGCCGTGAAGACATGGCCCAAGCAGGAGGTAAATACCCAGAAAAACTGCCCGAGGCCTTAAAAAACGTCTATAAGATTGTAGCTAGTATGATTTAGTTAACTTCGGATTATTTTCTGTTTTGGAGGGACAAACCAACCTCAGTTCGATGATTTTAAGTTAAGCAAAACGGCGATTAATATATTAAGATGATGGTAATATGAGAATAATACAAGAATAAATGAAATCCCCTGAAGAAATCTTGCACCTTTTTAACACAAAAAGGATAGATAATGACTGGTCTTTTATAGGATATAAACCATCAGATACTGGCAAATGGACTCATGATTATCACCGCTATCCTGCTAAATTTATTCCACAATTAGTTGAAAGATTGTCTGATAAGTATATATCCAATGAAGAGGCACATATAAACGATCCTTTTTACGGTTGTGGGACAACAATTGTTACAGCAATATCAAGAGGCTTTAGGGCAAGCGGAACGGATATTAATAAAATCAGAAATTTGGAAATTGTAAAGTGTCTAAGAAAAAATTATGAAAAAATGAAAAAAATGAAAAAAACCTCTGGACAAAAAATTCTCGTTGGTATATAGTAGCCTGGATTAGCTTGGGAAATGCAGGCTACGAATGAAAAACAGGCCTAAAGTCATCATCTTGAATCAAGATCTGGTTCGAAACAAGCTCCGGCAAAAGAAGTTTGACGATG
>Ga0190286_1000904_pt1 | contig 11328 bp, 11 predicted proteins | sample 48691834_MG_FD_183241 | JGI IMG/M metagenome (GOLD analysis project Ga0190286, IMG submission 183241) | Hydrothermal vent microbial mat bacterial communities from Southern Trench, Guaymas Basin, Mexico - 4869-18-3-4_MG | ecosystem: Environmental > Aquatic > Marine > Hydrothermal vents >... | reverse complement strand
ACGAGTTCGTACATGATTATATCTTCCGGTTGATAATGGCGAACGGTAACTACGAAGGATACGTGCTTGGCACTGCGATCGCGAGACCATTGATAGCGCAGAAAGTGTTGGAAGTTGCGAAAGAAGAAGGAGCAGATGCCGTAGCCCATGGCTGCACAGGTAAGGGCAACGACCAGCTCAGGTTCGATGCTGTCTTCAGAACCATGGACCTTGACGTAATCGCACCGATGAGAGAGCTGAATTTGACGCGGGAAGAGGAGCAGGAATACGCACAGGAGCATGGTGTTTATTTTGAAACAGAGAAGAGATGGAGCGTGGACGAGAATATCTGGAGCAGGAGCATAGAAGGTAGCGAGTTAGAGGAGCCTTCTTTTATACCACCTGAAGAGATATACCAGTGGACCGTCCCGGTATCTGAGACACCTGAAGACGCAGAGCGAATAGAAATTGGATTTGAGCATGGCATTCCCGTCTCATTGGATGGTACAAAGACAGACGGTGTTTCGCTGATAAGGAAACTGAACGAAATAGGCGGCAAGCATGGTATTGGTAGAACAGATATGATTGAAGACAGGGTTCTTGGCTTCAAAGCGAGGGAGACGTACGAGCATCCGGCTGCTACTATATTGCTACGGGCGCATAGAGACCTTGAGCAGCTTGTGCTAACACGGAATGAGCTGAGGTTTAAGGATTACGTGGATAAGACATGGAGTGAGCTGGTATATCAGGGTTTGGTCATGGACCCGCTTTTTGATAGCCTCAATGCATTCGTGGACAAGACACAGGAGAGAGTAAACGGCACGGAATATGTAAAGCTGGAGAAGGGAGCAATGATAATAGTGGGAAGGGAGTCACCAGACGGACTATATACTAAGAACGTTTCGTTTGATGTAAAACTTGAGCAGAAGGGAGTAGAAGGCTACTCGGTGTACCACGGGTTCCAGTCGAGACAGGCAATGAGAGCCCGTTTTGGAAGTAAGAAGTAAAAAGGAGGAAGAGATTATGAGTGGAGAAGTAAAAGGAGAGAAAATAAATATTTTTAAAATAGGAGATATGTGGTGCTTCAAATATTTTTTCGGAGACCGCGAGATATTTGATGGATTGTCGAACTACTACAACCGGCCGAAATACCGGTTTGAGCTTAAAGACGAGAACGAGCGGAATAAAATAATAGCGTATCTAAAGGAGAACGGCTTTGAACCGGTAATAATAGCGGATACATCGGATTATAGAGTGAAAATAGACAGGTTTAAGAAGTATGCACCAATACTAAGGAATTCGATTGATTCCACAGAGGGCGAAAAGGAGCGAGTGTTTATAATGAAGGATTTGGCATCGGTGGAGGAGGCGATACAGAGGGGGGCGGAGAAGGCATAAATATTTTTGCTTTTCTGCCTGCGTTAATCCATGTCCTGTATATTTTTTATATGTCTTATGGTTGGCTATACTTAACCGAACACACATGAAAGACCTTTTGAGCCTAAGCTGCTTCCAGTTGAGAATAATATATTATGTTTAAACTCCACGTTTGTGGAGGGTGCTAATTCGCTTCTATCCACCGTCATAGTTTTAACCAACTATGTCCCAACCTTTATTGGATATGAAATCCTCTTCAGCGTTGCTATGGCGGAAAGAGCGGCTAAATAGCTCGTCTTTGGATTCGCAGCCGAAGGAACGTTTTCCACACGCACAAATAAATTCCCGAATTCACCCCACGCTTTTACTTCATGCACGTTCCTTTTTGCCCCTGGGTCCGCAACTATCTTTACTCTCGTTGCTTTGGACCCTATACCGGCAAGGCTCAAAGTAGCAGCCACGTTCACGTTCTCAGGGAAATATTTCACCGCTTCCTTCGCATGACCCACAAACAGCGTTTCCGCTCGCTCTATAGAAGACAACTCTATTCCCTTCTCCTTAACGTACTCATTTCCCTCAAAGCCACGAGGCGGCTTTATCGTCGTCAACTCTACGGACTCTATTCCTACCATAGCCCCTGACTTTAAACCATCTATGCCCGCTACCGCCCCTGATGGAATATATACTTTGCAGTCTTTCTCCTTCGCGATGCTCTCAATCTCTTCATACAGCCCTTCTATACAGAGCAATGCACCAACGCTCAGTATCATTACGTTCGTACCGCTTCTCAACGCAGGTATCACAAACTCACGAACCGCAGCCTGCGATGCACATTCTATCACCAAATCCACGTCCTCTAAAATCGCTCCCAGCCCGTGGCTATCAGATTTGGTTATCTCCGGCTTCTTCTTCAGGCTTGTATACAGGCTTTCTATATTTTCGGGATGGTTGTCAATCAAAAAAAACAGCTCCATCTCCAGGTCATCCCCATCTATCGCCTTGCATATCTCCGTTCCTATGGTACCGCAGCCAATTACACCTACTCTTAACTTTTCCATCTTTTATAAAGAGGTGAACAGTGGTAAATAAAGTTTTTCTTTGGTATTGCTTTTCTTTCGTAAACGAAGGGTTTTTTTTATAAATCATTCATTAGTTCTTATGAGGAGTTTGCAAATGCTGCTGAGAGAGATAGAAAGTTTTCTCGAAGAGGATGTAGGGCATGAGGATTACGAGGAGATAGTGCCATATACCGAATGTAAAGCGGAGATAACGGTGAGAGAAGAAGGTGTCCTTGCAGGTCTGGACGAAGCAAAGCGGATTTTTGACTATCTGAATGTTAAATATTCCACGGGCTTTGAAGATGGGGATAAGATAAAGAGCGGCGATACTATTTTGACTGTGTGGGGCGCGGGTGCGAAGATATTAAAGGTTGAGCGGCTTGTGCTTAATTTCCTGGGTAGAATGAGCGGCGTTGCTACTTTAACAAGAATATTTGTAAACGAGGCGAGGGCAGTAAATGCAGGGATAAAAGTGGCGGGCACGCGGAAAACAACACCTGGGTTCAGAAAATACGAGAAGAAAGCGATAACTATCGGAGGCGGCGACCCGCACAGGTTCGGGCTATATGAAACGGTGATAATAAAGGATAACAATATAAAGCTGATAGGGTTTGAGAGCGCGATAAAGAAGGCAAAAGAGAAGGTGAGTTTTACACGTAAAATCGAAGTGGAAGTAGAAAGCATAGACGATGCGCTCAGAGCTGCGGAATTGGATGTGGACATAATCATGCTTGATAACGTCTCGGCGCACGATGTGAAAGACTGTGTACGGCTCCTGACCGAGAAGGGCTTTCGTGATGATCTGATTTTAGAGGCATCAGGAGGCATAAATCTGGATAATATAAAGGAGTTCGCATCTACTGGCGTTGATGTAGTCTCAAGTGGCATGCTTACACATTCTGCTACGTGCCTGGACTTCTCTCTGAATATTGTGGAATAGCGGATCCTTTCGTGAACCAACCGTCATAAGATATTAAAATTCCCGTACTTGTTTCAGTTATGCAAATGCAAATTCCAATTTAGCAAATGCCGTATAACCGGACTGCTGATATAAAGTGCAGATAACGCAACAATGACTGCTGTGGGATAAACGAACAACTGCAAAGAGGTGGCATAGAGCAGGAACAACGAAGAGAAACCGATACCAACTGCTATTACTACCAAATTATCCCTTAATTTTATATACCGTATACCGCTGGTCATTAAAAGGCATAAAACAGCCATTAAAATAATCAGGACATACGGATAGCCAGGCAAATCCAGTTCGAGTGCAAGAAGCAAAAAAGAAGCTAAGAAAATCGCACTGCCCGTAATTGGTAGTCCTTCAAAGTCTCGTTGTAGCGAACTTTTCGCATCGAACCTCGCAAGTCGTAACATACCGCATACCACATACGCACCACAGAACGCCGATATAAGTTCAACATGCGTGTGTGCAAGGCACAAAACGTTTTTATAAAGTGCAAAGGCGACAATTGCAGGTGCGACACCAAAGGAGATCAAATCGGCAAGAGAATCGAGATATTTGCCTATGAGCGAAGACTCTATGGTTCTCGCAGCTAAGCCATCTAAACCGTCAATAACCGCCGCTACCAGGATGAACACGAGTGCAGTCTTTATCGCCTTTTCGCTTTCGTCCGTAAGTACAAATAGTATGGCAGAGAAGCCAAAAAGGGCATTACAGACAGAGAGCAAATCCGGCAGTTTTATCTGCTTTAACATACTGCCTGTATGTAAATTGCTACGCCGACTGTGTATCGCCATAATCTCTTGACCTTTTCTAATCTTTAGAACTCTTACCCAGATAAATAAATCTATCTATCCTCCTGCTGTAATCGCTCCATACTCCCTCTTTCCCTTTTGCTTCCTCCTGCTTCTGTAGATGCAGGAATTCGTTTAGCTGGGCATCAAGCAGATCGGCATAGCATAATGCCTGTGCCTCCACAAACAAAGGCTTCACTGGCGAACCCCAATCTCCGAAATTATGATGACTCAGGATGAGATGTAGCAATCTAAGCCTGAGCTCGCGTGGAAACCCAGCAATCGTATCTATTTTAGCCCCTACCATCCGATAGCCCAGAATAATATGCTCCATAAGACCTCCTTCTTCGGTCACCTCTATCTGGAACGTATAGTCATACACAGCCGTCTTTCCTATGTCGTGTAGGATGGCACCAGAAAGCAGCAAATCACGGTCAAGTTCGGGATACAGCCGTGCAATGATTCTGCATAACGTCACAACCGAGTGTGTATGCTCCAGCAAACCTCCAATGTAGTTATGATGATGAATCTTAGCGGCTGGCGCATTTTTAAATGCTTTTACGAACTCGAAGTCGTGTAGGAAAGAAAATATCAGTTGCTTAAGATGCTCATTCCTCATGCTCTTTGCTGTTTTTTCTAAATTGTCGAGCATAGTGTTAACATCTCTTGCTGTGGTGGGCAGGAATTCAGCAATGTTATGCTGGGTGCTTATTTCAACACCATCTGGTTCGAAGATAAGCTGTAAACGCCCTTTAAATGAATTCACCATGCCTTTTATATGCACAATGTCACCAGGCGCAAACGAAGCAGCCACTTCTTTTGCTTTATCCCAGCATTTCGCCCATATACTGCCTGTACTGTCTCCTAATTTCACTTGCAAATAGTAGCCCTCTTTCCTGGTGAATCCTCTTAATTCCTTCTCCTGCACGAGGAAGGTAGAATCAACAGTGCCACCTGCCCTCAAATCCTGCACCTTTTCCCTTTCTCTCATTATTCTTTCGCTCCATCACTAAAATATATGAAGATAGGAAGCTATGAACTCATAATTCCTTCTGACATTGCTTTTACCGTTTATGAAGGCTCCATGCCCTGGCAGTAAAAGTTCCACATCCAGTGCCGAAATCATAGTGATAGACCTCACCAGCTCTTTACCATCGCCAAAAGGTAAGTCATCCCTTCCGATATTTTTCTCAAATACCAGATCGCCGCATATTAAAATCTTTCCCGCCTCGGCGTAAAGGCATATACTATCAGGAGAATGTCCTGGTGTATGCAATATCTTCAATTCTCTATTTCCGAGACTCAGCACATCATCAAATACAATATCAGCCTCGAATTCCCTCGCTTTGTCCATACCCAGGAACCTTGAAGCCTCTTCTATCATAACCTTGAGATATTGCAACTGCGATGAATGCAATGCCACTTTTGCGCCTGAAACATCTTTGAACGCAGCCGTCGCATCACAGTGGTCAGGATGAAGATGCGTAATCAGTATAGAATCAATAGTTTGCGGGTTAATACCGTCCACTTGCATCTCGTTAAGCAGTAGCCCGATATACTTTTCCCGTCCCGGATCTATGAGAACACTAATATCATCCTTTATCACGTACGTGTTCGAATCGAGCAAGCCGCTCTCCTTATACCAGTACAAGCCTTCTTGAAGTTTCATGTTTGTGCGGTACATAAAGTATAAAATTCCCTTTGGTAAAGCTTTCTCTTTGAAAGAAAGAAACGTTTTTTAACGTTAACAAATAGATATTGTTAGCATTCCTATCCATATAAGCGTGAACAGAGAGCGCAATGTTCAAGGCGAAAAGATGAGCGAAAGCAATGGTAAAGCGATATTGGTAATATGCGACGGTCTCGGGGACCGTCCTACGTTCGAGGGGCGAACACCGTTGCAAGCTGCTGATACGCCCAATCTGGATGCGATAAGTGAAATGGGCATAAATGGACTGGTAGATGTAATAGCCCCGGGAATAGTTCCGGGAAGCGATACCGCTCATCTTGCGCTCTTCGGGTACGATCCTTACGAGTTTTATCCTGGTAGAGGCGTGTTTGAAGCGCTCGGTGCCGATATGGAGCTAAACAGGGGTGACGTTGCGTTCAGAGCGAATTTCGCTACCGTGAATGATAATATGCGTGTCATAGACAGACGCGCAGGTAGGAAGGGTAGCGAAGTACTTGCAGAAGCATTAAACGGACTTGAGATCAAAGATATTAAAGTATCCTTGAAGAATACCACGGAGCACAGATGCGCGATCGTGATGAAAGGCGAAAAACTGTCGCGATATGTCTCGGATGTGGACACACATGTGGGCGGCGGCGTTGTAGCAGACTGTAAACCACTTAAAGAAGGTGCAGCGGAGAAAAAGACCGCAAGCATCGTGAATGAATATGTCAGGCAGAGTTATGAGATACTGAATAAACACCCAGTGAATGAAGAGCGCCGGCGGAACGGAGAGCTACCTGCGAATATAATTCTGCTAAGAGGTGCGGGCAGTTACGATAAGGTGCCTTCGATGAGCGAAAGGTTTGGTTTTAGCAGTGCCTGTGTGGCGGGTGCTTCCCTCTATAAGGGCGTTGCAAAATACCTTGGCATGGATGTTATCCCTGTTGAGGGTGCAACGGGCAAAGCGGATACGAACCTGGAGAATAAAGCAGAAGCGGCATTGGAGGCACTAAAGCATTACGAGTTCGTATTCGTTCATATAAAGGCTACCGATAGTATGGGACATGACGGTGACTTTGAGGGCAAACGCGAGATGATATTACGAATAGATAACGAGTTTGTACCACGGCTAAAAGGTGCCGGTGCGTATATAGTTATTACTGCGGACCATAGCACGCCGGTATCAATAAAGCGGCATAGCAGCGACCCTACACCAATCGTTATAACCGGGACGGGCGTTAGAAGAGATGCTGTGAATAAATTCGACGAGATTTCCGCCGCCTCTGGAGCATTAGGCAGGCTAAAAGGGTTGGATTTGATTCCAATATTATCGGACTTTATGGGTTATTACCAGATGTACGGGACGTGAAAATACAAATCCTTATTTAAAAACGGAATCAAGGCAACTATTAATCCCTGTACGTAAAAATTCCTCCTATCTACCACCCCTTTAGTGAAATAGCCAACAGCACCCTGTTTCTGTTTCGTGTTTTCCTCACCAATCAGCGTATCCATCACATCACCGAGTTCTGTACCGTCCAAAAGCTGTTCTGTGATTTGAAATGGGAGTTCAAAGAACGGCGAAGTACCGTAGCCCACCCTTCCGGTATCGTCCATAATACAGATAACACCAAAAGTGAACCACCGATTAAACAATCTCTTTATCCCGCCTTCAATGCCTACAAAGAACACGGCGTTAACCTTCCGCTCTTCGTTAATCGTTCGCAATGCACGTGCTCTATTCCTTGCCCCTGCGAAGGTTTCATCCTCAACTGGCTGATTAGATACCTTACTGTTCACGTTGATACCTGTTACATCAACGGCATCGAAATAGTGAGAAAAAGCTTCCTTTGTCGCTTCTAATTTCACCGGGTTCCGGGAGCCAACTAAGACTTTCATATTGATTTAATTGCCGTAGTATGTGAATAAGGTTTAAAACCACGATCTATGGCCACCGCTTCAATTTATTTCAATTGCCAAATGGATCATAACGTGACTGATAGAGGTCATTATATGTTTGAAGACTCATCAAGTTACTTCTGAGTACGTGCGTCTCTTTCATAATAACTACGATTTTATTATTATACATGCCGTCTAATTCTAACGCGACGCGAGTAGTTATAATCGCCGCGATCTGCGTTTTTAGTACACAATTTGGTGTTACTGTGATTGCACCGCTGCTTGGCATGTGGGTAATGGTACCAGAAATCCCTCATCCTTTCATTGTATCCGGCTTGATAATCTCCTCTTTCGCACTTGTAAGCTTAGCTCTTAACATACCCGGTGGTATTATCTCGGATAAATGGGGAAGGAAACCTCTGATTGTAATAGGGCTTTCACTTTATGCTGTTACAGCACTACTCTTTCCGTTCTCAAAGGCAGCGTATGATTGGATTTTTGTGAGAGCTGTACAGGGTGCGGGTGCCGGCTTCTTCTTTCCTGCGATAACTGCTTTGCTCGCGGACATTACGACTAAGGATGAGCGTGGTCATGCACTTAGCGTGTACAATATGGGTATGGGCCTCGGCTTGGCAGTGGGGCCAATTTCAGGCGGTATTCTATTTGCAATCTATGGTATTTTCATGCCCTTCCTCTTTTGTGCCGCCTTCGCATTTCTAAGCGTGATGTTAGTGCTGCTATTTGTCCATGAGCCGAAAAGGAAAGAGATAGCAAAGGATAAGAGAGGAGAGACATTATCGCTGGATGCAAGTGGAAAAGAGGCATTGGCGCTTTGCTGTATCGTGGTATTTCTTGGTATGGGTGTTGCATCCGTGATGAGCGGCTTATTCTCTCCTTTTGCAGTTGAGGATTTTAATATTTCAGAAGAAATCATCGGGACGATTCTTTCTGTTATGTTCGTGGCGTTCACATTACTGCAAGCGGGATTTAACAGGCTGATGAAGCGAATAGGCTCAATCAATCTATCGGTTACCGGATTGTTCTTGTGTATCTGCGGCTTGCTTATCCTTTATTCCGCGACACACGTCTTAGAACTGTTTATAATGAGCGTTTTACTTGGTGCAGGTATAGGTGCGATTTTACTTGGTACGCTGACACTGGCATCGAAGGTAGCGGGAGAGCGCCAGGAAGGAAAAGTAATGGGCATTTATTACACTACTTTTTATGCCAGTCTTGGCTCTATTCCAGTTGTTTGTGGCGCGCTATCCGATTTTTTCGGTGCTAAGTTGCTGTTCCTGGGATATGCAGCGCTCTTATTCGTGTTTATGATACTGGTAGTGGTAAAGCGGGTTAGTTTATTATCCAATGTTAAATAAGCAATGATTTATTAATGAGTACACAGTATGAAAGTAGTCATTTCGTTGGGCGGCATCTTTTTCGTTGATGCGGCGCATATAAAAGCAGTTGCAGCGGTATTAGAAGAGCTTGCGAACTCGCACACCATATACGTGGTCACCGGCGGCGGGCAACCAGCACGCGAATATATAGCTATAGCGCGTGAATTGGGTGCAAACGAAGCTGTTTGCGACTATATCGGGATAATGGCGACGAGATTAAATGCGAAATTGCTTATTTCCGCATTGCATAATGCGTATCCCGAACCTTTAGCAGATTATAAAGAAGTTGCAGAAGTAACGGCAAAGGGAGTGATAGCGGTGCTTGGTGGCGTAAGCCCTGGTTATACTACCGATGCGGTAGCTGCGATACTCGCGGAATACGTAAATGCTGAGCTGCTTTTAAGTGTAACATCCGTAGATGGCGTCTATGACGCGGACCCGAATGTGTATCCAAATGCGAAGAAGTACGAGCGGCTAACGCCAAAGGAACTCTTGAGTATAGTGATGAAGGAGGAGTTAAAAGCAGGCTCGAGAATTGTTATAGACCCCATTGCCGCGAAGATAATAGAAAGGAGTGGAACAAAGACAATAGTTATTGATGGCAGCAACCCACGTAACATTTCAGATGCCGTTATCGGGAAACATTCAGGCACGGAGATAAATTCTACGCAGTGAGGTGATGTTTTCAAATGCACCGTATGCTAATTTATGCGTAGTGAAGATGCAAACTCCCGCTTCTCACACTTCGCATGGGTTAGTCCCTTCAGCTCTACACCACCCTCAACAGCTAAGATTTCTGCACCCTCGAATTCAGCCATGCCACAAAGTAAATGCTGCTCCGGATGAGTTCCCGGTGTGACATTACAGCTCAGTACAACTCGCTTGCCCGCCGATACCACAATTCTAAGACGTGCCGATGCGGTATGGTTCTTTGGCAGCACAATTAATGGCGAATTCACCTCTCTAATCAGGTACAGCACGCACCTTAATCCAGTTAGTATCCGCTCATCAGTGCCAAATCCGGAAGCTACAAGTAACTCATTGGGACCCAATGCCAATATAATCTCTCGTTCTGGCGTATCAAGGAAAAACTGCCTCTGACTGCCTACCTTGACCACTGCTATTGTGCCCGTATCTCCATGCACCAGCAGCAGCTCGTTACTTCTTAAAGCTATTTCTCCCATGATGAACAATGTAAATATGTACTATAACAAGTACTTTTATAACTACAACTCAATTCGTAGCTATCGAAAATCTTATAAGCGAAAAAAAACAGTTGTAGGTAATAAGACGAAAATGAAGAAATACAGCAAAGTAGCGGTAGTCGTTCTGCTCTGTATATTAGCAGCTTCAGCGGGTTTTATGCTCGCATCCTTACCGCCGGGGTCAAAAGGACCGACTGATTATTCACAACAGAAAGGGTATCCAACGGGCGGAGGTGGCGGATTCGCACTACCACCTGAGCTTCCAATGCCCACGCCCGTACCGCGGGCCGCGCCAGAACCAGTAATGCCAAGATATGCAGAAAAAACAATGTCAGTTGGAACACATGAATCACGATATAGCGATGCAGATACCGAGAGAAAGATAATTCAACGTGCTTCATTGAGCATCGAAGTAGAAGACTTTCAATCGAGTTCTGACGCAGTTATTAATATTGTAGAGCGGTATAATGGGTTTATCTCTGATTCGCACTCATATGTTACCGATACCGGGCGTAAGAGAGGAGATATTATTATCAGGGTGCCAACGGATAAGTTTCTCGTGGTTATTGCTGAGATGGAGCATCTTGGCACTGTAAAATCAAAAAGCACATCAGGAGAAGACATTACGGAAGAATATATTAATCTGAAAGCGAGACTTAACAATTCCGAGCGACAGGAGCAGAGGTTACTGGAGATTATGGACATGGCAAATAATACAAAGGAAGTTCTTGAGGTTGAACGCGAAATATGGCGTGTGCGAACTGAAATCGAACGGCTTACCGGGCGGATAAAGTATCTCGAGAACCGTGTCGAGCTTGCCACGATTTCGGTTTCGTTATATGAGCCAGAGCCGATAACACATAGCTGGGGGATAAGGGATGCTATTCGCTCTGCATTTGGAGGGTTTGTGTCGGTAATACGAGGGTTGATAATCCTTGTTGGTTACGCATTGCCGATATTAATTCTGGTTGGGCTCGGGTGGC
>Ga0190286_1000901_pt1 | contig 11342 bp, 8 predicted proteins | sample 48691834_MG_FD_183241 | JGI IMG/M metagenome (GOLD analysis project Ga0190286, IMG submission 183241) | Hydrothermal vent microbial mat bacterial communities from Southern Trench, Guaymas Basin, Mexico - 4869-18-3-4_MG | ecosystem: Environmental > Aquatic > Marine > Hydrothermal vents > Microbial... | reverse complement strand
AGGATGAAAAGACGCCTGAGGGAAGCCATCAACGACCTGGAATTTTACCGGGAGCTGAAAGGTGACCCCCAGGGGGACCTGGAGGAAGTGAATGCTTTCTTAGAGTGGCTTTACAATGAACACTATGTTTTTTTCGGTTCTCTCTATTTGGAAGAGGAGGGGAAGCATAGGGGGGGGTTGGGTATCTGCAGGCCACAGCACAGCGAGGTTCCAGGGCTGTTCTCCTTAAATAGGCTGAAGAAAAGACTCTTAAGGCACCAAGGCCTCTTTTGGATTACTAAGGGGGAAAACCCATCCCAGATCTACCATAAGGGCAGGCTGGATGTGATTGTGGTGCGTTCCTTTTCAGAAGATGGGAATCCTAGGGGGTGGCACCTGTTCTTTGGTCTCTATGCCAAAGGGGCTTACGGTGAAAAGGCCGATGGGCTACCCCTCCTTCGATTGAAGCTCCAGCGAATACTCCAATCCATCAAGGTGGTGGCAGGCTCCTACGACTATAAGAGGGTGATCATGCTTTACAATATCCTTCCCTTAGAGGAACTCCTCATCAGCCCTGCAGAAGAGATTCAAGAGCTAATCACATCCATACTCCATGCGGGTCCTGAGGAGAGCTGTGTGGTACTTCAACGCCTTAGGAAGGAGTATCTGGCCCTCTTAGTGGTCCTTACTCAGGAGAGGTACTCTGCGAGGCTGGAAGAGGAGATCAAGGATAGATTGGGGAGGGTATTAAAGGCCGAAGAGGTGGAGAACCGGCTTCTTATATACGAACAGACCCTGGCCTTTCTCTGGTTTTTCATCTATGGGGAGGCTCTGACCCTGCTGGATGGAAGGGCACTGGAGGAAGAGATAAATCAGCTCTCCCGGTCTTGGGAGGACAGTTTTAAAACGTTACTGGGGGAGAGTTATCCCCCTGAGGACGCTTCGGCTCTCTTTCACAGGTATGGGGGTATATTTCCCCAGGAGTACAAAGCCATTACCCCTTCCCAGGAGGCGGTAGTGGATCTCCTCTATCTCGAACAGGTAAGAGAGACAGGAGAAATCCAGGCCAGTTTTCATCAGGAAGAGAAATACACCAGGATTAAACTCTTCGCTCCAAGGGAGCTTACCCTCAGCGCCACGGTCCCCGTATTGGAGAATATGGATCTCACTGTGTTGGATGAAGTGCCCCTTCGTTTAGAGCGGGGGAAAGAGGTCTTCTATATCCATTCCTATCGGGTGACCTCCGTCCAGGGAGATCCGGTTTTCGAAGAGGTCTGGTACAACCTGACAGAGGCCATCAAGGCTGTTATGAGTGGGGCTGCAGAGAGCGACCCCCTGAACAGACTGGTGGTAAGGGAAGATCTGGACTGGAGGATAGTGGATCTTTTCAGGGCCTATCGCAACTATCTTCGTCAGATAGCCCCCCAGTTTCTCCCCCAGTCCGTGACTGGCGTCCTCCTCGCCTATCCCAGGGTGGCCAGGGCCCTGTGGAACTACTTTGATGCGAAGTTTAATCCCGCCCATGGGGAAACAGATGGAGGGATGGAGAGATCCCTGGAGGTCTCAAAGGAGCGCTTTGAAAAGACCATGGAAGAGGTGGAGCATTTAAGTGACGATCTTCTCCTTCGGGTCCTCTTCAACCTTGTAGAGGCTACCATAAGGACCAATTTTTATAGGAAGGACAAACTCTCTCATTATATCTCCTTCAAGATTTATAGCCCTAAGGTGCTCCACATGCCCTTTCCCAGGCCCATGTATGAAATCTACATCCATGACAGGGAAATGGAGGGTATCCATCTCAGGGGTGGGAAGGTAGCCCGGGGGGGCATTCGGTGGAGCGACAGGCCCGATGATTTCCGCCGGGAAATCCTGGGCCTAATGAAGACCCAAATGGTCAAAAATGCCCTTATCATCCCCGTGGGAGCCAAAGGGGGTTTCGTGGTGAAGGATCCCCATAAAGATAGGGGGGCGGCTGCCCAGTTGGCTGCTGAAAAGTACAGGATCCTCATCAGGGGTATGCTGGACATCACAGATAATGTGGTGGAGGGTAAGATGGTCCATCCGCCTCAGGTGGTTCGCCACGATGGGGATGATTCTTATCTGGTGGTGGCTGCTGATAAAGGGACAGCCCACCTCTCAGATGTGGCCAATCGGTTGGCAAAGGAGTACGGTTTTTGGTTAGGGGATGCCTTCGCATCCGGGGGTTCTGCAGGATACAGCCATAAAGACCTGGGTATAACCGCTAAAGGGGCATGGGTCTGCGTGAGGCGCCATTTCATGGAAACAGGAGTGGATCCTGAGAAGGATATCATCAGGGTAGTCGGCATTGGAGATATGGGGGGAGATGTCTTTGGCAATGGCATGCTCCTCTCCAAAACCATAAAACTGGTGGGTGCCTTTAATCATATCCACATCTTCCTGGACCCCGATCCCGACCCGGAGGTCTCCTGGCAGGAGAGAAACCGGCTCTTTAAAGAAGGCAAGGGATGGGATGCCTATAATCCCCAGCTCATCAGTCCTGGGGGCGGTGTTTATTTCAGGGATGCCAAGGCTGTGACCCTCACCCCCCAAGTCAAGGCCCTGCTGGATACGGACAAAGGGGAGGTGAGCGGCGAGGAACTCGTCAAACTCCTTTTGAAAGCCCCCGTAGATCTTCTCTGGAATGGAGGCATCGGTACCTATGTCAAGGCCTCCAATGAGACTAACCAAGAGGTAGGAGATACGGCCAACGATTCTGTTCGGGTAGATGCCAAGGACTTAAGGGCAAAGGTGGTAGGAGAAGGGGGCAATCTGGGATTCACCCAGAAGGCCAGGGTGGAGTTTGCCCTGGAAGGGGGAGGGATAAATACTGATGCTTTGGACAACTCGGGAGGCGTAGACCTCTCTGACCATGAGGTGAACATTAAGGTCCTCCTCCAGGATCCTGTGAAGAGGAGACAGATAACCCTTAACGAGAGGAACGTCCTTTTGAAGGATGTGGTTTCTCGGGTGGTGGAGGCGGTTCTCTATGATAGCTATCGTCAGAGCCTGGCGGTGAGCCTTGATGTTATGAGGAGCGAAGGGAGCTTGGAGCCCTTCCAATGGGTGATAGGGAAATTGGTGGAGAGTGGAATTCTCGACAGGAGGGCGGCCTTTATTCCCACGGAGCAGGAGTTCGTTGCCAGGCGAAAGGGGAACAAGGGGTTGACCAAGCCTGAGTTGGCCCTTTTGCTGGGATACGAAAAGCTTTGGGTAAAGAACAGCCTCCGGGGATGTCCTTTTATCCAGGCTACCTATCTCAATGATTACTTGGAGCGCTACTTTCCTTCCCTCCTCAAAGAGTCTTTCCGGGAAGAGATCGTCCATCATCTCCTCAGGGACGAGATTCTTTTGACCATCATCACCAATACTATTGTGAACCAGTCGGGTTTGGCCTTCTTCGCCAGGATGCTCAGTGAGTTGGAGGCCCATCCTGGCGAGGTGGCGGCCTCCTACATGGTGATGGAAGGGGTCATGGGTGCTCCCCCGTACAGACAGGCCATCTACGACTTGGATTTCAATGTTCCCGCCCAGCTCCAGTACCAGTCCCTCCTGGACATGGAAGAAACCTTGGAGGTCTTGGTGCGTTGGAGCCTCTTTTTCATCGGAGACTGGCTGCCCTTGAAGGAGGTGATAGAGAAGTACCGCTCCCAAGTGGACAGGCTGGTAGCCCTTTTGCTCCAGGTCCTTCCTGAGGATTTGGCCCAAACCTTAAAGGAGAGAAAGGAAGGGTTTGTAGAGGATGGTCTCCCTGAGGATTTGGCCCGGGTGAGGGCCTCTTTGCCCCATTTGGCCAGTGCCATGGACCTTTTCACCCTGGGAGAAGCCTTGGGAGAGGATATGGAGTCTCTCGCTCCCCTTTATTACCAGGTCATCCATCTCTTTCAGTTGGACAGGATCTTCTGGGAGGTGAAAGGGGAGGAGAAGGCCGATCATTGGGAGGTCTTGGCCTATACCTACTTGGAAAAGGATTTGTGGCAGGTGATAAGGGATTTGGTGAAGAAGGCCTTGCCCCTCTGGAAAACTGGCCTCTCTGCCCAGAAGTTAGAGGTTAAACTCCAGGAGAAAGTGCCCCTGGCGGTAGACCGATTGAGGGAGATGAGGAGTTGGATAGATGAAGAAGCGGCTCGAGGTCTGTCCGCTTGGACAGTGGCCTTGAGGCGTCTAAAGGAGGCCTTGGTATGAGCCCTTGGGCCTTGCTAAATGGCCCTGTTTTTAATAAACCATGATTTCGGTGTCCACAGGGGGAACCTTGGTGTGAGTATCAGGGATAACTTAGAGAGGGTGAAAGAGAGGATAGCCAAGGCGGCCCTCTCTAAGGGGAGGGACCCTTCGGATATTTTTTTGGTGGCTGTTTCAAAGACTGTAGAGCCGGAGAGGATTCTGGAGGCGGTGGAGGCAGGGGTGACGGATTTGGGAGAAAACAGGGTCCAGGAGGCCCGGGACAAGATAGAGACCTTGGGGAGGGTAGCCCGATGGCATCTTATAGGCACCCTTCAGAAAAACAAGGCCAAATACGCTGTCAGGCTCTTCGATATGATCCAGTCCTTGGACTCTGTCTCTTTGGCCCAGGAGTTGGAGAAAAGGGCGGCCCGGGAAGGGGAGCAGATGGAGGTCCTGGTGGAGGTGAAGACCTCCTTCGAAGAGACCAAGCACGGCGTGGACCCTACCTACCTTGAGGATCTGGTGAGGGAGGTTCTCCAGACGGAGCGCTTAGTTTTCAAGGGACTTATGACTATTGCACCTTATGAAGATAATCCTGAGTTGGTCAGGCCCTATTTTCGGCAGCTCAAGGTTTTAAAGGACCAGTTGGAGGAAAAATTGGGCATTCCGGTGGAGCATTTGTCCATGGGTATGTCCGGCGATTTCGAGGTGGCTATTCAAGAGGGGGCCACCATGGTTCGTATCGGTACGGCCATCTTCGGTCCCCGTTCTTATCCGTAAAGGAGGGAGTTATGCCATTGGATGAGTTGGTCATTACGAGAGCCATAATGGAGAGTTACACCGAAAAGTTTCTGGATGGCCTAGATGCCCAGGTGGCTATAGTGGGAGCGGGTCCTGCGGGGCTGGTTTGCGCCGCTTATCTGGCCCGGCAGGGCGTCAAAGTAAGTGTCTTTGAGAGGAAACTCTCCATCGGAGGTGGCATCTGGGGAGGCGGAGCCATGTTTAATCAAGCGGTGGTCCAGGAAGAAGCCAAAAGGGTCTTGGACGATATGGATGTGCAGTACGTCCCCTACCGGAAGGAGAAGGGATACTACCTGGTGGATGCCATAGAGCTCTCCTGTGCCCTGGGTCTCCAGGCCGTAAGAGCCGGAGCCCGAGTTTTCAATCTCTTCAGCGTGGTGGATGTGAAGGTGACGGGAGAGGAAGAACGGTTGTCAGGTTTGGTGTTGAGTTGGACCCCTGTGGAGATGGCAGGTTTCCATGTAGACCCTATAACCGTGGGTGCCCGATACGTGGTGGATGGAACAGGCCACGACGCAGAGGTGGCCCAGGTGGTTCAGGACAAGCTGGGCAAAAAACTGGATACCCCCACGGGGAAGGTGGCAGGGGAAAGGTCCATGTGGGCTGACTTTGGGGAGAGATCCGTTCCTGAATGCACAGGGGAGGTCTATCCAGGGCTTTTTGTCATCGGCATGGCGGCTACGGCCTGCTACGGCACCCATCGGATGGGGCCTGTTTTTGGGGGGATGCTCCTTTCTGGGGAGAAGGCGGCCAGGATACTCTTAGAGAGGCTGAAGAGCTAAGTGTTTCGCTTTTTGGCTATTACCAACCGGTTTCTCTGCAAGGGTGGTCCCCTGATCCAAGCCGTTAAAGAGGCGGTGAATGGGGGGGTGGAGGCTGTCCTTCTCAGGGAGCAGGCCTTGGACGACCATATCCTCTATAAGGTGGCTATCCAGTTTCGCCGGATCCTGGAGATAAGGGATGTGCCCCTCCTTATAGCCCACAGGGTGGATGTGGCTTTGGCTGTGAGTGCCCAGGGAGTTCAATTGGGGGCCTCCTCCTTGCCGGTGAAGGTGGCCAGATCCCTCCTGGGTTCTGAGGCCTTTATTGGGTTTTCCGCCCATTCCATAGAGGAGGTCCTTCAGGCCCAGGGTCAGGGCGTTGATTATGTCACCCTGTCGCCTATATTTCCAACCAGGAGTAAACCCTTGTCCCGTCCCTTGGGTCTGGATTATCTTCAAGAGGCGGTGGCCAAGGTGCAGGTGCCTGTTTTGGCCCTGGGGGGGTTGGATCCCTCCAATGTGGAGGAGGCGATGGGAAGGGGTGCTCACGGAGTGGCTGTTATGTCGGCCTTATGGAAGGGAGACCCGGGGAGAATGGCCGGGGGGATAAAAGAGAGGATAAAGGAGACCATGAGATCATGACCCAGTTGGAAGCAGCAAAGCATGGAGTCGTCACCCCAGAGATGGAGGAGGTGTCTCAAGAGGAAAGGTATACCCCTCAAGAGATCATGGAGGGGGTGGCCAAGGGTGAGATAGTCATCCCCAAGAACAATCTCCACACCCACTGCCGGGCCAAAGGTATAGGAAAGGGCCTCAAGGCCAAGGTGAACGCCAACATTGGCACCTCTTCCGATGTGATGGATGTGGAAGAGGAGATGGCCAAGCTCCGAGCGGCCTTGGAGGCTGGTACCGACGCTGTTATGGACCTATCTACAGGGGGCGATCTGGATGTCATAAGGCGGAAGGTAGTGAAGGGAAGCTATGTGCCTGTGGGTACCGTTCCCATCTATCAAGCGGCCATAGAGTCCAGAAGGAAGGATCAACCCATGGTGGAGATGTCCGTGGACGAGATCTTCAAGGGGATAGAGAAGCATGTGGAAGACGGGGTGGATTTTATCACCGTCCACTGTGGGGTCACCCGGGAAACGGTGGCCAGGATGGAGCAGGAGGGCCGGATCCTGGGGGTAGTGAGCCGGGGAGGGGCTTTTCTTATAGCCTGGATGAAGTACAATCAGCGAGAGAACCCCCTCTATGAGTATTACGATCGTCTATTGAATCTGGCCAAGGAGTATGATGTTACCCTGAGCCTGGGGGATGGTTTCAGGCCAGGCTGCATAGCCGATGCCACAGACAGGGGTCAGATCCAGGAACTCCTCATTATAGGGGAATTGGTGGAAAAGGCCCGGGATGCTGGCGTTCAGGTCATGGTGGAGGGACCCGGCCATGTACCCTTGGACCAGATACCCGCCAACATGATCCTTCAAAAGAGGCTCTGTCACGGAGCGCCTTTCTATGTGTTGGGTCCCCTGGTGATGGATGTGGCCCCCGGATACGATCACATTGTTTCTGCCATTGGGGGTGCCATAGCCGCCACCCATGGTGCTGACTTTATATGTTACGTTACCCCTTCAGAGCACCTGAGGCTTCCCACAGTGGAGGATGTGAAGGAGGGAGTTATTGCAGCCCGGATAGCCGGCCACGCCGCCGATTTGGCCAAGGGTGTTCCTGGAGCGTGGGAGTGGGATCTGAAGATGGGCAAGGCCCGTTGGGATTTGGACTGGAAGCGGCAGATAGAGTTGGCCATAGATCCTCAACATGCCAAGACGATGAGGGAGACCAGGCCTCCCAAAGAGGAGGAGGTCTGCACCATGTGTGGGGAGTTCTGTGCCATCAAGCTGCTGAGGGGTTGAAGGGTTCCTCCTCTTTGCTCAATCGACCGTCTACTAATTTGATCACCCTCTGGGCCATGGAGGCCAGCAGGTGGTCGTGGGTCACCATGATCACTGTCATTCCCTGTTCCCTGTGGAGGGACAGGAGGAGTTCCATGAGCTGTATACTCCTCTCCCGGTCCAGGTTTCCTGTGGGCTCGTCGGCCAAGAGGAGGGCCGGGCTATGGACCAGGGCCCGGGCAATGGCCGCCCTCTGTTGCTCTCCACCGGACAACTCTCCGGGTTTATGGTGAATCCTGGTTCCCAGACCCACTTTTTCCAGGACGTAGACAGCTCTGTCCTTGGCTTGAGTCCCCTTTGCACCTTTGATAATTAGGGGTATAGCCACGTTTTCCAAAGCCGTGAATTCGGGGAGAAGGTAGTGGGCTTGAAACACAAAACCCAGGAACCTGTTTCTCAGGTGGGCCCTTTCCTTGTCTCCCATGGACTTGGTTTCTTTCCCCTTTAGTACCACCTCACCCTGGCTGGGCCGGTCTATGAGCCCCAGGATGTGAAGGAGGGTGGACTTCCCCGCGCCTGAAGGCCCCATGACAGCCAAAAACTCTCCCTCTTGAACCCTCAGGCTTATCCCCCTAAGGACCTCTATGGGGGGAGAGGAGTTCCTTACGTAGCTTTTGTGCACCTCCCGTGCTTCCACCACAGGGATCATGAAGATAGGGTCTCCTTAATCTTTTTTAGTTCTACCTTGATCTCTTCCAGTCCCTGAAACACCTCTAAAAAGTTACTCTTCCCACCATGGGGCTGGGAAAGCTCCTTCCTTGCCCCTTCCAAGGTGAACCCCTTATCCTGAACCAGATGTTTGATCTTGAATATGAGCTCTATATCCTGGGGGCTGTAAAGGCGCTGTCCCCCCTTTTTTAAAGGGGAAAGCTGGGGAAACCCCTTCTCCCAAAACCTCAAGAGAGAAGGGGCCAAGCCAGTGATGCGACTCACCTCCCCTATCCTTTTGTACCGCCTTTCTATCAGGAACTTTCTCCTCTCTTGGTATTCATGGTTTGACAGGATCAATTCTTATAGACTAAAAATTCCACGGTCAAGGAGGTGGTTTTTGGGCAGCCGTATTATAGTGAATACCGGTTTTAAGGAGATCCGGGTGGCTGTGTTGGGCGATTGGGGTCTGAGTGAGATCTATATTGAAAGGAAGGGAGAGAGGGGGATTGCAGGTAATATCTATAAAGGGAGGGTGGTGAAGATACTCCCCGGTATGGAAGCGGCCTTTGTAGACATAGGGCTGGGCCGTGCGGGGTTCCTTTATGTGACCGATGTATTCGAAGGCTCCGAGATGTACGAGGATATCTTGGAGGAGGAGGGGGAGATCGAGGCGGATACTCCCTTCATTCCCAGACCCAGGAAGGGTTTTCCCATAGAGGATCTCCTCACCGAGGGTCAAGAAGTGGTGGTTCAGGTGGCCAAGGAGCCTTTGGGAACTAAGGGGCCCAGGCTTACATCCCATATCACCTTGCCTGGTCGTTATCTGGTGCTCATGCCTACCATGAACCATGTAGGGGTCTCCCGAAGGATCAGAAATAAGGAGGAGAGAAAGAGGCTCAAGTGCATAGTGGAGGAGATAAGGCCATCTCCCATGGGATTCATTGTGAGGACAGTGAGCGAGGCTAAGGGGGAGGAAGACCTCCGCCAGGACATGGAGTTTCTTTTGAGACTGTGGGAGTCCATCAAAGGCAAAGGGGAGAAGACGAGGGCCCCCACCCTTCTGTACAAGGACCTTGACCTGGTCCTCCGGGCCGTGCGGGACTTCTTTTCTCCTGAGGTGACCTCCCTTATCATAGACGGCGAAAAGGAGTACCAGCGATGTCTGTCTTTCACCAAGGACTATCTCCCTCAATTGGCCTCTCGCATCCAATTCTATACAGGTGTTGAACCCATCTTTGAGCGTTACGGTGCTGAGGAGGATATGAACAAGGCCCTTCATCCCAAGGTGTGGCTCAAATCGGGGGGTTACATCGTGATCGAGGAAACAGAGGCCCTCACGGCCATAGATGTGAATACGGGTAGGTTTGTGGGCAAGAAGTGTTTGGAGGACACCATTTTCAGGACCAACCTGGAGGCGGCTAAGGAGATCGCCCATCAGATTCGTCTCAGGAATATTGGAGGTATCATCATCATAGATTTCATAGATATGGAGAAAGAGGGGCACAGGAGGCAGGTTTTGGAGACTTTGGATGGTGCTCTCAAGAAGGACCGGTACCCTTCCAGTATCCAGGGTTTCACAGAGCTTGGCCTGGTGATCATGACCCGAAAGAGGGTGAAAGAAAGCCTGTTGAAGACTCTGTGCGGCCCATGCCCCTACTGCGGGGGGAGGGGTTACATGAAACCACCCTTGGTGATTTGTTATGAGATTTTCCGGGAGGTGAAGAAGCTGACTCCCCTTGCCCGAAAGGGAAAGATCGCCGTAGAGGTCCATCCTTTAGTGGCCCAGGCCCTTATTGAGGAGGAGGGGGATACCTTGGAGGACCTGGAGAAGGAGCTGAAGGTGAAGGTCCTGGTTACCGAGCGCATGGATTTTCATCAGGAGCAGTTTCAGGTGAGGAGGGTGAATTGATTGAGGACGCCTTGATGGTGGCCCAGGGAGCCGGAGAGCTTTTAAAAGAAAGGTTTCTTGATCTCGTTAGCGGTGAGGCCCTCCCAGTGGAGGAGAAGGGCCCCAGTGATTTCGTCACCCAGGCAGACAGGGAAGTGGAGGACTGGATCCTGAAGCAGTTGGAGGCTATCACCCCGGGGATGCCCGTTTTGTCCGAGGAACACTTCCATGGCCAGGAGATCTCTCCCTCTTGCTGGGTGGTAGATCCCCTGGATGGCACCAGGAGCTTCATCCACGGAATACCCCACTTTGCTGTCACCCTGGCTTTCATGGAGGAGGGAAGACCTGTCCTGGGGGTGACATATGCTCCCATGGAGGATGAAACCTTTCATGCCGAGGCAGGCAAAGGGGTGTGGTTTAATGGACTCCGGGTTGCCGTTTCCCCAGTGGAGGAACCCCCCAGGGCCGTGGTGGCCATGGGGTTGCCCTTTAGGAGCAAGGAGCATTTGACTGCCCTATTAGCCTTTTACCGAGCCATGTACATAAAGGGGGTTGCCTTGAGACACACAGGTTCTGCTGCCTTGGATCTCTGTTACGTGGCCTGTGGACGCTATGACGGGCTTTTTTATCTGGACCTTTCCCCTTGGGATGTGGCGGCAGGGGGACTCATGGTCCAGGAGGCTGGAGGGGTGGTGGAAGGGCTGGCCGAGAGACCGTGGTTAGAGGGCTGGATTCTTGCTTCCAATGCCCGGTTTCACCCCTTTTTGGCGGCTGTAGCCCAAGAGGCGCTGGTGTAGTTCTTTCTCAGCGTTTGCCAGCGCGTCCGTTTCCTGGGGCTTGCGATCCTTAGGGGGAAGACCTAACTTTTGGTTTGAGTTTTGGAGATGATGGGATGAGAAAGGCGGCGCTGTTAATTGCGTTTCTGATGTTCCTTTTGATGGGTTGTGGGCAACGTATCAAGGTAAAAAGCATGGATCCTCTTCCTTTGAAGCATACCTACGCTCTGGTAATGGCCACCAGTTACCCACCCCAAGAGACCACCAAGGAGATGATCCAGGCTATTAAGGAGGTGATGGAGTTTGAGAACCAGGTCTTTACCCCATTTTTGTCATCGCCCCTTCAGCTTAAGGG
>Ga0190286_1000898_pt1 | contig 11362 bp, 12 predicted proteins | sample 48691834_MG_FD_183241 | JGI IMG/M metagenome (GOLD analysis project Ga0190286, IMG submission 183241) | Hydrothermal vent microbial mat bacterial communities from Southern Trench, Guaymas Basin, Mexico - 4869-18-3-4_MG | ecosystem: Environmental > Aquatic > Marine > Hydrothermal vents >... | reverse complement strand
ATTTTAAATAACCCTTGCTTCTTTTGCGCTCCCACGGTAAACAATGTTTTGGTAAAAATTTGAAGGTTACTGATGATTTTTTAGTTTTGGGATGAAGCCTTTAGAATTAGAAGACTTTTGTTTCATTGTATACTTCAACAGCTTTTTCCCATTCTTTTCTCTCACTCTGAATTACACTAAGGTTATAAAGTGCCCTTGGATAATCCGGCTTTTTTGAAAAGACCTCATTTAGCCACCGTTTTGCTTCTTTAATTTTGTTCTCCATGAGATATGTCTCAGAAATCAGTGTCTGTATCTCCAAATTCTCAGGGTCTGTCTCCAAAATTTCTTTTAGTGTTCTTCTTGCATCTCCATAGTTCCCTTCCAACACCTGTTTTACAGCAAGACCAATTCCAGCATTCTTTATTTCCTCGCGAATAAGAGCAGGTTCGTTTTTTTTCATTTTAGCAATTCCTCCCAAATCTTTTTTCGTTTGTTTGCTAAATCCCTCTAATATTAGCACGTATATGTCTTGACTTGTTCCCCACAAATCCTCCTGGACTTCATCCATCACTTCATTATCCTTTTCCGTCGACAGCTCTTCAACAAGATTGAGTCTATGAATCCTGCACCCCCTGTTATGACTATCTTCATTTTCTTTTCACTCCACCGTCACACTCTTCGCCAGATTCCTCGGCTTGTCTATTTCACAGCCTCTTTCCTTCGCAGTCCAGTATGCGAGTAAGTGAAGAGCAACCGTATTGGGAATAGGCGAAAATATTGCACTTGTTCTTGGAACTCTTATCACCGCATCCACATATTTCTCCACCTCCTCATCGCCTTCTTCTGCTATCGCAATCACCGGGGACCCTCTTGCCTTTATCTCCTTCACGTTCCCCATAGTCTTCTCATAAACGTTATCATGGGTTAGAATCACAACTACCGGCGTATCCTTGGTAAGCAGTGCAAAAGGTCCATGTTTGAGCTCTCCTGCCGCGTATCCCTCTGCATGTATATACGATATTTCCTTCAGTTTTAACGCTCCTTCCAGGGCAATAGGCAGATTTACTCCACGACCCACAAAAAACGCATGCTCGTATTTGGCAAGATACCGAGCATGCATTTGTATATCTGTATCCTCCTCGTCAAGCACCATTTGAGCTATTTGTGGCATTCTCTTCAGCTCCTCAAGGTATTCCACCAACTCACTCTCGGGCTTCTTCGCAAGGAGCAAACTCATCAGATAAAAAATGACAAGTTGAGCTATAAAGCTTTTTGTCGCGGCAACGCCTATCTCCGGACCCACCCTCATGTATATCGTATCGTCTGCAATTCTCGTAACCGAACTGCCTAAAACATTTGTTAGTGCCACTGTTTTGCTGCCATATCTCTTCGCTTTTTTCAGAGCCATCAATGTATCTGCGGTCTCCCCAGATTGCGTAATCGCCATGGCTATTATCTTCGTTCCATCCAGAACGAAATTTGAGTAATTGAACTCTGATGCAAGCCCTACTTGAACAGGAACTTTTGCTAAATTCTCTATTATGTGTTTCCCGCACAGAGTGGCATAGTAGGATGTTCCGCATGCAACCATCAAAATATCTTTGCCTTTTCCTTCCACTTCTCCCCGAAAGTCAATACCGAATTTTATCTCATCTTCCATTAAGTAACCTCTAAGCGTATCCATAATTGCCCTTGGCTCCTCATGGATCTCTTTCAGCATAAAGTGCTCATATCCTCCTTTCTCGGCATCCTCTATCGTCCATGGTATTAACCGCTCTTCCCTCCTTACCTCGGCACCTCCGTTTTCTATGTAAATTGAATCCTTTTTTACAACTGCCAGGTCTCCTTCCTCTAGATAAATTATCCTGTTCGTTTGCTCAAGCACTGCCGGTACGTCAGAAGCAATAAAATTCTCCCTGTCTCCTACACCTATAATGAGTGGTGATTCCTTCCTTGCTGCTACTAAACCATCAAAACCCTTTTCTGCAACAATTATTGCATAGGAGCCATTCAAACGAGTTAAGGCTTCCTTTACTGCTTCTTTTAACTCTATTGCATTTTTGATTAAACTTTTTTTAAAAGTTTGTTGATCAAACTTTCCTGAACCAGGTTTCTTTGGTAAAGCTTTCTTTTTTAAAGAAAGGTTTATCAAATGCGGTATGACTTCTGTATCCGTCTCTGATACGAATTTGCATCCAAGGCTCAAAAGCTCCTCCTTTATTAATTGGTAGTTCTCGATTATCCCATTATGAACAACAGCAATTTCACCTTTACCATCAAGGTGGGGATGTGCATTTCTTTTCGATGGCGCTCCATGCGTTGCCCACCTCGTGTGCCCAATTGCTACTTTACCCTTGTACTCAGACCCTATGAGGTTCTCCTTCAAATCGTCAATGGTCCCCGCATCCTTATGCAGTTTTGGCTCACCATCTCCTAACACAAACACACCACATGAATCATATCCCCGGTATTCAATCCTTTTCAACGATTCTAAGATGATTGGCAGCGCTTCCCTTTCTCCTACATACCCCACAATTCCGCACATTTTTTCTAAGGAATTTTCGCCTAACCCTTATTGCCTATTACACTACCCAACTTCCGTCTGGTATTTTTCCACTTAGCTCCTTCATTGATTTTATCCTACACCGATTTCCAATTATCACTCCCGGAGAAGCGATTACATTACTACCTATCTCGCAATATTCACCTACCACTGCTCCAATCTTCACCCGGAGATGCTCACCTCCAATTTCTATATCCGCTTCTTCGCTTCGTGCTATAAATCCTCCTTCTGCGTATGTCCCACCATCAAAGATAGAATCTTGTATAGAGGAGAACGAGCCGATTTTCACCATGTCTGTTAACACCGAGTTCTTAATCTCTGTAAATGCACCAATTGTAACATCGTTCCCTATGCTCGTGGATGGGAAAATACAAGCATTGGGACCAATCTCGCAATTTTCTCCTATAATCACGGGTCCTTTCACATACGAATTTGCCCTTATCACCGATTTTTTACCTATTGCTACTCGCCCATCTATGGTCACACCACGTTCAATTTTTCCCTCTACCTTTGCAGGGTTCTCCCTCAGGACTATGCTATTCAAACTCAAGATGTCCCACGGATAGACGGCATCCAACCAGGCTCCGTGCGTTTCACATGCTTTTACACGATTTCCTTTACGAATCATGCCTAATAATCCTGTTGTCAGTTCATCTTCTAGAAACTTAAATATTCCCTTCTCAAAGGCATATATGCCTGTATTGACCAGGTTGCTTATCTCTTTGCTTGGTTTTTCTATAATATCCCCGACCATTCCATTTTCTACCATTACAACACCATACTTACTCACATCATTATGCGCTTTTATCAAAATCGCATTTTCATTTTCCTCTATATCCAAAAGACCAGAATCCGAAATGGTGTCCGCCTGAATTACGTTATCGCCAGGCAAAACCAGAAATCTCTTATCTGTTTTACCCTCCGCATGCCTCAGCGCATCCCCAGTTCCAAGCAGGTGTTTCTGAACTACATACTCTATTTCCACGCCTAATGCCTTCCCGTCCTCAAAATAATCCATTATTTTCTCTTTTTTATACCCTACAACAAATATAATCCGCCTTATTCCGTTTCTTTCCAATGCTTCTACTACATATTGTAGAATCGGCTTATTCGCTACCTTTATCATTACCTTTGGCTTTGATGCTGTAAACGGTTTCAGCCTTTCCCCTTCTCCCGCAGCAAGCACAACTGCTTGTTTAAAGCCCATTCTAATATACCCTTGAGTTTTCTTCTATATAACCTGAGGCGAAAGCACCAGGTCCAATAAGCGTGTTGTTTCCAATAACCGTGCCGGAGTCAATACACGCATTTATTCCAGTTTTTACGCCATCGCTTATGATTGCACCAAGCTTTCTCCTCCCGGTATCCACTCCTTTTGCCTTTACAGGTGCATCATCAAACCTTAGATTTGCTATTTTCGTGCCGGCGCCGAGATTACATCTGCTCGCGATAACAGAATCGCCAACATAGTTCTGATGCGGGATTTTCACTTTGTCCATGAGAATTGAGTTCTTAATCTCCACTGCGTTCCCTATATGGCAATTAGCACCAATAGAAGTGTTTGCACGTATGTAGCTATTCGGTCCGATTACACAATTTTCTCCTATCACGGCAGGTCCTTCTATGTATGAACCGGATTTTATCACGGCGCCTTCACCAATCGAGACCTTGCCCTTTATCCATACGTTTTCTTCGAGTTCACCCTTATTTACAGGACTTATTTTATCAATTAAAAACTCATTTGCAGCCAGTAAATCCCATGGATAGCTGACGTCTACCCAGTGCTCGATTTCCCTCCAAAATATATCCACACCAGATGCTATCAGCAATTGTAAAGAATCCGTGAGCTCAATTTCACCCCTTTTCGATTTATCTGTTTTTGACAAGGCTTTAAAAATACTCTCATTCAATAGGTAAACACCAGCATTTATCAAGTTTGAGGGTGGCTCTTTCATCTTTTCATGAATTTTTGTTATCTTTTTTCCCTCGGTCTCAACAACACCGTAATCCTCTGGATTTCTTACTTCAATTACTCCAAGTGAAATATTAGTATCGCCAGTTATGACTTTTCTGATATCTTCAGCGCTTACAATTGTGTCCCCGTTCAGCATAAGAAATTTGTCTTCCACCAACCCCTCAGTCCTCCTTAGCGCATCAGCAGTGCCAAGCTGCGTTTTTTGCGTTACATACTGGATAGTAACATCCCACCTTTCCCCTTTCCCAAAATAATCACGAATAGTTTCGTCATGGTATCCGACAACAAATACGAAGTCATTAATTCCAACTTCTTTCACCTCCCATAGCAAATGCTCGATTATTGGCTTTCCTGCTATTGGAAGCATTACTTTGGGCTTTTCGTAAGTAAGAGGTCGCATCCTTTTCCCTTCGCCTGCTGCTAAAATTACCGCTTGCATTTTCATATTCCACCTTCGTTATCTTCACTAATAAACTTAACTGCATAACGTTGAAAAGAAGAAGGAAAGTACAGTAAATTATATAATTAATAAATAAATACCAAAAGTTATTTTAAGTGCAAAGATTGAGCAATTAAGAAGGAAGAAAGGAGGATAGAGATGGAGAAAGAGGAAGAATTGTTTGTGCCGCGGCTGGTTACAACCGAAGAGAACTTTGCTCGCGGGCATCGCGCCTGTGTAGGCTGTGGAGAGGCTCTTGCAGTTCGACACGTGTGCAAAGCGCTGGGAAAGAATGTGATAATCGTTAATGCTACGGGATGCATCGAGATTATCTCATCGCTGTTACCGCAAACTTCATGGTGCGTCCCCTGGATTCATACGCTGTTTGAGAATGTTGCAGCAGTGATGTCTGGTATAGAATCGGCGTATAAAGCGCGGGTAAGAAAAGGCAAAATTCCTGATAAGGATGTGAAATTTGTTGGATTTGCAGGTGACGGCGGCACTTCGGATATAGGAATACAGGCATTGTCAGGTGCTATGGAGCGCGGACATAATTTCCTTTATTGCTGTTTTGATAACGAAGCTTATATGAATACTGGCATACAAAGGTCTTCCTCTACTCCTTATGGTGCATGGACAACAACTGCGCCAGTAGGGAAGAAAAGCATAGGACAAGTAACATGGAAAAAGAATATGCCGGAAATTGCAGTTGCTCATGAGATACCTTATGTGGCAACGGCTTGCCCTTCCTATCCATTCGATTTAATGGATAAAGTGCGAAAAGGAGCGGAAATCGAAGGACCTGCTTACGTTCATATATTATCGCCATGCCCCACAGGCTGGCGGTATCCACAGAATCTAACGATAGAAATAGGTCGGTTGGCAGTGGAGACCGGTGTTTTCCCTCTTTATGAGGTGATTAACGGTGAATACCGGTTGAGTTTTGATTTTCCTGACTTGAAACCCGTGGGGGAGTATATGAAAGAGCAAAGGCGGTTCAGGCATCTTACGGAGGATATTGTAGAGAAAATACAGGCGCGAGTGGAGAAGGAGTATTTTAGGTTGAGGGAGAAGGCGGGGGTGAAGTGAAATGATAAATGAAGCAGATGCTGACGAATTGGAAGTAGAAGAGCGAAGATATGTAAGGCTGCCCAGCTTTTTAGAACAGGGTTTTTCCGCGTTAAAGCGAGACGTATTAGATAAACGAATTTGCTGTTTTTGTGGCACCTGTGCGGCTTTTTGTGACAAGATAAGAATAAACGAATACGAACTCAAGCCAGAGTTAGACGAAGGATACGATACGATATGCGGGCTATGTTATACCTTCTGCCCAAGGACTTTTCTGCCCCTGTCGGAGATAGAGAGCAGGATATTTGGAGCAGAAGAAGCAAGGAAAAAGGCAGAAGGTGACGTCCTTGGTGTCTATCGAGGATGTTATGCGATTCGATCAAAGAGGAGAGATATAAAAGGGCAGGATGGCGGTGCAGTTACTTCTTTGCTCGCCTATGCACTTCACGAAGGTATAATAGATGGTGCGGTGATTACAACCTCGGATAACCATTGGAGACCGATAACTAAGGTGGCAAAGAATTACGGTGAATTGAAGAAAGGTGCAGGCACGAAATATACGATTTATCCTAGTGTAGTAGGCATAAAAGAAGCGATAAGTGCTGGATGCGAAAACATAGGTTTTGTAGGGCTGCCATGTCAAATTCAGGGGTTGAGAAAAGTTCAAACTGCTGAACAGCCGTATGAAGTGGGAAAAGAGCGCATAAAATTGTTGATAGGGTTGTTCTGCATGGAGAATTTCAAGAATGAGCTGCTGGATTTCGTAAAAGAGAAGCTGAGTTTAGATTTAGAAGGAGTGAAGAAGTTTGACATAAAGGGAAAAGAATTTTTGGTTTACGATGAGAAAGGTAAGGTTTATGCCATCCCATTGGACGAGATAGAAGAATATATTGGTGAGGGATGCTCGGTTTGCGCTGATTATACCGCTGAACTCGCTGATATTTCTGTGGGGTCGGTGGGCTCTGAAGACGGGTGGTCAACGGTTTTTACTCGCACAGAAAATGGAGATGTAATAGTTAAAGGTGCAATGAAAGATGGGTACATTGAAGCGAAAGAACTGGAGGAAAAGGGGTTAAGATTGATACGGAGAGTAGGAGAGAGTAAGAGAAGAAGGGGTTCTACGAAGTAAAAAGGTTCAATCCTATTATACTATTGTTATGGCAATGAGAAAATCTAAGGATTACAAAATAGCAATAGTTGACGCACTGCTTGACGTGAAAAAGAAGAAAATCGAAGCATTTTGCGAAGAGAGGTTGAGTAATGGAGCTAGCCCATATAAAATCATTGACGAGATGACACTTGGTCTGAGAGAAATAGGAAAAGGATACAAGGAGATATATTTTGATGCTGAACTGATGGTTTCCGGATGGAATGCGAAAAAAGCATTACAGATTCTTAAGCCACTGCTGCAACCAAAGGCAAAAACAAAAGGAAAGGAGGATAACAAAATAGGAAAAGTCGTTATCGGCACGGTCAAAGGAGACGTGCATGACATAGGAAAAGAGATAGTAAATATAATGCTATCCTCAGAGGGTTTCGAGGTCATTGATTTGGGAACAGACGTTGAAAAGGAAAAATATGCAGAAGCCGTCCGTGAAACCGGAGCAGATATTCTCGCAATGTCCGCTTTGCTGACAACCACCAGGGAATATATGGCAGAAGTCATACGGTATTTCAGGGAAGAGAGTCTTAAAGCAAAGATTTTAGTCGGTGGCGGTGCAGCCAGTGCGGAATACGCGGTAAAAATCGGCGCAGATGCCTACGGCAAAGATGCCATTGACGCAGTCAGGAAGGCGAAGGAGCTTCTTTTAGCGGGACACACGTAAACACGCCTCCAAAAAAGCCTTAAACGGAGGCGATGGCTTGCTCGGTCTCGACTTGAATTCAGGATGAAACTGTGTAGCGAGGAAAAAAGGGTGTTTACCTGGAGAAATCTCCAGTATCTCCATTCTCGTACCACTTCTGTCTGTCCCTGAGAAAATCAGCCCTTCTCTTTCTATCCGCCCTATATACTCCGGATTTACCTCATACCGATGCCGGTGTCTTTCCGCTATCTTCGTTTTCCCGTATATCCTCTCTGCTAACGTATCTCGTCTTATGAACACCTCGTAATCCCCCAGCCGCATTGTTCCTCCCTTTTCGACCACTTCTCTTTGCTCTTCCAGCAGGTCTATTACTGGATGCGGTGTTTCACAAAGTTCTGAACTATTCGCATCTTTTAACCCTGCAACGTTCCTCGCTGCTTCTATCACCGCTAATTGGAATCCGAAGCACAAACCAAGAAAAGGGATCTTATTCTCTCTCGCATATTTTATTGACTTTATTTTCCCTTCAGCACCACGAACACCAAATCCTCCTGGAACAAGTATTCCACGAATATCTTTAAAAAACAAGCCTATATCACTTTCTTTCTCTAAGTCCTCCGCTTCTATCCATTTCATCTCTGCCTTGCATTCCAATGCCGTAGCAGCATGCTTTATCGCTTCTTTTATGCTCAAATATGAATCCTCTAACTCTGCATACTTCCCCACTATTGCTACCCTTACAAGCTTATTTCCATAAGACGATTTTTTCCTCCTCTCTACCATCATCTCCCAAGCATGGTCTTCCTTTGACTGCTCTAACTGCATCATTTCCATTATATAAGAGAAAATGCCCTCTTTTTCCAGCAATAGCGGCACCTCGTATATGTCCTCGGTATCCCGTGCACTGATCACAGCCTCTGGACTCACATTACAGAACATTGCTATTTTCTCCTTCACATCCTCTCTTAACTCTTCCTTGCCTCGACATACGATTATATCGGGCTGAAGTCCTAATTCACGGAGTGCCTTCACAGAGTGCTGTGTAGGCTTCGTTTTTTGCTCGCGCTGCGTTGTGAACGGTACTAAAGTAACGTGAACAAAAAGGAAGTCACTCCCACGTTCTTCCAATTTCATCTGCCGGACAGCTTCCAAAAACGGCATGCTCTCTATATCGCCTACTGTGCCCCCAACTTCCACCAGGCAGATGTCTGCACCACTTTTTTCCGCGACTCCTCTTATTCGTGCCTTTATCTCATTCGTCACATGCGGGATGATTTGCACTGTCTGCCCTAAATATTCACCTTTCCTTTCTCGTTCTATCACAGCGGAATAAACGACTCCAGTGGTGATATTATGCTCTCTCCTTAAATCTACATCCATGAACCTTTCATAATGACCTAAATCAAGGTCAACCTCGGCACCATCTCCCAAAACATACACTTCTCCATGCTGATAAGGATTCATCGTGCCAGCATCTATGTTTATGTAAGGGTCAATTTTTATTGGCACAATCATGTATCCATGATTCTTCAGTATTCTACCGATGGAAGCCATTGTGATGCCTTTTCCAAGTCCGCTCATCACGCCCCCGGTGACCACTATATATTTCATCCCTGGTTCTCACTCATTTATAATTTAGCGTTTTTTCTTTTACTTTACAAATTATAAAGGACGATAAAAATAAAGATCATAGAGGCGATTAAAGCAAAAATAAAGGAATGCACAGGAAAAGTAAAGACCGCAAAGACAAAAAACAAAAGTAAAGCCAATGCCACCGTTGATACTTCCAAGCGTCTTAAAAGAGCCAGTCTTTCTGGGGATACAGTAACTTCTCTCTTCTCTATCTCCTTTTCCTCCAATTTCCCCTCTATCCTCTCTCCCGCTATTCTTTCTTCCTCTGCCTCTACCTCTACTATATCCAGGGAAAAACTCTTCTTTGTCGCTCCATATCCGGTACTGATGAATATTTCTCCGGCGCCCAAGTCAGCCACCGCACCGGCGTAGCTCTTTGGCAGTTTAACAATTGCTGCTACCTTTTCTTTGTCTATTACATATACCTTATCCTGTAATACCATCACTTTGTCTTTTATCTCTTCGCTAAGTGAGAAATGCACATGCGTTGGCTCTCCATGATTGATTACAAACATCTCGAAGCTCGTCTCCTCCCCTGCTCTCAGTGGGATTCTCAACACCTCATGTTCGAATTCTATCGAATTTAAACTATTTCTACTCAGGAATATCCTTTGTTGTATCCTTTCCATTTCCTCTTTCTGTCCTGATTGCCTGCGGCGGATTTACTCAGACTTCTGTCTTAGCTCAGGAGGCAATAGATTGGGAATGCCTTCCTCTATGGGATACCGTTGGTCGCATTTCCCGCAATATAAACTTCCAATTATTACCTCTCCTTTTTCATCCTCTTCTTCTATACTCAATTCCAAATCGCCCTTGCACATTGGACAGGCGAGTATTTCCATCAGCTCTTTTTTCATCTCTTCCTCCTACCTTCCTATTTTAATTAAAGAAGTGTTTAATTTAACTTGCTTTCTTCGCTGCCAGTTCAACAGCCCTTGCTACACTCGAACTCGGTCTTATCGTTGCTACCGGAATATTGACTACTTTTTCAACAGTAGAACTGACGATGGGAGCACACACAAGTGCAGAAGCACCATCTCTTTCCGCTTTTATCGCCCCTATTATTGCTTCTTCGATGCTCGCAACTGAATATTCTTTGATGTCAAAGGTCTCTTTTCCTGCCTTTATTGTGGTTTTTTCCAACACCTCCAAACAGCCTCGAGAGCAAATCATAGCGATAAATTTCTTCTTCTTTTTCGCATGCCCCCTTTCTATCTCATCCATCGTGTTTATTATCCTTCTAAGGGTGCGCAGGTTCGGGTCGCGCTCGCCGGAAAGGATTTTGTAAAGCGTGCTTGCCGGTATCCCTGACTTTTCACTGAATTCTCCTATGCTAACGCCAAGTTTCTGTTTGATGGTTTTTGCCAATAATGCAGGCAGTTCTTTATTATGCCTGAAGATTTCAGTTACTATGTCGTCAACGATGCCCATGTCTTATATATAGAGTTTCTCTTTATTTATAATTTTTGGTGAATTCCTATACAATGAGGTAATTTAATGGACAAAAATGTGGATTATCCCTTAGAAAAGTGCTTTTCCTGCCATGCCTGTGAATACGCATGCAGAAAAGGTAATTGTGTTGCGGACATAATAAAATTTTATAATCTCTTTGTCCCTTTTACTTATCATATTCATGAATTTTGCTTTTGCACTTTTATATTTAGGAATAGTCACCTTCTTTTGGGTTATATAAGACCATGTACCATGGACAATAGGAGGTGATGTATATGGTAAACAATTTCAGTCCGTCATTGCTGGCGGAGTATTTTGAGACTTTTAAAGTAGCATTTAACTCGCCAGGCTACTCGTATTTCAAGGCTTTTATCAGGGCGTTTATGCTGATACCAGGTCGGAAACGCGTAAGGGATTCAATTCTCGGTTTGCTCTCTCCATTTTTC
>Ga0190286_1000897_pt1 | contig 11367 bp, 11 predicted proteins | sample 48691834_MG_FD_183241 | JGI IMG/M metagenome (GOLD analysis project Ga0190286, IMG submission 183241) | Hydrothermal vent microbial mat bacterial communities from Southern Trench, Guaymas Basin, Mexico - 4869-18-3-4_MG | ecosystem: Environmental > Aquatic > Marine > Hydrothermal vents >... | reverse complement strand
TATCACCATTTTTAAGTTTTTAACATAATACGTCAATTGATTAATTCATTAAATAGTGAAGCCTTCATCGCTAAGCGTTTCCTTTCAAACTTAACGATTTAATGAATCAGGAGGATTTGGTTATAAATACGGCATCAGCCAAGGCCAAGATCTCTTCTGATTCATTTGTAACAGTAGCCTCCATATATAATAATCTTTTTCTATTTTCCTTTACCTTTGCCTTGGCCCAAATTATCCCAGTTTTTGCCTGAGACTTATACCTTATTTGAAATTTTGCTGTATAGCAATTAACGCCAGGGAGGAGAATAGACTTTGCAGCAATAGCCATGGCAGTATCTGCCAAAGAGGCAATCACCCCTCCATGGATAGCGCCCATGGGGTTTGTCAGCCTTTTCTGGTAAGGCATCTTAATAACAGCCTTTCTGTTCCCTTTTTCTTCAATCTCTATACCCAAGAACCGTTCAAATGGAGCACGAGGTTTGGTATTCATTTTTCCTCCAAAAATTCCTGTACTTCTTTAATTTCAGAATGGATAATCTCTTCCGGTGTACCATAGGCAATGATTTTTCCATCACTCAATACACCTACTTTATCCACAATGCGAAAGACTGCAGGCACATCATGAGTAATAACAATACTAGTACCTTTTAAATGCCTCTGCATATCTGAGATAAGCTCATAAATAGCACTACCAGTGATGGGGTCAAGACCTATAGTAGGTTCATCATAAATAATAATTTCAGGCTCTAAGGCAATGGCCCTTGCCAGACCTACTCTCTTTTTCATACCACCAGAAAGTTCAGATGGCATCTTTTTTTCAATATCAAAAAGCCTTACCATTTCTAACTTTTTCTTTACTAATGTCTTTATTTCCTCTTCTTTTAAATTTCTATGTTCCCTTAAAGGGAAGGCCACATTTTCCTCTACTGTCATAGAGTCAAAAAGGGCAGATTCTTGAAAGAGCATGCCAAAACGGCGTCTTACCTTGTCTAAGGCCTTTTGTTTAAGCCTGGCTATATCTATACCATCTATAAGAATTTTTCCCTTGTCTGGCTTTAGTAAACCCACAATGTGTTTGATAAGCACTGTTTTTCCTTCACCGCTTTTGCCAATAATAGCAGTAATTCCCCTTTTTTCTATTTTTAGATTAATACCCTTTAGTACCTTAAGGTTGCCAAAAGACTTATATAAATCTATAATCTCAATCATAACAAAAAAGATAATCCCAAATCATTTAATAAGTCAAGTGCAACTTGAAAAATAGAAAAAAGTTCTTTAAAATGTGGCTATGCTTAAAAACTTCATAACGGAATTAGGCTCCATAACTATATTTTTTGCTAAAAGCATTAGCTATTTATTCACCCCTCCTTTTAGGGCCAGCCTTATATTTAAGCAGATGGAATTTGCAGGCATAAAGTCCTTTTTTGCAGTCATTATTACAGGTATATTTATAGGGATGGTAGTAGCCTTAGGGAGTTATGTAGGTTTTATGAAATTTGGGGCAGAGGAGTGGTTAGGCTCTACTGTAGCGTTGGCTGTAGTGGCCCAGCTTGCCCCGGTGATCACCGCCTTTGTGGTTTCTGCTAAAGTAGGGGCAGCCTATGCCGCTGAACTAGGTACTATGCGGGTTACTGAGCAGATAGATGCCTTAGAGGTAATGGCTATAAACCCCATCCAATATTTAGTTACGTCCCGCTTTTTGGCCTGCATTGTAATGATGCCAATACTTACTATATTTTGTGATGTAAGTGGTGTTCTGGCAGGCTATTTGGCCTCAACCAAGATTTTGGGTATAAATCCTGGGGCCTATATGTCTAATACCATTGAAGTTGTAGATTTTTCTGATATTCTAAGGGGCATACTTAGGTCAGTCACCTTTGGCTTTCTTATCCCTATTATTGCCTGTTATAAAGGGTTTTACACAAAAGGGGGGGCAGAAGGTGTAGGAAGGGCGGTTACAGAAACAGTAGTTATTTGCATTATAATTGTATTGATAGATAACTATGTCTTTACCTGCATCTTTAACTATTTAATATTTTGGCCATTTTAAAGGTACTGTCAAAAATAGTATGGAAAAAAGAGATAAAAATATGAAACCACAGAGAACACGGAAAAATTTAGAGAGCACAGAGAGGAGACAATCAAAAGATCCACAAGTTATTGATATTTAATGATTGCTCTGTGGTTCCCCTGTTAAATTTCCCTAGGGGAACCCTATTTAACAGGGTGAATCTGTGGTGAAATTTTGGCAATACCCCCATTTTAAAAAAGGAGGGAAGATATGAAAAATATAGGATTGCCTTTTAAAATAGGTATCTTTGTCCTTATAGGATTAATTGCCCTGGGTTATCTGACTATTAAGATAACAAAATACAAAAGATTGTTGGTCATGAAGGGATATGAGATTCATGCCATTTTTGATGATGCCTCAGGTATTAAGGCAAACAATTCAGTCTCTATGGCAGGTGTGAGGATAGGGCGAGTAAAGGAGATATTGCTTACAAAGGATGGAAAGGCAGATGTGGTTATGATTATAAAGCCTCATGTAAAGATTGCAAAGGATGCTGAGGCCAGGATTAGGGGCCATGGGATGGTAGGAACAAAATTTGTAGAGATTATTCAGGGTATGTCCTCTGAAATCGCAAAACCTCATAAAGTAATTACCAATACTACCTCTGTATCCAATGTAGATGAGGTTATAAACGATGCCAGCCTTACTTTAGACCATATAAATGATTATCTTGAATCAGAAAAAGAAAGTTTAAAACAGACCACAGAACACTTAAAAAAGGTGTCTTGTAATATGGATGATATTTTAGACAAAATAAATAAAGGCCAAGGTACATTAGGAAAGCTAATAAATGATGATGCCCTTTATTCCAAATTTAAAGACGAAGTAGACCGCCTAGATAATATATTAGTCAAGGTAGAAGATGGAAAGGGCACTTTGGGAAAATTGATAAATGATGAAGATTTTTACAATGAGGCCAGGGATACAATTGACCAGATAAATGAGATAGTAAGCGATATACAAAAAGGCAAAGGTACTTTGGGGAAACTGGTCAAAGACGAAACCCTTTATAACGATATGAAGGATGTCCTAAGGGACATAAAGAAGACTTCAGAAGTGGTAAAAGAACAGACCCCTATGAGTACCATTGGTACTGCTGTAGGCATTGCTAGGTAAATCCAGTTAGAAATTTCACACAGGGTATTATACCTCGTGTGAAAAGGAGATAATTTTTGGATACCATCCCCGTGCTGAAGTACGGGGCATTCTAACGGGGTAAACCCCGCAAATTGTTAAATAGTTGAATTGGCGATTTAACTAATTGTTGGGATCGGTGCTTAGTTTTGAAAAGAGACCTCTTTTTTGGGTGTATTTTTTTGTTTGTTTCGTTGTTTCCCCTTAGGACATATGCAGATATTTACCTCTCTCCTTTATTTAATTATCAATCAGGTAAAGAAACAAAAAAAGTTGATGCCTTAGGTCCTTTTTTTTCTTATTATCACACGCCAGAAAAAGAGGGGTGGGCCATAAGGCCCCTTATATCTTATCAAAGGGCGCCAGGAAAGACCTCCTGGCATTTTCTTTACCCCATCATAAGATATGAAAAAAAGAATGGTGAAAAGAGATACTTCGTTCCATTTTTTATTAAAAAACCTGGGAAAAATTACACAGAGATATTTCCATTTTTTTGGGGGAAAACAAAACAAGGTGAGAAATATGGAGGCTTTTTCCCCATTTATGGCAGGTTCAGAGAGCAATTTAATAGGGATGAGATTACTTTTGTGCTCTGGCCTATATACACCTATTCAAGAAAAGATAAAGAAAAGACCTATCGTATTATTTGGCCCTTATTTACCTATCGGACTGGAGGCAGAAGAAAGGCCATAAAATTTTTTCCCTTTTATGGCAAAGATGAAAGAAAGGGTGAATTTTCTAAAAGATATTATCTTTGGCCAATCATTTTTAATCAATATACAGACCTTGACACCTCTGAACCAAAACACTATTTTTCCATTTTCCCTTTTTATATCTCTCAAAAGAGCCCTTCTAGCCGCGACCTTACAATTCTTTGGCCATTCTTTCACTTTTATAGACGTGATGATTACAGGAGTTGGGACGCCCCCTGGCCTATTTTTGGTAAGTCAAAAGGGCCTAACCATAAGGAATTACGCATCTTACCATTTTATAGTTATAAAAAGACAAAAAACATAAAGAGCTTTTATATCCTATATCCTCTATATAAGCATGAATTAGACACTAATACAGAAGAAAAGATAGTTACTGATTATTATGTTTTCTTTAACCGCTATGAAAGAAGATATAATAAAGAAGGGGAGCTTACTTTAAAATTGTTTAAATTCTGGCCTATTTTTTATTATAGGTCACAGGCAGGAGAAGTAAAATCCTATTTTCCAGCTATATTACCTATAGAACACGAAGGATTTGAAAGAAATATTGCCCCACTACTTCGCATCTATTATCATGAGAGCGGATTGGGCTATGAATACACAAATCTATTATGGGGCACTTATAGATATAAAAGGACAGAGGAATTAGAATCAAGACATTTTTCATTTCTTTTAGGCATTGAGAAAAGGCCAAACTACAAAAAGGTTTCACTATTAGCTGGAATCTTCCAATACATAAGAGAGGAAAAAAGTAGATATTTTAAGATTTTTTACCTCTTAAAATTTTAAAGCCCGTGTTTAAATTGAGAAAATCTGATAAAAAATAGGCTAAATGGCAGAACAAGAGATTACAGGAAGGTTTCTTTATACTGTATATGCAAATCCTGATAGCCTTTTTTGTGTCCTTTCCTTCAAATCTAAGGGTTCAGATTTTACTGCTGTGGGAAATTATGACCCAGGGCTTTTAAAAGAGGGTGTTTTATATAACCTAAAGGGGCGGTGGGGGAAACATCCAAAATATGGAAAACAGTTTAGCTTTCACAGTTGTATTCCCTCCCTTTCAGACATCGATTCCATATACTTCTTCCTCTCCTCGGGTCTGGTAAAGGGCATTGGCCCAGTATTGGCAAAAAGGATAGTAGATGCATTTGGGAAAGATACCATAGCCATTATGGATGAAGCGCCTGAAAGACTTCTTGAGGTCTCAGGCATTGGTCTTATAAAGCTTGAGGATATAAAGCAATCCTGGAAAAGGGCCAGAACTATCCAGAGATTGGCTGCATTCCTTTCAAGATACCAAATTCCTTTAGGCTATGTATGGAAAATCTATAAGGCATATCAAGAAAGTGCTATTGAGGTAATCAATAAAGACCCTTATCAGCTTATCTATGATATAAGGGGAATAGGATTTAAAAAGGCCGATAACATTGCTAAAAATATAGGTTTTAGCCTCGATGACCCACGTCGGATTAGGGCTGGTCTGACTTTTACTATTCAGCAGGCCATAGAACACGGGCACTGCTTTCTTTATAGACATCAGTTGCTTTTTGAATCGTCTCAAACCCTAGGACTTTCAATAAATAAAATAGGTAAAATATTACAAAACATGGTTGGCAGTCATCTAGTGGCTGAAGAAGAAAGGCTATACCTTCCTGCATTTTACAAAATGGAGACAGTAGTAGCTAAAAGGATAGCATACATGGCTAAAAGCAAACCTAATGGGGAAATTTCCACTGATAAAATTGATTTTATTATTTCTAAGCTAGAAAAAGAGTCAGGAATTAGACTTTCCATTGAACAAAAAAATGGCGTTATCTCTGCACTTATTAGAAAAGTTTCTATCATTACTGGTGGGCCTGGAACAGGAAAGACCCAAACCATAAAATTTATCCTAAAATTAGCACAAATTAAGGAGTTTAAAGTTCTTCTTGCTGCCCCTACAGGAAAGGCAGCAAAGCGCATGGAAGAAGTTACAGGGAGAGAGGCCAAAACCATTCATCGTTTGCTTGAATATGACCCCAAGACAAATGAATTTAGGAAAAATGAAAAAAATCCATTAGATGCCCATATGATCATTTTGGATGAGGCCTCTATGATAGACCTACCACTCATGTATCACTTTTTAAAGACGGTGCCAGAGGGATGCTACCTCATCCTGGTAGGGGATGTGGATCAACTGCCAAGCATTGGGCCAGGCCTTGTGTTAAGGGATGTCATAGATTCTAATCTAGTTGAGATAACTAAGCTCACAAAGGTCTTTAGGCAGGCAGAAGGGAGCACCATTGTAAAAAATGCCCACAGGGTAAATCAGGGAATGTATATCATCCCTAAAGGAGGAGATTTTTTATTTATTTCCGAGGAAGATGAAAACAAAGCACTTGACCATCTAAAGAACGGAATTCTAAAGCTTATTAACATTCATGGTTTTGACCTTTATCAGGAAATACAAGTGCTTTCCCCTATGAAAAGGGGCACCCTGGGAACAGACAACCTTAACAAAGAGCTTCAGACACTAATCAATCCTCCTTTGCCTGATAAGCCAGAAATTTTGTTTATTACCAGAATGTTTAGACTAGGCGATAAGGTAATGCAAATAAAAAACAATTACAGCAAAGAGGTTTTTAATGGAGATGTGGGCAAAATAATAGAAATCGATAATGAAGAAGAAACAACTTATGTGGATTTTGGATGGGGCCCTATAAAATATGAAAGAACAGAATTGGATGAGCTCATTCTGGCCTATGCCTGCACAGTGCATAAATACCAAGGTTCAGAAGTAAAGTGTGTAATTATGCTGCTTCATATATCTCATTATATCATGCTTCAGCGTAATCTTTTTTATACAGCTATTACTAGAAGTAAAGAGCTATTTATTTTACTGAGCACGACAAAGGCTGTGGCTATATCGGTAAAAAATAATAAACCTGTGATAAGAAATACATATTTAAAAACCAGGATCCAGTCATGCTACCAGGGTGGGTAGAGATAGACTTATCTGCTATTAAACATAATTTTAAGGCCATAAAGGAATTTGTAGGCCCTAAGATCAAAATCATGCCTGTGGTTAAGGCCGATGCCTATGGCCATGGCATGATTCCTGTATCTAAGACACTCATAGATGAAGGGGCAGATTTTTTGGCAGTAAGCTATGTAGAAGAAGGTATAGAGTTAAGGAAAGCAGGCATTTCTATCCCTATTATCATTTTATTGGGCATATCCCCTAAAGATACAGAGATAGTGTCCTCTTATAAATTAACCCCAGTGATTTACACTATTGAATTGGCTGAGGCTTTGTCAGATACAGCCAAAGAAAATAAAAAAGATATACCTATTTATGTAAAGGTTGATACAGGTATGGGGAGATTGGGCATCTTTTATAAGGACGGTATATCTTTTTTAAGTACCCTGAGAAAATTGCCTGGTTTAGACCTTAAGGGTTTGACATCTCACTTAGCTGTAGCAGAAACAGACCCTATATTTACCCAAAAACAGATAAGCAGATTTAAAAAAATTATTGAAGAGGCCAAAAATTTGGGCATAGACCTCAAATATAGCCACATCGCTAATAGTGCTGCTGCACTTCAGGACAAAGAAAGCCATTTTCAAGTAATCCGACCAGGTCTAAGTATCTATGGCATTTATCCTACTGAGGCATTGCATAAAAAAATTGCTCTCAAGCAGGCCATGAGTTTTAAAACAAGAATAATCTACCAAAAAAAATTACCTCCAAAAACAGGCATCAGTTATGGCCATACCTTTGTCACTGATAAAGAGACAAGGGTGGCAGTTTTACCTATAGGTTATGACCATGGGTTATATAGAAGCCTTTCTAATAAAGGAGAGGTTTTAATAAGGGGAATACGTGCCAGGATTCTGGGTACTGTATGCATGCACCTTACCATGATAGATATAACCCAAATTCCTGATATTGATGTAGAAGAAGAGGTAGTAGTCCTGGGAAAACAGGGGGAAGAGGTCATTACTGCTGAAGAAATCGCCAAAAAGGCTGGTACTATCAGTTATGACATAGTTTGTGCCCTTGGCTCAAGAAATCCAAGAAGGTATCTAAACAGTAGTGGGTAGTAGTTAGATAGTCAGTTGTTAGCACCCAAACCACAAAAAATTGTAACCGTTCACCATTTTTCTATTTACCCCCACACCAAACTTTTTGGTGTGAGGGTTTACCGCAGAGAGCGTAGAGCACAAAAGCAAAGCATTTTTTAAATCCTTATTTTTCTCTGCGTCCTCTGTGCACTCTGCGGTGAACGATTACAAAAAATTGTTAAACAAGGTAAAACTTAACACTTTGGGCTTTATTCTTCAACATTTTGAGAGTACCAAAATTTTTCTTGACATTTTCATACAGCCTTGATATTTTCAATTTGAGAGGAAAAGAGCTATGAGAAGATATTTTCTATTTTTGGCTGTTTTTATCACTGTATTTTTTGGACTGGCCTCATTGTCCTATGCGTATACTGAGGAACATTATGAGTTCGATATTGGGTTTGGGGATGGAGATGGATTTGCGTTTAATGTATTTAATCCAGAGGTTAATGGATCACATGTAAAAAATAAATGGTGTTGTTAATAATGCCACAAGGCCCCTCCATTGGGATTGGGGAGATGGAACCCAGGAAGATAGCTGGTTTCCAGGTGAACACACCTACTCAACTGCTGGGACCTACACCGTCAGTATAACTGCTTATGGTGAGGGAAGTTCAGTAGTAACCAGGAGTATGAGCGTCCAAGTAAGCGGGTCATCTCCATCTGATGAGACTGATACAGGCAAAACTTGTATCAATTTCGATGAACTATGGGCTGGGTATGATATTATAAGCCAAGGTCTGAATTATGATCAAGTGCGTTTTGAAGCAACGGGCGATCATGCACGTATTGGTGATTCATATTATAATTCTGCTCCATTCAGTATGGAGGTGTTCTATGATACAACGGTAACGGCACATTTCAAAACACCCGTTTCCTGGCTGAGTCTGTGGGCAATAAGCTGGTCAGACGCGGGACCAGTGACAATATATCTTTATGCCTCTGATGGAGAACTCTTGGGAGAAGCAGTTCCTCCTCTTACACCTCCGCCTCCTTGGGGGGATCCCAGTTATTATGAATTTTCCTATGCCAAAAAAATTTCTAAAGTAGTGATTATTAGTTACTGGGGTCAGGCCGCCTTTGATGATTTTTGTTTTGAAGTGGAACAGGAGCCTCCCACTCCCGGAAAGTGCGGTGAAATATTAAAGTTCACTATCAATGATGGTACTTATCCTCCAGGACAGATAGTTAGAGCCACAATGCTATATAAAAGCCTTATGAGTACCCGCCAACTTTAAAGGGGTTTTCAAAGTAAGATCGCCAACCAATGTGATTTATAATGGACCCCAAAATTTGGACAAGATGTTAAGCTCGCCTTATACTGAAAAAAAGTTAAAGGGGGTCAAGATGAAGAGTATAAGGACTAATTATTCAGGAGAATTTAAGGCCAGGGTTGCAAGAGAACGTCAGAAGGGGTCAGGTCTACACATTGCACAATCTTAGCCTGTTGCAAATATCCTTCATCTTTTTACTCAGTTTTTTATCCTTGCTCATTGCTGCGATAAACCGACGACTTGTCTGTGATACAGCCGACTCACCTATGTCAAAATAAGACCCTATCTCCCTTAGTGTCCTTCCACTATATCTATGGCATAGATAAATAGCAGCCTTTTTCCATAACCCCTTGTCCCCACTTAATACTACTTCTACCTCATTTATGATCTCCTCTATCGGTATCCTCTTTAGCTCTGCTAAGGCAGGTAGGTTACGGTCAGCCTTTTTGCCCCTTAGATATTTATCCTTTATCTCATTAACAAAACTAATTCCACCTAAAATGGTTGATGCTACAGCATCCTTTAGTGGGTTGTCATATTCTTTGTCTATTAAGGCATTGACAAACTCCCTGTATTTCTCCTTTGCTGCTGTTGTTTTACCCCCAAAATAGCCAAGAATAAAGTCCACGGTAAGCCATTTGGGTATCTTCTTCTTGCCTATATAGTATTGATAACTTGACCACTGGTATTCCTCTGGCTTTCTTGCAATACCTGCCCTAACGGGATTTAGATGGATATATCTTGAAAGTTCCCCTGCATATTCATCTGCGTCAACAAGTATTGCCTTATATCTTCCTTGGAAAAGATGTCCTGCCCTTTGCCTATTTGTATTAAAGTATGCTGTATAGGCACCGTTTATATGCCTCATGATCTGAGAAAGATTCCCCATAGGTGTTTCTAATAAAAGGTGATAATGGTTGCTTATAAGACAATATATATGCATTACTGCACCATATCGCTGGGTTGCAGTTTCCAGATATGTCAGAAATTTCTCAAAATCCTGTTCATTCTTGAATATATCTCTTCGTTCATTACCCCTTGATGTAATATGGTAAAATGCACCAGGGTACTCTATCCTCAATGGTCGAGCCATAATATCCATTTTCTACCATAAAGCGCATCATTTGTCAAGAGTGTAGACCTGACCCTATTAAACCCCTCACCCAGTGCCATTTTCCCTATCTGCAATAATTCTAAGTGGAAACTTGATTTTAAGATTACAAAGTTTAGTATAAGATGATAAATAAAGGAAAAAGAGAAAGTGCTATCTCTAGTAGCAGGCTGTATAAACAAGGCAGAACTTGAAGAACCAAAAAAAATTTGATAGGAATAAATGGAAGGAAAAGTAAGAGATGGTGGAAATCTCAATATGAAAGATTTGACCCCAAAGTTTTTATCTCATTTAGAGCTTAAAGGAAGAAGAGAATGTCGCATTAAGGAAAAGACTTGGCAGATCAAAACTTTAATGTGAGGGGTGATGAGAAAGGAGGTAAAGGCATGAGTAACTCCGAGGGTAGTAATGCAATGTTCAGTGAAGTAGCGAAAAGATTTACAAAGACGTTTGCTCAAGGAGAAGTTCCGCTTCCACCGGTCGGAGTCAGGTTCATTCCCAAGGATATGGAGGTTCCCAGGGGTACAAGGGCACCCAAAAAATACCAGGGTATTACTTGGTGTAAGGCAGTTAGAATAGCAGCCACCAAAGGCGAGGTAGTAGTAATAAATAAAGGTAACGTAGGTTGCCCGGCAGCCGCTATCGCCCTTGGCTTTGTTGATGCATATCAACTAGAACCTCTAAAAGGCAAGCGGGAATACACCGACCTGATGCAGGAGCCGGCTTCACCGGCGGACTTCACAAACGGCTTGGTCTATGCGTGTAAAGACAGTGGCAACATGAGATTTGCCCTTTTTGGCAAAGATGATGTTGGTCGCTATGAGACCCTGGGTGAGCACTAAAAGCCGTTTCCGGAATGAAAGCAATCCAACCAGCAATTATGGACGCCACGATAGCTTATCCTGCAGACAAACTAAACCTTACACCTGACGTGGTAATTATAGCAGTGAAGCCAAAACA
>Ga0190286_1000896_pt1 | contig 11369 bp, 10 predicted proteins | sample 48691834_MG_FD_183241 | JGI IMG/M metagenome (GOLD analysis project Ga0190286, IMG submission 183241) | Hydrothermal vent microbial mat bacterial communities from Southern Trench, Guaymas Basin, Mexico - 4869-18-3-4_MG | ecosystem: Environmental > Aquatic > Marine > Hydrothermal vents >... | reverse complement strand
TACGAGCTCCGTCAATCGAAGGCCAAAGTAGCTTCCTAAATCCTCCCTTGCCATCCTGGATTAAGTTGACGGCTGGCACTCCTCGCTCGCCAGGATCCCCTCGAGGGCTTGATGCCAGCTCCTATCTTGATATTCCTTGCCCCACTTCTTCCCCTCTTGGAGCTTCTGTTGGAGACGGCGAGCCAGACGACACCGGCTCTCCGGATCCGGTAGGGAGGAGATCTGCTCGACGAGCTGCTGGATGGTGCCCATCTCACGTGGTGTCCAGCGCTCAATGCGCGCCACCAAGCGCGTCTCCGGCCCTAAATCCTTCTCTACCGCCAGAGACTCAATCTGCTCTTCAGCCTTGGCTTCGGATGCTAGTTTAACTCTATCTTCCTCAACCCCAGCGAGCTCCCCGTAGCCTGCCCGCGTTTTGGCCCCAAGACCGAACTCCTGAAGAGCATTCCTGGCCCATCCTTCGACTTTCCCTAATAGATCTGGATCCTTACCCGCCAATCGGATGACGAAACGTGTCCGCTGGCGAATGGTCAAGAAGAAGATAGGCATTGGGCTCAACCAATCCGCGGGAGGCTCCTCTCGCTGATAATATTTGCTGTAGTGGGGATTCATCACGTCGAGCTCCAGAATAGGCTGATCACTCGCTGTGGTTAAAGACTCGGGATAGGCATCCAAGAATACGACTTCGCCTTTAGCCTCAGTGCTGCCAAAGGCGCGAGAGAAGTCTTGAATATACCTTCGTATCAGTTCCTCTGCATCTGGAAGCTGGGGAGAAGAGTTAATAAGATATCCCCACTCTCTCAGCTTGTCCCTCTCCAGAGCATTTTGCAGACCATCCCGATACCGTTTGATTCGTTCTAACAGTTTACTTTTGCGCTCCTCATTATCCGAGGCACTAGGGGCAGGGCTCGCGAGGAGTTGCTCTAAACGCTCCCAGGGGGTAAGGTCTAGCCCCTTATCCTTCTTCCATATGCTGATATGCTGAGTGCTCAAACGCGGGACGCCGAGTTTATCGGCGATCTGCTGTAGGCGCCAGTTGCGGGTGACGCCCTTGATAGCGCTGCCTGGCAGGTAAGGGATCCCATAGAGATGATGCAAAGTGATCCCTGTCTCCAAAGGACTGGGCAGTCCAAGGCCGACAACCAAGCGCCAAGCTACCTCCACGAGAAATGCACGCACTTTGTAGCATTGAGATCGAAGAAGGTCCTCAAGCATCTGCTGCCGTCCCTGGAGGGAGCGCTGGGCTTGGGTAACCCCTGTTTGGTTTCGATATAGCTCGTCAATGCGCTGCACCACAACTCCCCAGAAGTCGCTCTTCCCGCTCTTACCCCAAACCCACTTTCCTACCGTCTTTTTGAAGACCTCTTGGGCGAATGCCTCATCAGACTGGAGAGAGTCCGCGGGCTTGCTCTCTTGGTGAGGATAGGCGACATAGCGCTGTAGGAGCAGAGCCGGATTGTCCGGGTATGGCTGCAGCAGATCTTGAGGGGTTTTCCCTATTTCAAAGTCCCTTAAGGTCCTACGTGTGTCCTGGGGAAGGGGCCACCGCCAGATCGTGATCGACTTAGGTTTATTACCCTGCCGCTGTTTCTTCTTTTTTGTGGGCATCGTTCAGCTTGGCCCTCCCTCCTGACCCCTCTTGAGTCGGGCCTCGGCGAAGCGCTTGAGCCAGCCTAAATAAGCTAGTGCTTCACGCGTGACTTGGCGGTAGACCACGCTGTCGACTTCCATAAGTTTGCCTATGAGGGTATGCTCCTCTTCTCGCTGTCCTTGATTAGATTGCCTCTGACCAGGAGGTTGAGCGGTTGACCAGGCTACCGGAGCGTCCGGATCTAACAGCCATTCTTCCAAATGCTTGTAGAGGTAACCTTCAGCTTGGCTAGGACCTTTTCGGCGGACATCTTGAGCGCTTTTTTCCTCCTTGGCCAGTAGGAAGGCCAGCATCTGGCCAAGGCCATTCATCTTGACCATGGCCGGGGCCTTTCGCACGATCGTGCGGTAGTTCTCCCCCAGCTTATTCTGAGGTTTCCGTTGAACGATCTCCTCGACCTGCTTCCATGCCCTTGCTGCCCGCTTCTGCTCCAACGTTTTCAGGGGTTCCGGTTCAGTCCCCGGCGGCATGGCTCTCACCTCCCTTGGCTCCTGCCTCGAGTTCTTCTGGAGGTTTGTGATCTCCTGGTTTCTTCCCAGCTTCAAAATACCGTACCCACACTAGCCCCTTGCCTACCGTTTCATCCCCACCGAACTGCATCACTTTTGCTTTTGCCACGAGCTCATCCTTCAAGAATTGAAGGACCTGTTCCGCACTCTTAATGGGGGCATTTTCCAGCTCCTCCCTCGTCAGTTTAGGCTTGGTCGCCAAGGCGAGGCTGTAGAGTAACGTCTCTGAAGGCAGATGTTCCTCATCCCAAGGGCCCGTCTCCACGGTGCCCTTCTCTCCCAGCTTGATGCGAGTGATCACCTCCGTGGACATCTCGACGAACTCCCTGAAGTCGTCATCGCTGAGCAAGACAAGGTCCTTCTTGAGCTTGTCTTGCCAATAGTCCAGCCTATCAGGTAGGGCATAGTCAGCCAGCCAACCAGCCAGTTGACCAACCTGATCTCGTTTCGCATCCTGTGGGAGCACAAAGCAGAAGTCCTCAAGGATGATTTGATTATTGTCTAAGACGACACTACTGCCTTGGGGTGTGCTGGCGTGACGGGCCTTGGGGTCTAAAGCCGGCAGGTCTATCTCTTTGAGTTTCATTAGAGCTCGATCGTCCGTGTTGCCATTTGTAACTTTAACGATCTCCAGATCCCGCTGGAGGCGAGCGATCACCCCCGGGCAGGTGATCCAGGTGAAGACACCCTTGACCGAGCGCACTGGGAAGAGCAGGATTCGGGCATCCGTTAAAGACAGCGCCCCGCCGTGCTCTGAAGCAGCGTCTGTATCAGGCCCGAAGACGATCTTAATGCGCTCTTTGTCTACTAACTCCTTAGCCAGATCTCGCAGCGCACCCTTGACTCCCGATGCCTGGATCATGGGGTAGTTGGTGTGTCGCTCGCGCTGAATGGGTAGATCAACCACCGCCACGCTGGCTCCACTCCCTGGATGGAGCGGCGTCAGCGTGTAGAAGAACAGCATTCCAGCTTGCTTGAACATGTCAACCCCCTTTCGGTTGGCAGTATTCCCAATAACCCACGAACGTCAAGCCAAATCCAATCCTTGCATAACGTGCCAGTTCATTATCGGTAGTCATCTCTTGCAACTTAGAGGTGAAATGGAATGTCTTCCAGATGTCCTCAACACTGCCATCCTCCAGCTCGAAAAAGTAAACGCTACCCGGCGGGACGGCATAACACAAGGTTTTGGGCCGATTACGGGCTAGATCCCAGCCACCTATTGGCAACGGCTTGCCCACTGCGGCGGCGATCAGCCGCACCTGAGCTTGAGAACCCTTGAGGTTCCCCTTCAGCCTATCCCGATCTATGAAGTCCGGTAACCAGCCGTTCTTAAAGATCGCTGGGCTGGCTAGATAGAGCTTAAAGCGTCCTGATCCGTCAATGGCATCGGCTATCTTCAGTTCCCGCAGCTCTTGAATCCCCTGTGGCTCACCATCTAAACCATGATGCCGGCAACCGCGCGCCTCTCCCCCTAGCTGGAGAATCCCCCGTTTGAGCGGTTCCACCGCACTTCCATCTGCGTCTCCTTCCAGCTCAACATCGAGCAGGAAGCCATGCTCAGACCGGAGGCGTATGAACTCCGCGACATAGAGCATGCCCTGTTCGACTGTGCGCTGGCCTGCTTGGAGCTTGATCCCTGCCCGTTGCTCTCGATCATATAAGTCCCCCGCTTTTGTAAACCATTCCGGGCTAGCACTCCCCCCTTCCAGATAGTTTTTTAAACCATTGGCGTTCAGCCAGTAGCCGGTGGCTTCCTTAGCCCCCTCCTCGAAGTTCCATAATGGCAGCGCTCCAGCGGGCCATTGCTCATCCCAAGCAGCATGATGATGGAATTCGTCCTCCAAGGGCTGCAAAGGCACTGGCCTATCGATTTCCCTCCCTTTCTTACCTTCACGTTCCTTGCTCTTTAACAGATCAAATGGCAAGGGGAAGAAAAGATCCTGGATAGAGGCTTCTCTCCTAGCAAGGAAGGGGCCACGGAGGTGCAGCTTGCCTGGGTCCGTGCCGAATCCGAAGCGCTTCTTCAACGATTCTAATTCCTCACTGTCACCATCGACATCTTGTTCGCGACAATAGCGGTTATATTCGTTGAAGTCCCGCCCTATCTCACTGAGGGCTTGCTCGAGCAGCTTGGCGCGGACAGCTCCCAGGAAGGTAAGCGGATTCGGCGGAAAGAGCGAACGAGCCCGATGGGTCTCCCCACCGCTGAAGGGCCGGCTATCCCGGAACATTAGCACATCCAGCGGTTCGATCCAGACCCACATGATCAGACCTCCCGTGCGCCTTGAGCGAGGAAGCGAGCCAGACGTAACCACTCCAAAACCCTCTCCCAAGAGCCTGTTTCACCAAGATCGTCAAACCATCCCGGAATGTTCAAACTATCCAGTAACTTCTTCCCCTCCTCATCAAGACCTTCACGTCGGCTCAGAAGCCTCTCCATCTCCGCTTGCCGGGCCTCTGACGGCAAATCCTCACCCTCCATTCCAGAGGAGATCTCCTGCATCTGGTAAATGAAACGGGGTGAGAGCCCCTTCTCAAAGAGATCGACTACTCTAGCGATCCCTTGAAGCACATCAAGATCATTGTATTGCCACTTCCCCCCGCTGAGGCGCGGTTCTCCGGATCGTTTGAGAAGCTGCACTACCCAGGCGTCTCGCCCTTGACCTTTATCTACATCTGCTTCCGCCTTCGCGATCTTGAGGGCCCGATGGGCCTCCTCCACAGCGTGCCAGAATGGGTGGGTCATGTGGACGATCGCGACCCCAGCACTGATGCTCATCTTTTTTCTTTTCTGTTCCTGTGCTCTATCTTCTTCCCTATGTTCCCCTAGAAAGCCGGGTAGAAGCAATCGCTGCTCCTCCCCGTTGGAGATCAGCTGGGGGAAGACATCAATCTTGACTATCCTGCCCTCGCCTAATCCCACCTCACGTGGCGCTCCCGCAAATAGATCCCTTAAATCGCGCATTACATCCGGTAAATCGGTGAGAGGCAGAAGGGCGAGCACGTCGTCACCTCCGGCGTAGACCAGGCGTCCACAGTGAGCATCCTCTATCACAGGTCGCACTAACTCCAGGGCAAAGTTCTTTAGGGCCACGCTCAGCATGCGGTGATGGATCAGCCCTAAAGGCCGTTGCTGTTCTAGTATTTCTTGAGGCAGGCTTTGCCCCAGAGATTCGCGGACTTTGGGATGCAAGATATCCTTCAAAAGAGGCCCTCGACGGCCGGTGACCCATTCTCCCATCTTATCGCCATCCATTGCCAACACTGCCAGATAGGGTTGAGGCTGAGGGATCCCCTCCCTCTTAGCCACGTTTAGCAGGTCTTGTAGCGCTTCGCGAGCCTCTTTCAGGTATTCCTCGGAGAGTTTAACCCCATACTCCCGCTCTACCGCCCTCTGGTCGAAACTCTCCGGGAAGAGCCAGTCGCCGTCTAGCCGAAGGAAGCCGATGTTATCACCTTGATGGTCGCCCTGAAGGACCTTCCGCACCTCTTTCTTTTTCGAGTCTACCGTGTTATCGACAATCGCTTGGGCCAATTTCTCCAACTTAGGGAACCCGGCAGAGGGGTAAAGAACCCCCCTGAGCCTCTGGATTTTCTCCATAAACTCTTTGAGCTTCTCCCACAGATCATCCTGTCCGTTCTCTCCCAACAAATACTTGAGAAGGCGTTCCCTGAACTTGGCCGTGGCAACACTGGCGGTAGAGGGGAAGAGCAAATGCGCGGGCAACTTTCCTCTCCTTGTAAGCTCCTCTTTCAAATCACTAAAGCCACCTTCTTTGGGCTTATACTGCAGGAAGAACGCCTCCCAAGCGAGACGCTTGACAAGACACACGGCGCAGAGGCGATCGCCTCTACGGATGCGACCTGCCAGCTTACGCTTCACCCCCTCTTGCTCCCGTTCTCCCACTCGTTGCAATACCTCCCAGAAGGCCCGCACCTCAGGGTAGGGGTCTCGATCCGTCACAAGTTTCAAGTGAAGGGCCTCACGCACGCCGCATTGGCTGCATTTATGACCGGGCTCCTTTACCTGCTGGAAGTGGCGCAGATTCTTACGGGAGATCAACAACCTCCCAGCTAGGGAAGAGAGCAAGGGATACGCAAGAGCGAGGTGGGTTCCCTTATTCCCATCCCCTCTTCGGGAACACTCTTTGAGAGCATTATATAATGCTTGAAACTCCTCTGGGAGAGGTCTACCATTAAGCTCCTCGATTCTCTTAAGGATGTCATCTAAATTGGAACCCAAAGCATCCCAAGGGAGCGCTACCCAGAAGATCTGGGGCTCGAGGAAGTTGTCGATTTGGTGTTTCCAGATCCTCTTCCAATCTGAATCGTTGGAGAGCTTCTTCAACTGCTGCATAAGATGGTCCCGGACCTTTTGCCTATACTCCTGATCGCGGATCTTCGACGTCGCTTCTTGAATAAGCCCATTGAGGTTGCTTTCCTGCTTGACCGCTCCTTCAGCGTATTCCCGAGCAGCTGTAGCGATGGTCCTTTTAGCCTCCCGAAGTTTCTCCACGACCTCCTTGCCTAGCTTTTCAGCCCGCTCTTGAGGCACAATGGCAGTGAAGATATTGGGCAAGTTAGCGATCTTGAGGCGTTCAAGATCCTTAGCTCTCCGCTCAACGAGCGGGTCTTTAAGTTCTATACTATGGAGGAGCCAACGGTCGACCAAAGGCTGACCGCGCAGATCGGGGAAGACGATCGCATCCGGCCCAACTTTCTCGATAATTGGTTCCATAGCCCGCCAGATCAAATATGAGAGCAGGAAGCTCCCCATCCAGAGATCCTGAGTGCGACGGGCTGCGGCGACGAATTCCTGGGCTGAGGCGATCGTAAAGAGCAAGAATGCCGGCTTGAAATCTTGCCCCTCATAGGTAGAAGCCAAAGCTGAGGCTGCCGAGGCTAGATCCCAAATGGAGTGATCTGGTACCCTGGGATCAGCGGGCAACAGCTCCCAGATAGCTTTCAATTCGGCAGGAAGAGAGCCGAGTCGATCCCATCGAGGGTCAGGCAGCAGGCGCCACAGGGTGAGGAATGCTCTCTTATAATCCTCTTCCCTGGGGATGTTCGCAAGATACTGTTGCTTTACCTGCTGCAAGGCAGTCTGCACTACTTGTCGAGCCCGAGCGCTGAGATCTTGACCCATTGTATCTAGCTTGAGATTGAGCTCCTTCCCGACTAGGGGATGAATTAAGCAAGGGGTCTCCTTCCAGACAGCCCAGAGTTGCTCTGGCAGGAAGCAGTATTCATCCAGGGCGGCGGCCAGGGCATGGGCTTGCCTGGCTACATCCAAATCCTCGTCACCTGCCAGTGCCCTGATCAGCTCTCGGCGCTCCTCATCCTTGGGAGGCTGATCGCATAGTACCTCCCAAGGGAGGTGATACAAAAAGGCCTTGATCTTGAGCTGCCAATTGACCATATTATACTCCTGCCTCTTCTTTTATAAGTTGATTATAAGGGGACACCCAATCTACCTGCCATTCCTCCATCTTTTCAAGATCTTTTAGAAATTCACCGATCATTAAGGGAGGGGTATGATCCTTGTTTAAGTGCTGAGCATAAAACCATTGAACGATTAAACAGTAGCGGTCCCCTGTTAATTGTGCTGGACGGATCCAAAGGGGCGAAGCTCGTCGGTTGCTCTGATCGTAGTTCGCTAGGGGAAGCCCAAAGTATTGGCGTTCCTCTAGGGGTCTTTTGTGAGATCCTCCTTCCCGGTTTTTATATCGTCTCCAGTTCTTATAGAAGGCCCCAAAAGCCTTTAAAGCCTCCTGCCAGGTTCCCCATGAGTTGCTTTTAGGGCTTAGGACCCCTAAAACATAGGTGCTTCGGGAGATCATATCAAAGGAGGGCAGCATAGGAGGATCATTGGAGAGTTGATTAAAGACGTGGTGGAAGATCTTGTCAATAATTTCTAGAGAACTTTTTAATTCATTCGCTAATTGTCTTGCCGAGGAGGCCATCGAGAGTTGTAGTAGTGAAACTTCATCACTTTCATCACCCCAACGATATCTCCAGGAATAGGTCCCTTGATCATCCTGGAACCTCAGAGCACCAGCACCTCGACGGCTACGTGTACCGATGCCTCCCAAAAAAGTCAAAAGCCAAAGGGAGCTTACCATAATATCCAGAGCTTTAGGATTCGACGATGTCAATATGACTTGAAAGGACGTCCCGGGAGGAATATATTGAGGGCGCTGAATCCCACTCAAATATGGACTATAAAGCAGATATTTCACGTCACTATCGAGACCGAGTTCCTTAGTTCTAGCGGGGATGAAATCCCCTTGGAGACTGATTTTGACCTGCGAAGCATGCATGCTACCCTGTGAATCAACACCCCCGAAGATCGACGCTTCTAAATCCCTAAGCCTTTTTAGGTCTCCCTCTACCACTCCGCCCATCATCGCCCGGAACCAGAAGCGCAATGCTCCACGGATGGATGGTGGACGGAGTTCTGCCCCCTGCTGGTCAGCTCCCGACATGAAGAGCGGCGTGATTACCTGTAACCTGAAGGTTAACTTGTTCATCACCCCTCTCACTCCTATGAACTTTTCTCTCCTCGCAAATCTTTCATTCATTTATTTAAGAAGAGCCGTTGAAGCTAATTGAATTGAAGATCACCCTCTCTCCCTATTGGCTAAGGGATCTTAACCTCAATCGCGCTACCTCCCTCTCCAGTTCCTTCACCCGCCGCTCCAGCTGCTCAAGCCGGGATCTCTCCCCATCCTGATCGCTGATGTTCAGATACTCCCTCAAAGCATCAGCGATGATTTCGGAACGCGATCGTCCCTCCTCCTGAGAGACCTGGATGAGCTTGATGAAGACAGGGATGTTCCTCTCCCTGACGGAGATCGTAAGCTTCCCTAGGTGGGTTAATTCCTTGGGGAGGTTCCCCCTAGCGTCGGCCAATGAAGGTCACCTCCGTTACGTTTACGTATCATAGCATACTATCGGGCTAAAATCAAATCGAGCTAAATCGATTAATTAAGGGCATCTTCGCCAACATCAGCCGAGCTCCTTGCCTCGGCTCAGGCCGTCCCTCAACTTGGAAATGTTCCTAATATCTCCTACCTCTTACCCCCATCTGCCCAACTGCTCAAGGAGCCCTATGAAGACTTAAGACCCAATCTTGTGCTATTCCTTCAGACTTCAGACGATCCGGGGTGAGGCGAAGAACCTCCGCGCCTGCTCATCCCTGGTCTTAGAGGTGAGCTGAGAATAGACGATCGTGTTCTGGATGTTCTTATGGCCTAGCCAATCCTTGACGAACATGATGTCGGCTCCGGCATCTAAGAGGTGTGTAGCTATTGAATGCTTCAAGACATGGAAGTGGCGCTTCTCCTGGGGGATCCCGGCTTTCTCGCTATACTTCTTCATCAAGTAGTCTAAGGTCCTCCTGTTTATGGGCAGGCCTCTCCTTGAAGGGAATAAGATAGGAGAATCATCCTTCCTTGTCCTCAGATAGGAACGCAAGGCTTTAGCCACTTCCGGCCTCAAGGGATATTCCGCTGAGATGGAGCCCTTCAGCCTGGTGATCCTGATCTTGAAGCGCTCGAAGTCGATATCTTCTCGCCTTAAAAGGCCGACTTCGGAGGCTCTCAAGCCGTAGGAGTAGGCCATTAGAAAGATAGCCTTGTCGCGCCTATTATCAATGACCTTTAAGAGGCGCTTCATCTCCTCCTGAGTTAGGTAATGGATGACCTTTGGCCTCATAATCTTCCCCTTTCAACGACAGGCCTCTTCCCTCTGGAGGATACCGCGATCTTCAAGCTCTTTTGGGATCGATCGAGAGCCAAACGAATTCTCCCTCATCTCCTCGATAACCTCCTTAACCGATCCCCCTCCTTTGTTTATCTCATGCCCCCTAAAAATTCTTTAGCGGATGAAAGTTAGTTATTTTAACATCTTTAGGAACTCTGCTGGCGAGATGATCCTAATGCTCTGGTAGCTCCCTAACTTCCTTAGATGCTTATCTCCAGAGACGATAAAGTCTGCTCTCGCTGCCTGTGCACAGGCGAGGATGACATTATCCTTGGGGTCCTCTTTAATGACGTTCACTTTTGGAAGGGAAGAGATTATTGTGGCAATGGAACGGATATAGAGAAGGTGCTCTTCAATTTCCCTCTCTTTGAGCTTGTATTTCCGCTTGATCCTGGGATAATGTAGAACGCGGTGAGTTTCCTCTAGGATCTCCTCGCTGCAAAAGAGCTGGTATTTCTCAATTAGTCTGAGGATTTGGTCGGGTTTCCCACCGCGCTTGAGGAGGGCGCTGACATAGATATTGGTGTCTAGGACCACCTTAAACATGGGGCTTTCCATGTCTTACTGCTTGGATCGCTTCTGCTACATCTCTCTCTACCTCCTCCTCGCTAAAGTCTGTGTTGCGAGCCTGGACCTTATCCATCAATTCATGGAGCTTTTTGATAGCCTCCTCCCGGTCAAGGATGACCTTGGGCTTTAAGATTATCCGATCTCGCTCCATCTCTACTTCAAGGTAATCGCCCTCTCGCAGACCGAGGGCCTTCCTGAACTTAGCTGGCAAGGTTATCTGGCCGTGCCTGATAATCTTCACCAAGGGCATTGCCATCCCTCCTTGTTGCTTTTGATCTTCATTAAGGTAACCCGGTCCATGGATCTAGAAATTACGTTAATTACGTAATCAGTATATATCAGGGGGAGAACCTTGTCAAGGCCTGATGTTGATCTCAAATTTAAAGCACTTGGACTGGCAATAGCCTCTCATTCAGCTTCACCACCTGCTCAAATGACCTGCAAAAAGAGGGGCCTCATGGCATTCTCCAGGGTCAACGGGGGACATCCTTCCCAGAATGATCGTTCTGTCCAATATCCTAGGAAGACGCTCCCTAGGAGTCAAGCATCGCGGTCCCCCACATCGAGGGGGATTTTAACCGTAATGTCCAATTAATTAATGGGTCTGCCATGCGAATGCCTTCCCAATTGGTGCGAACAGCTAGAGTGCAGGACGAACCCGCCCGATGAAACCTCCCTAGCCAGACGAAGAGCCGCTCCTCCCTACAGCCAAAGCCCACATGGTGCCGTGCTCCAGCCGCTTGGAAACCATTTATTCCCCATTACAGATCACTCCAGGGTTATCCTGATCGGTGTCTCGGTGAAGAAGTCCAGCTCCCGCCGGGTGAGGAGCCTACCTGATCGCCAAACCTCCAAGGGCGTCGGCTTATCGT
>Ga0190286_1000895_pt1 | contig 11379 bp, 10 predicted proteins | sample 48691834_MG_FD_183241 | JGI IMG/M metagenome (GOLD analysis project Ga0190286, IMG submission 183241) | Hydrothermal vent microbial mat bacterial communities from Southern Trench, Guaymas Basin, Mexico - 4869-18-3-4_MG | ecosystem: Environmental > Aquatic > Marine > Hydrothermal vents >... | reverse complement strand
AGGAAGGGTTCTGGAAACGATTTGTGGAGAGTCTGGACAAAGTTGAAGTAAGTAAAATTAAAGAGAAATTTGTCTCCCTCATAGAAGATAGAGACTTTTACTGGGATATCCTTCAGCGACTTCCTGCGGGAGTTATGGTAGTAAGTCAGAGAGGGAAAATTTTATTCTTGAATAAAAGAATAAAGAAACTGCTGGAGATAGAATCAGCCAATAACGTACAGGAACTCTTGGGAACTCTCCATCTTCCGGAGATCCTTAAGGACAGAGAATGGAGAGGAGAAGTAAGGTTAGAAGGTCCCCTCCCTCGTTATCTCTGGGTGGAGGTAGGGAGTTTCTGGAGAGAAAAAGGTTGGAGGTTAATCACCTGCTGGGATATAACGGAGATGAAATTGAAAGAAGAAGCCAGAAGGGTGGAGGATAGACTCCTCTCTTTCTCTCATCTGGCAGCAGGGATGGCTCATGAGATTGGAAATCCTCTAAACGCTTTACAGATACACCTTCAGTTACTGGAGAAGAATATAGGAGAGGATGAAGGGAAAGTGAGAAAACATCTGGAGATTGTAAAAGAGGAACTTAAAAGACTAACTTCTATGGTGGAGGAGTTTCTGAGCGCTATAAGACCGGTACAGTTAAAGAGAGAGGAGAGGTATATTCAGGATATAATCAAGGGGGTGGTGGAGGTTTATTCTCCTGAGTTTGAGAGGAGAGGTATTCATGTGGATATGGACCTTTCTCCTGTCCTACCCCCTACTCTTGTGGATGAGGCCAGATTAAGACAGGCTTTTCTCAATGTGATAAAGAATGCGGTAGAATCCATGCCTGAGGGAGGGAAGTTGAAGATTACTGCTCGTTTAGAGCGGGGTAAGATTTATGTGGATTTTGAGGATGAAGGAACAGGTATACCCTCCTCTGACCTGAAAAGAATCTTTGAGCCCTTCTTCACTACCAAGGAGAAAGGAATTGGATTGGGACTCTTCATTACCAACAAAATAATAAGGGCTCATGGAGGAGAGATAAAGGTAGAGAGTAAAGTGGGGGAAGGGAGTAAGTTTACAGTGGTGATTCCTGTAGAGAGGAAGAAAGTTCCCTTACCAGTTCTTAAGGAGGGAAGTTAATGGCTCCCACCATAATTTTAGCAGAAGATGACCGGAATACCAGAGAAGGTTTAAAAGTGGCTCTGGAAGGGGAAGGATACCAGGTATTTACGGCAGAGAATGGGAAAGAGGCAGTGGATATTTTAAAGAAAAGGTCTATAGACTTGGTTATAACGGACTTAAGAATGCCCGGTATGGATGGTATGGAGGTCTTGAAAGAAGTCCAGAAAAACTCCCCCTCCACTTTAGTAATAATGCTAACTGCTTATGGGACAGTGGAGAATGCGGTGGAGGCTATGAAGATGGGTGCCTACGATTACCTAACTAAACCTATAAATCTGGACCGGTTCCTGTTAATAGTTAAGAGAGCACTTTCCTTAAGGAAACTTAAGGAAGACTATGAGATTCTAAAGAAAGAAGTAGAAGAAAGGTATAGTTTTGAGAACATAATTGGACAGTCTCCTAAAATGAGGAGTATTTTTCAGACCATTCTTCAGGTGGCTCCCACTCGTGCTTCTATCCTTATACAGGGAGAAAGTGGGACAGGGAAGGAACTTATAGCCAGAGCCATTCACCATCGTAGTGATAGGAGAGATAAACCTTTTATAGCCATACACTGTGCTGCTTTAACTCCCACTCTTTTGGAGAGTGAACTCTTTGGACATGAGAAAGGAGCCTTTACCGGTGCAGTGCAGAGTAAACCGGGGAGATTTGAACTGGCGGATGGAGGGACCCTCTTCTTAGACGAAGTTAGTGAGATACCCCTTTCTGTTCAGGTAAAGTTATTAAGGGTTTTGCAAGAACAGGAGTTTGAGAGAGTGGGGGGAACCAGGACCATAAAGGTAGATGTTCGGATAATAAGTGCTACCAATACAGACCTTACCCAGAGAGTAAGAGAGAACCAGTTCCGAGAAGACCTTTACTATCGGCTTAAAGTAGTTACCATTGAAGTCCCTCCTCTCAGAGAAAGGAAAGAGGACATCCCTCTTCTGGTGCATGCCTTTATAAAAGAATCCAGCCAGGCTAATAAAAAGGAAATCAAAGGGATCACCTCCCGTGCCCTCTCCCTCCTTCAGAACTATGACTGGCCTGGGAATGTGAGGGAACTTAAAAACGTTATCGAGAGTATGGTAGTGTTATCCCGAAAGGATATCCTTACGGTGGAAGATATTCCCCTCTATATAAAAGAAGCCCCTTCTGAAGAAGTAGTAAAGATAAGACTGGGGGTTCCCTGGGAGGAGATTGAAAAGGAACTTATATTCCATGCTTTAAAAAAGGCAGGGGGGAATAAATCCAAGGCTGCTGAACTTCTGGGTTTGAGCAGGAGAACGCTTTACCGCAAACTCAGTTCTTTTAAAAAAGGAAACTAGGGAGTTGCTTCTGGAAACTGTAACCGGTAAAGTCGAGCATAGGCTCCCTTTTTCTTAATAAGTTCGGAGTGCTTTCCCTCTTCTGCTATCTTCCCTCCTTCCAAAACCACGATTCTATCTGCTTCCTGGACGGTAGAGAGACGATGGGCAATAATGAGAACTGTTCTTTCCTTCATAAGTTCATCTAAAGCCTTCTGCACCAGATACTCTGATTCTGAATCCAGTTGAGCAGTGGCTTCATCCAGGATAAGAATAGGAGGGTTTTTGAGTATTGCTCTGGCTATGGCTATTCTCTGTCTTTCTCCTCCCGACAACCTGGCTCCTCTTTCTCCAATGACCGTATCATAACCCTGAGGTAACCTGGTAATGAAATCGTGGGCATAGGCAGCCTCTGCTGCCTGGATAATTTCCTCCTCGGTAGCCTCTGGCTTACCAAAGGCTATATTGTTCCTTATGGTATCATGAAAGAGGAAGGTTTCCTGAGAGACTAACCCTATCTGGGAACGGAGACTCTTTAAAGTAACCTCCTTTATATCTATCCCATCGATCTCTATATAACCTGAGGTGGGGTCATAGAACCTGAGCAAGAGGTTTACTAAGGTAGTTTTCCCCACACCAGAAGGACCTACAATGGCTATCTTCTCTCCCCTTTGAATGGTAAGATTTATATCCTCCAGTACACTCTCCGAATCGTAGGAGAAAGATACCCCTATATAACGGATCTCTCTCTGAAAAGGAGGAAGTTCTATGGCTTGAGGGGATTCTTTAATATAGGGGAAGGAATCCAGAAGTTCAAAAACTCTGTGAGCACCTGCTAAAGAGGACTGGATCTTAACATTTGTCTGGTTAACCAGTCTTACCGGACGGTAAAGGGAACCCAGAGCAAATATGAAGGTGAAGAAGCCACCTTTATCCAGTTCTCCCTCTATTACCATCTTACCACCCCAGAGGAGTATTAAGGCAAAGAATATCGCCCCAAGAAGTTCCATCAAGGGCTGGGAAAGTGCTCTCAACTTTACCATCTTCATGGTGAGGCGGTAAGTATGCTGTTGTTCCTGAGCAAACTTTTTCATTCTCTCTTTTTCCTGGGAGAAAGCCTTTACCACCTGGATACCACTTATAGATTCCTGAATAACCGAGAAGACATTTGCCTTTCTCTTCTGTCTATCCTTACTAATTTTTCTTATTCTTCCTCCAAATCTCTTTATAGGAAAGACGGCTAAAGGAAAGACTATTAAAGAGATAAGTGCCATTTCCCAGTGGATGCGAAAAAGGAGGGTCACAATCCCTATTATGGCTAAAGGCTCTCTCAAGATATCCCCAAAAAGAACTGTAAGTATATCCTTCATCATTCCCACATCGCTGGTGATGCGAGCCATAATATGTCCGGTCTTTTTACGGGAGAAGTAGTCTATGGAAAATCGCTGAATATGAGCGAAGAGTTCGTTTCTGATATCTATTATGGCTTTTTCTCCCGCACGAGCCATGAAAACTTTTTGCCCATAATAGGTCAATCCCTTTACCATATAAAGAGCCACGATAACCGCACACATAAGGATGAGGATATTTAGATTCTTTTCATCCAATCCTTTATTTATCACCGGACGCAAAGCAGCAATGGAGAGGGTATTGGCTGCAGCAAAGATAATCATGCATATTACCGCTAATAATAAACTCTTTTTATAAGGGAGAAGATACCGTAAAACCCTTATAAAATTATTCCTCTTCTGAGGAGAAGATATTCTTTCCTTTTTTCTCATATGAACTTTACCTATTATAATCTATTTAAGAGAGCATTATAAATGGCTTCCACTTTACCTATCTGTTGAGAGAGGGCAAAGCGAAGATTTACACTCTTTCTTCCTTCTTTTCCCATTTTTTTAGCCAGATTTGGATTTAGAAGGATATGGCTTATCTTTCTTACCATATCCTCTCTCTTCCCTTCCTCCACTAAATATCCCGTTACTCCATCTTCCAGGATTTCTGTCACTCCTCCTGTTTTAGTGGCTACTACAGGTGTCTCGCAAGATAGAGCTTCCGCCACTACCCTCCCGAAGGATTCTTTACGGGTGGGGAATAACAAAACATCTATAGAAGAGTAGAAAAGGGGGAGGTCTTCCAACCATCCGGTTAATACTACGTGATTTCCAAACTTCTCAAGTCTTTGGAGAAGGTCTTCATCCTTTTCTCGACGAACTTTCCCCGCTACCATGAACTTTGCTTTAGGGACTCTTTTAAGCACCTCAGGAAGGATATCTATCAACAAATCCACACCCTTTTCCCGAGAAATTTTCCCTATGTAACCCACCACTGGTTCGGTTCCCAATCCCCATCTTTCCTTCCATTCTCTAATTTTCTCTTCCCTCTGGGGAGAAAAGTAATCTGTGTCTATCCCATTGTAAATAACTTTAACTTTTTTAAGCATGGGGGAAGGAAAGACTTCAGCAGTAGCATAGGAATTACAGATAATCATATCCGACCACCTTAAGAGATACTTCCCTATCTTATCAGGAGTAAGAAGGGATCGAACATGGGTAATTACAGGAGTTTTAGTTAATTTGCCACAGACAATCCCATAGGGAGCCACGAAGTGAGAGTTAGCATGGATAAGGTGGACCTTTTCTCTCTGGATAACTTTCCATAGCCGGAAGAGAGTACTGGGAATTCTTCTCCACTTTTTGAATTTTCTCCAGGAAGGAAGAGGGAGTATATAAAAGGGGATTTTTCTCTCCTCCAGAAACCAGGAGAGGGGACCTTCTTCCGGCAATACCACAAAGGGCTGAAATTTTCTTCTATCTAAACTGCACAGAAGGTCAGCCAAAGATTTTCTCGCTCCCCACATATTAGAACTGGAAGCAAGATAAAGAATCCTTACGGGCATGCGCTTAGAGTCCCTTTTCTCTTAAACAGTCTTCATACAACTTTTCCGTTTCCTTCACCATTCTTACTAAGGAAAATTTTTTCACCTTTTCTCGAGCTCTCTTCCCCATTTTTTTTCTCTTTTCTCGGTCTTTAAGCAATTCCATTATCCTTTCTGCCAGTATCTCTGGTTTCCCATAGGGTACTAAGTATCCTTCTTCTCCATCCTCAATTATCTCTGAGTTTCCTCCTACCTGGCTGGCAATAACTGGAAGTCCACAAGCCATGGATTCCAGAATTACATTGGAGAATCCCTCAATTCGGGAAGGAAGAACAGAGATATCCATTATCTTGTAAAAGGGTCTGGTATCTTTCACCCCGCCTGTTAAGATGAATCTTTCCTCCAGCCTGTAATCTTTTAACATTCGCCGGATATCTCTCTGGTATGCTCCGCTGCCCACTAAAAGGAAGAAAACGTCCTTAAAAGAAGAAGTTATGAACCGGGCTGCTTCTATCAATACATCCTGTCCCTTATCCGGGTGGAGTCTGGCCACTATACCTACTACTTTTGCTTGAGAAGGGATTCCTAACTCTTCTCTTAAATTCTTCTCCCCACCTTTTCCATATTCTTCTACATTTATCCCATTGTAAAGTACAAATTCCTTTTGGGAAGGAATATTCACAAATCTTTTCTCGTAATCCAGGACTGCTTTTGACACCCCTACAATTCTGTCTGCTAAAGGGAAGAGAAGTTTCTCCATAAGCCATTCTTTTTTACCTTTCCAGTCTTCTATGTTATGAATCTGGATGATTCTTACCGGTACACCGGAGAGGCTTCCTGCTATTAATGCAGGGATGTTAGCCCTATACATATGAGAATGTACTATATGGATTTTTTCTCTTTTCATAACCCTGGCTAAGGATATTAGCCCAGCCGGATCCAGACGGGAACGAAAGTTTAACTTCATAACCTTAATACCTTCTTCCTCCAGTTCTTTCTCATAAACTCCTTTTTTCCTCCTCAAACAGCATACTATGGGTTCAAACTTTTTCTTATCTATTCTCTTGAGAACTTCCACCAGTCTTTTCTCAATGCCTCCCCAGGGAAGCCAGGTTATAACCCTGAGAACCTTTATAGGGTATTTAGGCATTGTATTTACTTGAGAGTCTGCGAAATTTTGCTCTCTTTTCACATTTAACCCCAAAATTCCACACTTACCATGCTACTTTTACTTTATGTCCCTTATCTCTTAAACCAATACTGAGTATTCTGGTATGTTCCTGAGAGCCTCCACCCTTGGGAAGAAATTCTCTCAAGGTTCTTCACCTACTACTATTTTGTTCTTTAAATTATACATTTTTCTGACCTTTTCACCATATATCTAACCTTAGAACAGTAAATTTAGCGAAAGATATAACTTTGAAGATTTTCTATTTATCTTATATAATCTTGTTACCATGAGAGCAATGGTATTGAAAAGAATCTGTGATATAGAGAGAGATAAAAATCCTTTAGAACTTGTCAAATTGCCGAAACCTATTCCAAAAGAGAATGAGATTTTAGTGAAAGTTTTAGCGTGTGGTGTATGTCATACAGAACTTGATGAGATTGAAGGAAGAACACCTCCACCAAGATTTCCTGTTATTCTCGGTCATGAAGTAGTTGGAATAGTTGAAGAGATAGGAGCAGAAGTAAGGAAGTTTAAGATTGGTGATAGAGTAGGGATTGCTTGGATTTACTCTGCTTGCGGGAAATGTAAGATGTGCAGGAAAGGTTATGAGAATTTATGTAAAGAGTTTAAGGGAACCGGGAGGGATGCAGATGGTGGGTATGCAGAATATATGGTTATAGGAGAAGACTTTGCCTTTCCAATTCCTCCTGTTTTCTCTGATTTAGAAGCAGCGCCTCTTTTATGTGCAGGAGCAATAGGTTACCGCTCCTTGAGACTTACAGGTATAAAAGATGGAGAAAATTTAGGTCTTACTGGATTTGGTGCCTCCGCCCATTTAGTTTTAAAGATGGTAAAGTATAAGTATCCAAATGTAAAAGTCTTTGTCTTTGCAAGAAGTAAAAATGAAAGGGAATTTGCCAAAGAACTTGGGGCTTCGTGGGCTGGTGATACTGAAGAAGAATCGCCTGAAAAACTTTCTGCAATCATAGATACCACACCAGCATGGAAACCTATAGTTGAAGCATTGAAGAATCTTGAACCTGGTGGAAGATTGGTGATAAATGCCATTCGTAAGGAAGAGATTGATAAAGAGTATCTTTTGAAATTAGATTATTCAAAGCATCTCTGGATGGAGAAAGAGATAAAAAGTGTTGCAAATGTGACAAGGAAAGATGTTAGTGAGTTTTTAGAACTTGCAGCAAAAATTCCTATTAAACCTGAATCTCAAGAATTTTCACTTGAAGAAGCAAATAAAGCATTGGTAGAACTTAAAGAGAGAAAAATAAGAGGTGCAAAAGTCTTAAAGATTGGCTGATTCTTCCTTCTCATTACGGTAGACGTTTCAGCGATGACCTTTTCTTTTTTCAGCTCCTTTTGGGATGATGCATATAAGTCCAAAAGGTTCATCGTTATAGTTTAAAAATTGGTGTTCTTCATTTGGTGCAATGTATATAGCATCTCCAGCTTTAACTTTTTGCTCAAAATTTTTCCCCTTTATAACTCCTTCACCCTTTACTACGAATACTTCATGCTCCCAGGGATGTTTACCATAATGTGTATGCATGCCTTTCTTGAATTCAAAATATCTCATTTCAAAGTTTGGAACACCAATTTCTTCAGATAATAACCACCATACTGAAACACCGCTTCTTGTCTTTTCTTCTTTTGTCTTTTTGATATTAGTGATATACATTTAAAACTCCTCTTTATTCTCTCAATTTATATTTGAGAGTACTTTTACACAAGCCTTTCAAAAGTAGCAATTTTGTTGTTATTATATTTATAATCTCGAAAAGAGTTTCTGCAAAGAGGAAGATTTTCCCCTTTTTCCATTTCTTTGGTTTTGAAAGATGAATCAGCCCTTTCATTGGGACTTTTGCAACAGGTATTTTATTTCTCTTACAATACTCATTCATAACTGTTTCCAAACCATAGTTGTTTATAAGAGAACTTTCTCTTATCTGGTGAAAATCTTTTGCCCACATCATTCTCTCTCCATGAAGGAGAAATAACCTTCCTAAGGGTGAAGGTTCATCTCTTATTCCTACCGACATGCCATATCCATTAAGTAAGGGTTGAAGTAAATTTTCTATAGTTTCTTCTTTTAACCCAACTAAATCAGCATCGCAGAAAAAGATAATGCCTTCTTTTATATCTTTAGTGGCTTCCCTCACCGACTGACCTTTCCCCATTCTTCTTCTGTGATTAATTATTTCAATCCTCCCTTCATATTTTTTTATTATCTCCATACTATTGTCTGTGCTACCATCATTTATCACTATTATTCTGTCCAATAGTTTACAGTTTGTTAATGTATCTAAAACAGAAGAAACTGTTTTACTCTCATTATAAACTGGTAAAATACAGGTAATTTTTGGAATTTTACTTTTCATTTGTTTAAAAATTTTAATGGAGAAAAATAGGAGAGTAAAGAGTGAAAAAATTAAATAGATAAGTCTTTAATCTTCTTTATAAATGATCTCACTTTTTCAGGGTCTTTTTTCCCGGGTTTTTTCTCAACACCTGTAATTACATCAACTCCAAATGGTTTAACCTCTTTTATTGCAATCTCTACATTTTGAGGATTTAATCCACCTGCAAGGAAGAAAGGAATATTGGTTATTTCTCTCAATCTTTTAGCCAATGTCCAATCTAAGACTTTCCCTGTCCCAGCAGGCATCTCTGAAGTCTTTGAATCAATAGTTATAGCCCAGACACCTGTAGATTGAATGGAAAGAACCGCATCTTCTGGCTCTTCTATCTGGAAGAATGCTTTCTTTGTATCGATTTGTATTGGGAGTGCCTTAATAATCTTTATACCAATAGGAGTAAGCCTTTTAACGAGTTCTTTAATATCATTTAAACTTTCTTTTCCATGTAACTGTAAAATTTGGGGTCTTGTAAAGTTGGCAATTTCAAAAATTTCTTCAACCATTCCAGAGGTTACAACAACTGTAAGAACTTTATCTCTTAGTTTCTCTATCATCCACCTTGCTTTTTTTCTGGTAAGATTCCAAGGGACAGGAACTGGAAATTCAGTAACAAAACCTAAGAAGTCAACCCCATTTTCTATACAAAGATAGGCATCTTCTAAATTTGTTATTCCACATATTTTCACTTTTACCATTTTGCATTAACAATCTCTCTAACTTTTTCTCTTATATCTTTTGCTTTAAGTAAAGCTGTTCCCATCAAAACTGCATCACAGCCTGCATCAATCACCTTTTTAACATCTTCAATACTCCTTATTCCACTTTCACTTATGGTTAAAATAGAGCGAGGGATTCTATTAATCAGTTCAATTGTCGGATTAATCTGGTCTTCATCGCGTTCCAGATTCAATATATCTTTGTTGTTAATCCCTACAATATCCAAATTTAAACCAGCAAGTTTCCTTAAGTCTTTTTGCTCATGAATCTCAATAACTGTCTCAAGTCCTAATCTTTGAGCATATTCGTTTAACTCGGCAAGTTTCTTATCCGATAGCATGCAAGCAATGAGGAGAATTGCCTCTATTCCCATTCTTTTAGTCTCCTCAATCTGTTCCTTAGTTTCTATAAAATCCTTTCTTAAAATGGGTAAGGAAGTGTTTCCTCGTATAAGAGTTAAAAGATCTAAACTTCCCTTAAAATAAATTGGCTCTGTAACAACAGATATTGCACATGCACCTCCTTCTTCATACTCTTGCAAGATCTTTAAAGGGTCTCTATTCTTTAAAAGTTCTCCATCTTTTGGAGAATATACTTTTATCTCAGCAATAAGTGGAATTTTCTTCTCTTTCTTACAGAGTTTTATTGCAGAAGAAAACCTCATTCTTTTCTTTTCTTCTTAATCTCATGGGAGGCTTTGATGTATTCTTCAAGTTTCTTAAGAGCCTTTCCTTCATCAATTATACTTTTAGCATATTCTATTCCCTCTTTAAGATTTGATACTTTACCTCCCACAACAAATGCGCCTGCACTGTTTAGCAAAACCATATCACGTTTGGGTCCTTTCTCCCTGCCTTCAAAAATATCACGGATTACCTTTGCATTATACTGTGGGTCTCCAGGTCCAATATCTTCAATTTTACACCTTTTAAGTCCTAATTCTTCAGGTGTTACTGTATATTCTTTAATTTCCCCATCCTTAACCTCAGCAATATGTGTAGGACCTAAAAGTGAAATTTCATCCAATCCATCAACTCCATGAACTACAAGTATATGTTTGTGAGGAAGCATGCTCCAAACTTGAGCAATTTTACGAACAAGTTCAGGACGATAAACACCATTTATATGACACCTTGCACGGGCTGGGTTAATCAATGGACCAATAATTGTGAAAAAAATAGTTTTAATTCCGAGTTCATTCTCAGGTTCCCAGACTTTACCCATTACTGGGTGAAATAGACTGGCAAAGAGGAAACAGATTCCTATTTTTTCAATCAACTCTTCAACTTCATATGGCTCAAGTTCAATATTTATCCCAAGCGCTTCAAATGCATCAGCACTACCTGAAAGATGGGATATAGAACGAGAGCCGTGTTTTGCTACATACAATCCACCTGCTGATGCAACTATGGAGGTTGCAGTGGAGATGTTAAAAGTAGGAATCCCTCCACCTGTCCCACAGGTATCAACTAATTCTCCCTTAACTTTTGGTTTCAAAGGAACTGCTACATCACGCATTGCTTTAGCAATAGAAGCAATTTCTCCAACTGTCTGACCTTTCATCAGGAGTCCAACCAGAAAACCACCAATCTGAACTGAAGAAATCTTATCATCACGAATTCCCTCAATAACTCCTCTAATCTCTTCCTCGCTTAATTCTTCCCTTGAAGTTAATTTACGCATTACTTTCCTTATTAGTTCCTGTTCCTTCATGATGTAACCCCCTATTCTTTAT
>Ga0190286_1000893_pt1 | contig 11416 bp, 14 predicted proteins | sample 48691834_MG_FD_183241 | JGI IMG/M metagenome (GOLD analysis project Ga0190286, IMG submission 183241) | Hydrothermal vent microbial mat bacterial communities from Southern Trench, Guaymas Basin, Mexico - 4869-18-3-4_MG | ecosystem: Environmental > Aquatic > Marine > Hydrothermal vents >... | reverse complement strand
GAGTGTGTGATAGGCGATAAAGCAAAGAACATATCGACCGCTCTTCACCTCTTGGATGATATCGGCAGGAAGGCCAATGTGATCTGCTTTCCTGAGCTTTTCACCACCGGCTATAACCTGGATGTCCTGGGCGATGCTCTCTTCGACTTGGCTGAGCCCATTCCGGATGGTGAAACCACGCGCCGGCTGGCCGACGTGGCCCGCCGCTTCGACCTGGCCATCGTGGCCGGCCTGGTCGAGCAAGAATCCTACGTCACCGGGTTGCTCTACGACACCGTCGTGCTGATTAACCGGCGCGGGGAATTCGTCGGCCGCTATCGCAAGTCCCATCTCTACCCGGCCGAGCATCGCTTTTTCCGCCCCGGTGACGAATTGCCGGTCTTCGACCTGGACGGCTTGCGCGTCGGCGTGGCCATCTGCTTCGAGGCCGCTTTTCCGCCCATCTTCAGCACGCTGGCCCTGCGAGGGGCACAAGTCGTCTTCAATCCCTCAGCCATCCCGGTGGGCTTCGATTATTTACAAGACCAGCGCACCCGCGCTCGCGCTCAAGATAATCAGTTCTTCGTCGCCGCCGTCAACCACGTGGGTGACGAGGGAGATGTGAGATACTGCGGCCGCAGCCAGGTGGCCGATCCCCGGGGAGAGGTAGTGGCCCTAGCCTCCGACGGCACCACTGAGGCACTCGTGGTCGAACTAGACCTCTCTTTGATCCACGACCAGCGACTCCAGGAGCCGATCTTCAGGGGCTTCCGACCGGGGCTCTACCAGTTCTCTCTCTGAAGGTGGCATCATGGTCGCCTCCTGGCTCTCAGCACCTACCACCCAGAACGCGGCTATATCACCCTGAGCGCGCAATTTCCCTGCCCGGTGCTGCTGGCTGCCCTGCTCCATCCTGGCTGGCAACTCGGTGATTGCCCTTCCTGCTTTTCTAGGCTATAATGCTATGAGATGACGACAAAGCACCCGGAGGGCTCAGTCAACCATGTCGGCTATTAACCGCGACGTCCCCATTCCTATCTACTACCAACTCAAGCAACTCATTAAGGACCAAGTTGAACGTGGTGTTCTAAAACCAGGCGACCAGCTCCCCAGTGAGGACGAATTGTGCACGCGCTACGGCATCAGTCGTACTCCGGTGCGCCAGGCTCTCACGGAACTGGTCCACGAGGGGCTGCTGGTGCGGATCCACGGCCGTGGCACTTTCGTAGCCGAACCTGCGCTGGCGCAGCAGGCCGCAAGGGGAACGACGCTGCGCATCGTCCTCTCCGACGCGCGCTGGCGGGAGCCACTGGAGGGCGCGGCCTCGCTCTGGAACGCCGCCCACCCCGATGACCCACTAGACCTGGATTTCCGGATGGTGCCATTAGCCGAGCTGCGCTCCACCCTGGTGGCCGCCGTAGGCCGAGGGGAAGCCCCCGACATCTCGGTGCTGGACTTCGTCTGGGTGGCCGAGTTTGCCCATCAACATTACCTCTACCCACTGGACGGGATAGACCCTGCCTGGCTACAGGTCAACGAGGAGACTTTCTTTCCTGCGATGCTGGCTGCCAACTGTTACCAGGGGCATCTCTACAGTGTGCCGATCAGTGCCGACGTCAGTGTATTGTGGTATCGGCGAGACTGGCTGGCCGCCGAAGGGTTGACACCGCCGACCACCTGGGAGGAGTTGGTGACCGTTGGCTGCCACTTCCAGCGCTCGGACGTGCGTGCCCGCTACGGGCTGGGGACCTTCCCCCTGGTCTTCGTCGGCGGCCGGCATGGGGGCGAGACCACTACCTTTCAGCTCCTGCCGTTCCTATGGGCGGTTGGTGGGGATCTCATCGCTGACGGCCGGGTTGCGTTAGACAGTCCGCAGGGCCGCCGCGCTATCGCCTTTTTGAGGGCGTTGGTGCATGAACGCCACCTGGCCCCGCCCGACGTGATAGACTACGCTTGGGACCAGGCAGCTCGTATCTTCGCCGCAGGACAGGCGGCCCTGGCGCTCGGCGGTACCTACGAAAGCTTCTTCATCCGACAAACGGCTGGTTGGGACAAGGATGCATTCCTGGAACGCGTCGGCTTCGCGCCTATCCCTGCTGGACCAGGTGGTCAACCGGTCACCCTCGTCGGTGGGATGAGTTATGCCTTGTATCGTCAGTCGCGCGTGCCGGAGAAGGCGTTGTCCTTGCTGGAACTGACTGGTCAGCCCGAGGTGTGCAGGCCCTTCTGCATCCGCACCGGGCAGATCCCGCCCCGCATACTGGTGACACGGATGCTGAGCCCCACGGAAAACGGCTTCCTGGCACAGACGGTCCCACTTCTGGCAAGAGCCAGGCCCCGTCCGGCCATCCCAGAGTACGCCCGGGTCTCGGAGCAATTCCAGACCTTGATCGAAGATTGCCTGGCCGAGCGGCGGACGGTGGACGAGGCCGTGTCGCTCACCGCCGAGAAAATCAGCGCTATCACTGGCTTGCAGCTTGGCTAATCTGTACTTCCCCAAGCTTCAGAGCCATACCCGTTTGTGCAAGCCAGTTGTCGGTTTTAGCGATTTGTGTTATAATATGACAAATTGTTATAACAAAATATACATAACGGAACGTGCTATGGCTAGAGCCGTGAGTATTCGTCACTTGATCCTGGGCTTGCTAACCCAGCAGCCAATGTCCGGCTATGACATCAAGCGTTCTCTCAAGAGCCTGAGTTGGTTGGTTGATAGCCCTAGCTTCGGTAGCATCTATCCAACCTTGCGCGCTTTGCGGGAAGATGACCTGGTGACTGTGGAGGTGGCTCCCCGCCAGGGTAAGCCACCTCGAAAGATCTACACCATCACGGAGGCCGGCAGGTTAGCATTACGAGAGTGGATGGACCAGCCAGTCGCACCAGATGCTTCGTTGAAGACTTTTGTGATACGCTTAATCCTGGCCAACAACTTCTCGCACACCGGGTTGATCGCTCACCTGCAGCAACGACGCTCACAAGTTGCAGCCCATCATGCTACCCTGAAGCAGATTGCCGAGGCGCTGGACGGGACGATGGACTCCGGGCAACATCTGGCATTTGCCTATGGGTTGGCTCTGGCCACCACAGAGTTGGCCTGGCTGGATAGCACACTGGAACAGTTATCTCAGCAACCACTACCCATGGAGGTCGTAAAGGGCGACGGCATTACCTTGACTATCTGAGACGCGCGCCCAGCGGATCATTCTTAGATTCCGTCTGATTCTATCTGCGATTTTCCATAGTTCGGATCCAGGACTCACTGTAGACCTGGTTTGTGCCGAGACCGGTGGTAGGGGTTGCGGCCAGCCAGGTCTATTTTGTTGACAGAAGAGTGAATTATGGGGGATAGGACAGCAATCCTGCATCGTGTTGAGTCGGGGCTGGAGATTCAATCCCAAATAGATGGGGAGGTGAGGCACGATTGACGAGAGTTGAGCTAAGATCTGGAGAGTCACAGGAGAGCCTGCTCAGGCGCTTCCGCAAGCAAGTGACCAGGGATCGTATCCTGAGCGATGTGAAGAAGAAACGCTTCTTCGTTTCCAAGAGCGAGAAGCGGCGACGTGCTCGTCTCAAGGCCATACGCCGGGAGCGGCAACGCCAGCGGAGACAACAAAGACGGTATCGCAGGTAAAGCATGATGGATCAACAGCGCACTGATTTGCAGCGGCAACAATTTTTTACGTTGCTTGAGAGTGACTACGACTACGCGCGTCCAAGACGGGGACAAGTTCGGCACGCAGTTGTCCTCTCCATCAGTGAGAACGACGTTATCGTTGACCTGGGAACCAAGCGGGACGGCATTGTCCCGCGCAGGGACCTGGAATTGCTGGACGATGGGTACCGCACCGGTCTGCGGGCCGGCGACCGTATCCCGGTTTGCGTCTTGACTACCTCAGGCCATCACGGCGAGCTCATTGTCTCGCTGAAGCAGGGCTTAGACCAGCAAGACTGGCTGCGGGCTAAGGAGTACCTGGAAAGTGGAGAAAGCTGCGAAGCCGAAGTGACAGAAGTGAACCGTGGCGGCCTCATCGTCCTGTTTGGTCGTCTGCGCGGATTCGTTCCGAACTCGCAGTTGCTCTCAGTACCTCGGGGCTTACGTGGAGACCGTTTGCGCCAGGTGAAATCTGAATTGGTAGGACAAACCCTGTCGGTGGCAGTTATCGAGGTGAATCAGCGACGGCGACGCCTGGTGCTGTCGGAACGTGTCGCGGGTCACCGCAGGCGACAGCAACTGCTTGAAGAGTTGACGGAGGGCGAGGTACGGACCGGCGTCGTATGCAACCTGGTTAAGTTCGGTGCTTTCGTGGACCTGGGCGGTTTGGACGGCCTGATCCACATTTCGGAGTTGGATTGGAGGCACGTGACACACCCCAGCGAGGTGCTGAGCGTGGGCGACGAGGTGGAGGTATACGTCCTGAGCGTGGATCGTGAGCGGGAACGCGTGGGCCTGAGCCGTAAGCGAGTGTTGCCCGATCCCTGGCCTCTCGTGGCCAAAAGATTGCGCGTCGGTCAGGTGGTCGAGGGAACCGTGACGAAGGTGGTGAAGTTTGGCATGTTCGTAGACCTCGGCGAGGGGGTTGAGGGGTTGGTCCATACTTCTGAGATGCCCGGTGGGGAAACCTCCTACGCAGAACTGGAACCTGGTTCCCCGATCAAAATACGTGTGTTGGAGATCAACCGCTGGCGGCGTCGCATCGCGCTCAGCCTACGGGGCATTACACAACCTGCTCCCTTGTTGGACGTGAAGGAGACGGCACCTCATTCCCCTGTTGACCACCACCTACCGTGATTGGCTGGCGCGATGGGGGGCGCAGGTAGTGGTAGACGATGCGCTCTTATCAGGTTCGGCTGCATGAGACACGGATGTCGAAGGATGAAACCGACGACGTGGCCTTGTTCGACGTCACTTGCGAGGAAGACGGGCGAGCCTGGCGTGTGAAGGAGAGTTTGTGAGAGACAAGCAAGTCAAACCAAGCAAGCAGAAGATTGAGATGATGGGAACGGTCAGGGAGGCACTCAAGGGGACCCGCTTCAGGGTGGAACTAGACAACGGGCACGAGGTACTGGCCTACCTCTGCGGCAAGATGCGGAAGTACTACATCCGTATCCTGTTGGGCGACCGCGTCAAGGTTGAACTCTCTCCCTACGATCTGACACAGGGGCGAATTGTGTACCGCTACAAACGCCAGAGGATTTTCAAATAAGTGCGGGCGATGACTGAAAGAGTAACGAATTTCGTTCCTCAGTAGATGCCTATTGGGCGAGGGACGGAGACACTGTTGAGTTTGACGTTGAGCAGGCGCCGAAGGGACCAAGGGGTGTGGATGTTGTCGTGCTGAAAGCTGGGTAGCGTTACTCAGCACAAACAGTGGCATAGGTAGTTTGAGGAGGAAACAGATGTTCAAGGCAGGTGACGCGATCATTCACCCCGTTCGTGGAGCAGGCGTCGTGGTACGTGTCGAGGAGCGGCGATGGCGCGGAAACAGCGCTCTGTACTACAGGATCAAGCTGCTGGGCCAGCCAGGTACCAGGCTATTGGTTCCGATCAGCGCTACGGAGACGCTGGGCCTGCGGCGCGCGATCCCGTGGTCCAAGTTAAATGAGGTGTGGCGCGTGTTGCGTGCCGCTCCCAAGAAGCTGCCGGCCGATCACAAGGAACGCTACAAATTACTGGGCGACAAGCTTCACACCGGGGATATCTTTCAGGTTGCAGAGGTGGTCAGGGATATGGCCTGGCGGCAGCAGCGAGAAAGCCGCCTGACTACGACAGGGAAACGCAGGTACAAGGAAGGGATGAGAATCCTGGCAGGAGAAATCGCAGCCGTACAGGGCGTTGATCTGGATGATGCCGAGGCCCAGGTCAGCGCAACGTTGAGGGAAAGTCTGTCGCCGACCACCGCGATGTGACTTTGACAGGGATTTAAGATTGACGATTTAGGATTTGGAGATTTGAAGAGGAGGAGAATTTGGGACGCAAAGTTCACCCCTACGGCTTCAGGCTCGGAGTGATCCGAGATTGGAAATCGCATTGGTACGCGGATGGCGACGAGTACGCCGACCTGTTGCACGAAGACCTGGAGATTCGCCAGTTCATCCAAGACACTGCAAGGCGGGCCGGGATCTCTCGCGTGGAGATCGAGCGCTTTCCGAACCAGGTTTCGATAACCATCTGGACGGCGAGACCCGGCATCGTCATCGGGCGCAAGGGGTCCTCGGTCAAGGAAATGCGTAGAAACCTGCAGAGGATGACCAGCAAGCGCGTCTCCGTGGACGTGCAGGAGGTGGAGCAGCCCGAACTGGACGCCAAGTTGGTGGCGGAGAATATCGTTTCCCAGTTGGAGCGGCGTATTTCTCCCCGGCGGGCGATGCAGCGGGCGCTGCGGGCAGCGATGCGCGCCGGTGCGCAGGGAATCAAGGTCATGTGCAAGGGGCGTCTGTTTGGATCCGAAATGGCACGTCGGCAGTGGCTGCGCGAGGGACGGGTACCGTTGCATACATTACGGGCCGACATTGACTACGCTCAGGAAGAAGCGCGCACCACATACGGCCGCCTGGGGGTAAAGGTATGGATCTACAAGGGTGAGATATTGCCTGAGCTAAAGGAAGCAAAGGAACAGGAAGAACCCTTTGTCATCTAGGTGTGTGGACGCATGGACTCATTCGAGGGAGAGCAAGTGATAACCTTACTCTTTGCGCGTTGGCTCTGCAGCTTGTCTACTTGTGTGGAGGCGGTTCCTGTGCGGCTCCGATCCTGTTCGCTGCCGCCGTGGAAGTCTGCGTGTCGATGTTGCAGTCATAGGAGGTGATAGCCATGAAAGTGAAAGCGTCAGTTAAGCGCCGTTGCCCGAAGTGCAAGGTTGTCAAGCGCAAGGGCGTGATATACGTGATCTGTGAGAACCCTAAACACAAGCAGAGGCAGGGCAAGTAGATAGAGATTTGTTCAGATGGAGGAGTTCAAACTGCAAGAGCAATCGCATAGGATCCAATCGCTGCTAGATGAGGCAAATGGGCGGGGGTACCTCACCTTCGACGAGATATTGGAAGCCTTCCCCGAAGCGGAGGATGACGCTGCTTCTCTTACGACTCAGCTAGAGGAACTCTTTACTTATCTCTGTGATCACGGCATCGCCGTTTACGACAGCGAGGATGAGGCGATGGTCACGCATGAGGAGCCGGGCGAAGCTGGAGGTCGTGGTGATGCTCCCGACCTGAGCGGCATCTCTACCGACGATGCCATCGGCTTGTACTTCAGCGAGATGGGCCATGTGCCCCTCCTGACGCGCGAGGAGGAGGTGGAGTTGGCCCAATGGCTGGATCGAGGGCGAGAAGCTCAACGCCAGTTGGCTCGAAATGGTCATGACCTTCAGGAGAGGGCCAGGCTAGAACGCTTGATTGCACAGGGGAAAAGCGCCCGCCAGCACCTCATCAGGGCCAACACCCGCCTCGTGGTGAGCGTCGCCAAGAAGTATAGAGGGCAGGGGCTGCCTTTCCTGGATCTCATCCAGGCGGGCAACCTGGGCTTGATCAAGGCAGTGGATAAGTTCGACTACCGGCGGGGTACCAAGGTTGGCACCTATGTCACCTGGTGGATCCGTCAGTCCGTCACCAGGACCCTGATCGAGCAAGGGCGCACCATCCGCATCCCTGTCCATATGAGCGACTGCATCAGGAAGCTCCACAAGACGTCACAGAGGCTGGAACAGGATTTCGGGCGTCAGCCTACTCCTGAGGAGATAGCCGAAGAGGTAGGGCTAGAGCCTGACAGAGTGCACTGGATGCTGCGCGTCTCGCAGTTACCCCTTTCCCTGGAGAGGCCGGTAGGCAAAGAGGGGGAAACCGAGTTGAGCAGCTTCATTGAGGACGAGACTGCCCCTTCGCCAGCCCAAAGCGCTGAACGGCATCTTCTGCGCGAAGAACTGGAGGAGATGCTGTCTACTCTCACTCCTCGCGAGGCCCGCGTTCTGCGCTTGCGCTTTGGTCTGCTGGGCGACCGCGGTTACACGTTGGAGGAGATAGGGCAGAAACTGGGCGTAACGCGGGAGCGCGTCCGCCAGATTGAGCGCCAGGCCCTCAGGAGGCTGCGCCACCCGCGTCACAGGCGTAAGCTGCGGAGTTACCTGAGTTAAGAAGAAAGCACAATATTTCAGATGAACGCCACGAGAAACGCCCCGACAGATGACAGTGTGGGAATGTAGGGGATAACCGTTCAGTCTTGAAACGCCTCAATCATTGGGCGACCAGCAATTCCCGTTTTAGCATCCCCGCCGCGTGATATGGCATCGTAGTAGCGACTTTAGTCGCTGGTTACGCGGCTCAAACGACTAAAGTCGTTACTACGAACCCCATAACGGGAATTGCTGTTGGGCGACAGCAGTGGGCTGCGGGCTGGCGACTCTCACTGCAGATACTGTATGAGGAGCAGGCAAATGAAAGGACGAGAGATCATCAGGAAATACAAAGCGGGAAAGCGTGACTTCTCCAGGGTCGGACTGCGTAGAGCCGAACTGGAAGGAGCCGACCTGCGCGATGTCAACCTGAGTTGGGCTTACCTGGGAAAGGCCAACTTGTGCGGTGCCAACCTGGCCGGGGCCAACCTGATCGGGTGCGATTTCATCGAGGCCACCCTGCGCAATGCCAACCTGAACAATGCTGACCTGCGCTGGGCCAATCTGTACGAGGCCGACGTGACCAGTACACAACTCGCCCAGGCCAGGTCACTCAAAGGTGCAATCCTGCCCGGGGGCGGGAGACACAAGTAACCCGCTCATTTGTAAAGAGCGAGTAGACGCTGATTTGAAGAGTAGTGAACCAGTAATTCTCATTATGATGTCATAGGTGAGTGGATTAGAGGCTTTAGCCGGATTGGGGACGTCAAAAAGCACCGGCTGAAGCCTCGAATCCGGTAAAATGAGAATTGCTGGTAGTGAACGGTGGATAAGGAGTATCACTATGCCTAAAATGAAGACACATAAGTCAACGGCCAAGCGCTTCAAGATTACCGGCAAGCGAAAGCTGCGTCGGCTGAAACAGAAACGCAGCCACCTGCGCCGCAAGAAGAGCAAGCGGTCCAAGCGCCAGATGCGGTAGGATTTGGAGGTTGCTCCTGCAGACGTGAAGCGCATTGAGCGTTTGTTGGGGCGACGGTTCAGGCGAGGCTAGGCCGTGCCCACATCACCGATATTACGTCAGCAAGCGGCTTGAGATGGAGGACAGCAAACTACAATGGCAAAACTGAGAATAGGCTTATTAAACAAGAAGCGGGGAAACTTTGCGATTCAAGAAAAGTTCGTCGGCGCTGGTGGCGTCGTTGATGAGACGGACGCCGAGGTGGAACATCACGAACGAGCGTTGACTGAAGCCGGATATAGCGTCCGTCGCATCCGTTGGGGACCAGATTTTGCAAAAGACCTACAGGATTCACAGGTTGACCTCGTTTTCAACGTTTCCAGTTTGGTAGAAGCTGCGATCCTGGAAGAACTGGAGATACCCTACGTCGGATCCGATACGTTCACCATAGCTGTCGCCACCGACAAGTCGCTGGCGAAGAGACTCTGGCAGCGGGCGGGCCTGCCGACGTCGCCTTTCCACGTGGCCAGGACGGAGAAAGACTGCGCGATATTCAGGAACGATCCCCCGTTCGAGTATCCGCTTTTCGTCAAGCCAGTGGCCGGTCGTGGCAGCGCGGGGATCAACGAGGCGTCCGTCGTCCGCAACTACGCTCAACTGGTCAGCGGCGTCGTGGAAAGGCTCAAGACTATCGGCCAACCGGTCCTCATAGAAAAGTTCTTGCAAGGGAGAGAGATAACCCTGGGTGTCCTGGGCAACGGAGACGCAAGAGTCCTTCCTCCCCTGGAGATCGTGTATCATGAAGGCGACGTCACGCTAACCTTTGGGAAGAAGGAGTTAGATAACGATTCTTTCTTTTGCCCCGCTCCGCTGACCGCTGAAGAGACCCATACGATGCAGCGGTTGGCCCTTCGAGCCTACCGTGTGCTGGGTTTCAAGGACTTTGGCCGAATTGACACGATATTGACCGAGGAAGGGCCGTTCTTGTTGGAAGGGAACACCTTTGCAGGGCTGATGTGCACGCCCAGGGAAAGCCCTCACAGCTACATTGGCTTCATGGCTCGTGCGGAAGGAAAGGACGGCAAGGATCTGGTGGATGAGATCATTCAGAGCGCTATCAAGAGACTCAGCTTGAAGACTCGAGATTGAGATGTCAGCACCGCGGATAGAGATAGAGCTCGATAAGCTGATACATAACGCCCGGAAGCTGACGGCGCTATACGGCTCCAAGGGAATCCGTGTCACTGCTGTCACAAAAGGAGTCTGTGGATCCCCCAGGATTGCGAGTGCTCTGCTCAACAGCGGCATTCGTTCCCTCGGCGATTCGCGTATTGCCAACATCCAGAAGATGCGAGAGGCCGTGATAGATGCGCAATTCATCCTCATACGCTCCCCTATGCCAAGCGAGGTCGAGCGAGTGGTCGAGTTTGCCGACGTGAGCCTCAACACCGAGATCTCCGTCGTCCGACTTCTTGCCGAGCACGCGGCCAAACACGGCAAGATCCATCGGATCATTCTGATGATCGAACTGGGCGACCTGCGAGAAGGCATTTTGCCCTCCGACGTCGAGGCGGTGGTAAAGGAGACGATTAGCCTGCGGGGCGTCAAACTGACAGGGATCGGAACGAACCTGGCCTGTTTCAGGGGAGTCAGGCCAACCGAGGCAAACATGCGGGAGTTGTCCTCGATTGCCGGCAACGTTCAACGGAAATACGGAATCAACTTTGAAATCGTCTCCGGGGGGAACTCGGCCAACTACCAGTGGTTCGTTTCGACGCCGGACGTCGGCCTCGTCAACCACTTGCGCATCGGCGAGGCGATACTGCTGGGTTGCGACACGTTAACCCGAGAGCGGATTCCCGGCCTGTATACGGACGCGTTCACGCTGGTCGCCGAGGTGATCGAGTTCAAGACAAAACCCTCGCGGCCCCACGGCGAAATTGCCCAGGATGCGTTCGGCCACGTTCCCGTATTCGAGGACAAAGGAGACGTGAAGAGGGCAATCCTGGCCCTCGGAAGGCAGGACGTTGACGTATCGTCAATCAAGCCCAGGATAAAAGCAGACGTCCTGGGAGCAAGCAGCGATCACCTGATTCTGGACGTTAAGGGTCCAGACCTGGAGGTCGGCGACGAAGTGCGGTTCGACGTCGGATATAGCGCGCTGCTTAGAGCGATGACGTCGCCATACGTGGAAAAGGTGTACCTGTCCCGATCCTATCTGACGATACGGAGGTCTCCTCGTGTCGACTATCTACTCTGCCGTGCAACGCACCCATCGGCCCGCTTACGTCGTCAAACAAGGCGAGCGTTCTCCATCGTTTGACGCGCCGGAGCGTGTTGACAGCATCCTGTCTGCCGTGAGAGAGATTGA
>Ga0190286_1000892_pt1 | contig 11416 bp, 9 predicted proteins | sample 48691834_MG_FD_183241 | JGI IMG/M metagenome (GOLD analysis project Ga0190286, IMG submission 183241) | Hydrothermal vent microbial mat bacterial communities from Southern Trench, Guaymas Basin, Mexico - 4869-18-3-4_MG | ecosystem: Environmental > Aquatic > Marine > Hydrothermal vents > Microbial... | reverse complement strand
AAATACAATATACCTTCGGAGAAGACCATCCTGATGCCTCAGGCCCGGGACAAAAGAACCCTGGCAAGGAGGAGCAGGTGGCTGGCCGAGGTCTGTAGGACTAGGGGCTTCCGCTTCTCGACTCGACTGCAGGTCTTGCTTTGGGAGAATAAAAGAGGAACTTAAGCCACGTTATGGAAGGAGGCTGATTTGAGAATAAGGATTCTGGGAGCGCACAACTTCGAGTCGAGGGACACTCGGCTGGTCTCGCTTCTCGTGGACAACATTCTGGCCATTGATGCAGGGGGCCTTGCCTCTTCTCTTACCTTCTCAGGGCAGGAGCAAATCAGGTCCATCCTGCTCACCCACGGGCACTATGACCATCTCAGGGATATCCCAGCCCTGGCCTTGTACCGCTTCTATCGGGCCACCATCAAGGTTTACGGCCTGGAGGAGACCTTGGAAGTCCTCTCCTCCCACCTCATAGATGGACTGATATATCCTAAGTTCACTGAAAGGCCCTCCAAGGAAAATCCCACCCTCAGACTCTTTCCCCTTGAGCCCTACAAGCATTTCTTGGTTGAGAATTACCAGGTCCTTCCTCTTCCCGTAAGGCACTCCGTCCCCACGGTGGGCTATCTCGTCTCGAAGGACGAGCGCAGCTTCTTCTATTCTGGGGACACCGGTCCCGGAGTTGCTTCCTGCTGGGACCATATCTCCCCCCAGCTTCTCCTCTTGGACGTTACCCTGCCAAATAGGTTTGCCTTCCAGGCGGAGGAGGCCGGGCACCTGACCCCCAGCCTCGCCGGCCAAGAGCTTAAGAAGTTCCGTGAGCTTAAGGGTTACCTTCCAAAGCTAACCTTTATTCACCTCAGCCCGCCCTTCGAGTCCCAGATAAGGAGAGAGGCAGAGGAACTGGCCAGGGAGCTGGGGGCTGATATCGAGCTGGCCTTCGAGGGCATGGAGCTGGAGGTCTAAGGGCTGCTCAAGCTCTCATCTAGGCTCCCGTTTGGGAGCATCCAGTCCGGGTGTGGCTCTCCTTTCTCTTCCATTTGATATCTGGTGCAGCTCTCCCAATCTCCCTTACAATAAAGTTCAATCCACCTCCGACCCAACCTCCCCAACTCATAAAACCACTTCATAGGGCATACGGGGTACCATTTGCAATCCCTGGATAGCACCTTCAGCTTGCAGTAATTCTTCACCAGTTTCTCTTTGGCTGACTCATCGTAGAGGAGAGCGGCCGGATGCTGAAGGGGGAACACCTTCCTCTCGCCCAGGAGGAGCTGGCCGTAGACTTGGTGGAACTCCGACTTAGCCGGCAGGTCGAGGCCGTACTTCTCGGAGATGTACCTGGTGGCATAGTATCCTAGGGGAACTATTACGGCCGGGTTTACTAGCTCTATCTCCCGGTCAAGGTAACCGCTGCAAGCCTGGATCTCGTCCGGCTTTGGCCTCCGGTACCCGGGAAGCTTGCACTTAACCAAGTTCGTCATGTAGACTTCCTCTCGAGCAATGCCGGCCTCCCTTAGCAGCTCGTTCAGCACCCTCCCCGAGGGGCCGATAAACATTTTCCCCTCCCGGTCCTCGTTCTCTCCAGGTGCCTGAGCCACCAGCATGAGCCTGGCCCTCAAGTTGCCTTCGCCGCAAAGGACTTTTGTTCGAGTCTCAGCTAGCCGACATCTCCGACAGCGTCTTATCTCTTCATTCAACTCCTCGATCCCAACCATCGTGCTTCCCTTTATGGTAGCCAGCTTGATATTATGGATGCGACCTTTACCCCGGCGATTACGAATAAGGCAATTATAAAAGTTTCCAGACCTGCTTTAAGACTGATCTGCCTCATAAAGAGAGCTGCTCCCACGTCGGTCAGTACAGCGAAACCGAGTGCGGCTGCCAAGCCGTACTGCCTGAAAATCAGCACCATGGCGATTACCAGTGGAAGGGAGAGCAATGTTCCTACCACTGCCACGGAAACGATATTCGTTTGCGTGGCGCTAGTTATTACATTTGTCATTCCAGCCATCCTAGGGCAAACGATGAAAAGAGCGAAGGCAATGTATACCGGTATCAAGGTGTGCATCTTGATGCCTCCTTTGTACATGGCTAATTACTTCGTCGTTCGGACATTCGCCCTTTACCGCTCCTTGTCTATGTCAAACGGCTGAGCCCTGATTTCTCCTTGATTATATCATCCTTGAACGGCCTTGCCATATCCGAGGGAATTCGTTAAATTTGAAAGTGATATAGCCGACCGTCCGAGGTTCTGAAAGAGGAGGAGTATGACCCGGCACAGTTCGAGTGAGCTTCCAAAGGTTTACGATCCTAAAGACACAGAGAAAAAGTGGTATGAGTTCTGGCTGAGGAAGGGGTATTTCACTCCCCGGATCGACTGGAAAAAGAGACCCTTTGTTATAATCATGCCCCCGCCGAATGTTACCGGCGAGCTGCACGTGGGACATGCCTTGACATGTACCCTAGAAGACATCCTTACTCGCTGGCATCGGATGGAGGGTGAACCCACGCTCTGGCTTCCCGGGGAGGATCACGCTAGCATTGCCACTCACTGGGTAATGGAGCAGGAGCTGGCTAAGAAAGGCTTAAGCCGGCATGACCTGGGTCGAGATAAGTTCGTCGAGCTTGCCTGGGAGTGGACCAACAAGTACCGAGAGGTTATACGTCGGCAGCATCAGAAGCTTGGCGCCTCCTGCGACTGGACCCGGGAGCGCTTCACCCTCGACCCTGGCCCCAGCCGAGCTGTGCGCACGACCTTCGTCAATCTCTATAACAAAGGCCTGATCTACCGGGGGGAGCGCATTATCAACTGGTGCCCCCGGTGCCTCACCGCCCTCTCCGACCTTGAAGTAGAGCACAGAGATATCTCCGGGCACCTGTGGTACATCCGCTACCCTTTGAAGGAAGGTGGCTTCATAGAGGTGGCCACCACTCGGCCGGAGACTCTCCTGGGAGATACCGCTGTGGCCGTAAGTCCATCGGACGAGCGCTACCGGCATCTTTGGGGGAAAACAGCCATCCTTCCTGTGCTGGGACGTGAAATACCCATTGTCGCTGATGAGGCGGTGGATCCCGAATTTGGGACTGGTGCGGTGAAGGTAACACCAGCCCACGACCCCACCGACTTCGAGATTGCCCAGCGGCATAATCTGCCGCTGATCAACCTGATGAATCTGGATGCCACCTTAAACGAGAACGCCGGCCCTTATCAGGGCCTGGAGCGCTTTGCCTGTCGGGAGGCCTTAATTCATGAGCTTCGGGAAAAAGGTTTGCTTGCTCGAACTGAGCCCTATACCCATAGGGTGGGTCACTGCTACCGCTGCAATACCATGGTCGAGCCGCTGGCCCTCAAGCAGTGGTTCATTCGAATGAAGGAGCTGGCGCAGCCAGCGATCAGGGCCGTTCTCGAGGGGGAGATCGAGATCATTCCCGAGCGATTCACCAAGGTATACCTCAACTGGATGGAGAGCATCCGTGACTGGTGCATCAGTCGCCAGCTCTGGTGGGGGCACCGCGTCCCGGTATGGTACTGTCAGGACTGCGGCCAGCTCACCGTGAGCGTAGATGACCCCGGCTTCTGTGCTCACTGTGGCTCACTGAAGCTGGAACAGGACCCGGATGTTTTGGATACCTGGTTCAGTTCGGCCCTGTGGCCGCACTCCACCCTTGGCTGGCCGGAGGATACAGAAGACCTTCGCTATTTTTATCCCACCTCTGTAATGGAGACTGGCTACGACATCCTCTTCTTCTGGGTGGCCCGGATGGTCATGATGGGGCTCGAGAATACGGGCAAAGTCCCCTTCCGTAAGGTCTACCTTCACGGCCTTATTCGTGATGAGAGAGGCGAGAAGATGAGCAAATCCAAGGGCAATGTGCTCGACCCTATCCAAGCGGTGGATGAATACGGAGCTGACGCCCTTCGTTTTGCTCTGGCTACTGGGAGTTCTCCAGGAAATGATACCAGGCTGAGTCCCCAGAGGTTGGAAGGAAGCCGCAATTTTGCCAACAAGCTCTGGAACACGGCCAGGTTTGTGTTAAGTGCCTTGGACGAGGGGAAGGTGGAACTGCCTGCCCCTCCCCTCCCCGCTGAAGACCGCTGGATCCGCAGCCGGCTAAGTCGGCTCGTAATTGAGGTGCGTCAGCTCCTCGAAAATTTCTTGCTTGGCGAGGCTGCCAGCCGTATCTATGACTTCCTCTGGGGTGAGTTCTGTGATTGGTATGTTGAGCTCTCCAAAATCAGACTTCGACAGAACATATCCCCTTCCCCCATTCCGGTGCTAGTTCACACTTTGGAGACCATTCTGCGCCTGCTTCACCCTTTCATGCCTTTCATCACCGAGGAGATTTGGCAAAGGCTCCGGCCAGTGCTTCCCGAGGCGCCCGAATCCATCATGATCGCCTCATATCCCACAGCCCGGGAGGAGGAGCTGGACCCGGCGGCTGAGGAGGAGATGGAGGCGGTGGTTGAGGTCATTCAAGCAATCCGAAACTGCCGTGCCGAGGCCAAGCTGCCTCCTTCCGACTTTATCCCGTGTTTCATCCGGACTAAGTCTGACGGTATTCCCCTGCGCAACTACTCCACGGCCATAGCCAGTCTGGCCCGGGCAAGGCCGCTCACTTTCCTTGAAGGAGTGGAGAGGCCATCAAGGACTAAGGTGGTGGTACTTCGGGAAGCTGAGATCTTCTTTCCCGCGAGCCAGCTTAACCAGGAGAAGGAAAGGGAGCGGCTCACTGAGGAAGCCGACTTTCTCCGAGCACAGGTCTCACGGCTGACGAAAAGGCTTGAGGATGGGGAATTCTTAGCCAAAGCCCCACCCCAGGTGGTAGAGAAAGTGAAGGCAAAACTGAGGAAGTATAGAGACAGATTGGAGAGACTGCAGCATCAGATATAGGAAGTGGCCATGTAGCCGGACCTTAAAGGTGTTTGGTCAACGCTGGCTCCAACATTCTTCTCGGCATGGCGCCGACTTTCTGGTCAATCAGGACGCCGCCCTTAAAAACTAGAAGCGTGGGGATGGACATAATGTGGTATTTTCTGGCCACCAGGGGATTATCATCAACGTTCAATCTCCCGAAGGTAATTCTCCCCTTGTAGTCCCTGGCCAGCTCTTCCATTATTGGCGCCACCATTCTGCAGGGGGCACACCAGGGAGCCCAGCAATCAACCACCAGCAGCTTGTGCTTCTTAACCGCTTCATCAAAACTGCTATCCGTGAGCTCAAGAATTAGAGGGACCTCTTTGGTAAGTTCATCCTCCTTAAGAAGTTCGACCGCTACCCTGCCATTGGGTTTCTCTTCGAACTTCAGACGCAGGCTCCTCCCTTTGAAGGAATCCTTCAACCTCTTCTCAGCTTCCCGTAGCAGGAAGTACTTGCCTTGCTGCTCATACTCTTGAAGTTCTTTCCAGAGGTCTTCTAGGTTGAGGTAGTTTTTGTAGAATTTGGAGAGCAGGAGTTCTAGTTCCTCCAATTCCCTCATCCGCTGTTTTTCTTCCAAGGTTATTTCACCAACTTCGGCCAACTTTTCCCGCGCTAGGGGCGGAAGTGTTTCCTCAAAGCCTTCCACTTTTCACCTTCCTCCTCTCTTGCAATGTACAGCTAATAAAGAACGTCTCGAAATTTACACCCTCAATTATAGCATCTAGACCTGCAAATGGGCATCCCCTTGTGGCGAGTCTACTTTGTGAATACTTGATTTCCGGTCGCCGCCAAGGAGCAAAGACTTTTTAAGCAGCACCCCTGGCAGAGAGGAAGTCGGCGACAGGTCTCCTTGCCATGGCGAACGAGAAGGGCATGGTACTCATTGTAAAGGGAGACATCTGGCGGCAGGCTTTCGATGAAGAGCGCTTGGAAGGTGGAGTAACTGCTGGTCTGCGGTAGCAGGCCAAGCCGACCCAGGATGCGACGAGTGTAGGCATCTATGACGAAGATCGGCTTATTGGCTGCATAGAGCAGGATGGAATCGGCCGTTTCCTCGCCAATTCCATAGAGGGACAGAAGCTCCTGGCGAAGTTGAGTCATGTCCTGGGAGAAAAGCCTTTTTAGATCATCCTCATAGTCTGCCAGGTGGTTCACAAAGGCCTTAAGCTTAAGGGCCTTGGCTTTATAGAAACCGCAGGAGTAGATAAGCTGGGAGAGCCTCTCCAGCTCTAGCTCTCGTAGGGCCGCTGGCCGAAGGGCATCGGCTTTCTTCAGGTTAAAGATGGCCTTCTCCACGTTTTTCCAGGAGGTAGCCTGCGTCAGAATGGCCCCCACCACGACCTCAAAAGGGTCATCCGCCGGCCACCAGTTCTGTGGACCATAGCGGGAGAGAAGGCGCTGGTAGATTTCAAGTAGCCTCTGTTCCGTTTGACTTCTCGCCGACATCATCATATATTATAGCTCCAAATTCGGAGAGTAACTTTCCTCGGGACAGGTGCTTTGCCTTGACGCAGGAAGACTTTTGTTGAATAATAGGCCAATATAGAACGTTGGGGGTAGATAGACCTGAGCCTTTATCTAATGTAAGCGCTCCAAGCAGTGGGACAGGGAGGTGAAAGTATGATTAGGGTGATGATTGAATGGCATTGCCAGCCGAATAAGGAGCTGGAAATGGAGAAATTGCTGGTGGAACTGAGGACCAGGGCTATGGGACAACTCGGCTATATCTCTGGTGAGACACTGAGGTCAGTGGATGACCCTTCACTTTGGTTGGTTATCAGCACTTGGCACGACGCCGATCAGTGGAGGGTCTGGGAGACCAGCGCAGAGCGCCAGGAAGTGGTACAGAAGATCGAGCCTTTCCTCGTTGCTCCGATGAAGGCCTCCATTTTCAGCTTCGTGAGGCGGGGAGGAGCGGAGTCTGCCCACACCCTCGATAGCGGGGGTGCCTAAGCTGGAGGAAGGCTCCGAGAAGATGCTACCTCTGGCGGATTAGATGCTCCTTTGTGTTTGCTTGGAGACCTTTTGGCCATCTGGTAGATATGTTAATCGCGTCTTAGCCTTTGGAAGCGCGGAGGGAGGAGGTAATTCATGGAGGTCATAGCTTCAAATGCGATGCTACAGCAGATAGCTGACAGTTTGGCCGACGAGCTTTTCGTCGTCGACGGCGAATATCGAGTCAGGTTTGCCAACCTGGCGGCCTGCCAGAAACTGGCCGCGGGCGCTGAGTCCCCCCTGGGCAAGCTTTGTTACGAGGTCTTCCAGGGGAGGGATCGACCCTGCGCCCCTCCCCTGTGGGAGTGTCCCTTGCCCCGGGTGATGGAAAGCGGCAACCCGGTGGAGGTTGTTCATCCTCAGATGTTTCCCGGGGTGGGCCCATTCGATAAATACATCAGCCTCAGCCTGAGTCCCCTGCGGGATGAGCAGGGCGTTAGTGCGGTGGTGGAGTTGAGGCGGGATGTCTCGGCGGAGAGGGAGGTTGAAAAGCAGATCCTGAGGAGGCACCATCAGCTTCTGATGTTAAACCACATCTCTCAGGCGGTCAGCGGCTTAAGGGATCTCGAGGCCGTTCTCAAGGTGGCCTTGGACAACGTGCTCGAGCTCATCAACGGCAGCATAGGCGGGATGCTCCTTCTGGACGAGAGGTCCAAGATGCTGTCCTATAAGGTGTATGGGGGCCTCTCCGCCAAGTATGCCGAGGAGATGCGCATTCGTTTGGGGGAGGGGATAGCTGGCCGGGTGGCGGAGAGCGGCGAACCAATTTTGCTGGAGGATATCTCGAAGGAACCCCAGGCTGCTCGCCCCGATTTGTTAAGTATCGAGGGTTTAAAGGGATTCGTCAGCGTTCCACTGGTGTCCAAGGGCAAAGTTATCGGGGTGATGAACGTGGCCAGCCATGCCCCCGGCCACTTCACCGCAGACGATATGTATCTGCTTAACTCCATTGGTCATCAACTGGGCGTGGCCATTGAACAGGCCAAACTCTATGAGCAGTTAAGCCGGGGGAAGGAGAGGTATCGGAGGTTGCTGCGCTATGCCCTCATGGCCCAGGAGGAGGAAAGGAAAAGGATAGCTCGGGAGCTGCATGATGAGACCAGTCAGTCGCTCACCGGGCTGGCCCTCAACCTTCAGGCGATCATCGAGACGGCCGAGCTCGAGGGTTTGGCTGATCGAGAAATGCTGGAGAGGCTAAAGAAGGTTCACGCGCTCTCGGTTCAGGCGTGCAATGAAATAACTCGGCTGATCAACAACCTGCGCCCCACATTGCTCGATGCCCTTGGCCTGGTTCCCGCAATTCGTCGGCAGGCGGAGATAGTCCTCAAGCCCCGGGGCATCAGCGTGGTGGTGGAATCCCGGGGAAAGGAAAGACGGCTGCCGTCAGATGTCGAGGTGGCCTTCTTCCGCATAACCCAGGAGGCCATGAGCAATATTGTGCGGCATTCTGAGGCGAGGAATGCCCTCATCTGCCTGGAGTGGCTGGACGACGAGGTGGTGCTTCACATTGAGGATGATGGCCGAGGCTTTGATGTAAGTCAGATTACGGGCATTGACGCCAGCGGTCGAGGGGTGGGTTTGTTCAGCATGAAGGAGAGGGTGAGCTTAGCCGGGGGAAGCTGTGCCGTCCACTCACGTCCAGGGGAGGGGACGAAGATCATAGCTCGAGCCCCGCTACGCCAGGGTGAATCAGATGCGGAAGATCAAGGTATTGATAGTGGATGACCACACCATTGTGCGCGACGGCATCTATGCCCTCCTCTCGCTGATAGGCGATATAGAGGTGGTCGGTGATGCTGCCGATGGGCGGGAGGCCCTGGGAAAGGTGAGGCAACTTGCTCCGGACGTGGTGCTGATGGATATTTCCATGCCTCTCATGGACGGGCGGGAGGCTACTCGCCGCATATGCAAGGATTTCCCCGAGACGAAGGTGCTGGTGCTCACCCAGTATGATGATCGGGAACACATCTTCCCCCTCATCCAGGCGGGGGCTCGGGGATTCATCAGCAAGTTTGCTGCTTCCTCGGAGCTGGCCTCAGGGATAAGGGCAGTTTACCGGGGTGACTCCTTCATGTCCCCCTCCGTGGCCCGCGTGTTCATCGAGGACTATCAGCGGGCCGCTTCTGGAAACAGGGTCGACCCCTATGAGGGGCTCACGGAGAGAGAGAGGGAGGTGCTCAAGCTGGTGGCCGAAGGTTATACCACCCGAGAGATAGCCGACCTGCTGGTGGTCAGTCCCAAGACCGTCGAAGGGCACAAGAGCAGTTTGATGTCCAAGCTGGGCCTGCGCAACCGCGTTGAGCTGGTGCGGTACGCCATACGTAAGGGGATCATAACCCCCTAGTTACCCCCACTGCCCCCGGGGAAATCCGGCACCGGAAAGGGGGTAAAAATCCCTCCCAATTCAAGGGTTAAAGCTCCTCCAATTCCAGGGGAACCCCGCTTGTCAGCCCCGCAGGCGGGAGTTATCCTCTAGGCAAGAGGTGAGGCCGATGGAATTGACCTTCCTCTCCACAGAATCTCGGAACCGAGGAGATAGCTCTGACCGTAGCTTCATGCCCCCGTGTCAGGCTGCCTGCCCCCTTCAGACAGAAGTGCGGGAATACGTAGACCTCATCGCTCAGGGAAAGCTGCTGGAGGCCCTGCGGGTGATAAGGGAGAACAATCCCTTCCCCTCCATTTGTGCCCATGTCTGTACCCATCCCTGCGAGAACGAGTGTCGCCGCGGCCAGGTAGATAAACCTATCGCCATCCGGGCCCTGAAGAAGTTCGCCGTGGAGTTTGGGGGAGACAGGATGACTCAGCCGGAGGTGGAAACCACCCATGATGAAAGGGTGGCCATCGTGGGTTCTGGCCCCGCAGGCCTGGCCGCGGCCTATTACCTCAGGAGACTGGGCTACCCGATCACCATCTTCGAGGCCCATTCCGAGGTAGGTGGCATGCTTCGGGTGGGCATTCCTCAATATCGTCTACCTCGGGACGTACTCGATGCCGAGGTGGGAAGGTTAATTCAGATGGGCGTGGACATCCGAACCAACACCCGGGTAGTCTCGCTGGACCTCCTCTTCGAGATGGGCTATAAGGCCATCTTCGTGACCGTGGGGGCTCATCAGAGCCTCCGTCTGGGCATTGAGGGTGAAGAAAGCCCCGGAGTGGTGGACGGAGCCACCTTTCTTCGCGAGGTGAACCTGGGCCTTCGGCCCTCTCTGGGATCAACGGTGGGCGTGGTGGGGGGAGGTAACGTAGCCCTTGATGCTGCTCGCACCACCTTGCGTCTCGGGGCCAATCGGGTAAGTCTCCTCTATCGTCGAAGCCGGGAGGAGATGCCGGCTGATCCTTCCGAGATAGAGCAGGCCCTGGAGGAAGGTATAGAGTTCCAATTTTGCACCGCACCGGTTCGAATAAGGCGTGAGAACGGCCAGCTGCGGGTTACCTGCGTCCGGATGGAGTTGGGGGAGCCAGATTCCAGCGGTCGGCGTCGCCCCATCCCCATAAAGGGCAGCGAATTTGAGTTACAGCTCGATACCCTTATTACGGCGATCGGTCAGGCCCCTCAAGTGCCGAAGGAATTTAACCTGAGGGTGGGACGCGGGAGCACCATCCGCGTTGATCCGGTTACCCTTACCACCAATCGGGCGGGGGTCTTTGCTGGGGGTGATGCCGTTACCGGGCCGGCGACGGTGACCCAGGCTCTGGCGGCGGGCAGGAAAGCCGCCTTTCGCATTGATGAATACCTGCAGCATAGGTATCCCACGCTGGATGAGGAGGGGAAGAAGACCCTGGCTTACCCCCTTCTTCCCCAAACCGTCGAGCGGATAAGGAAGGCAGAAAGACTGGAGCCCCCGGTCCTGCCCCCGGAGGCCCGGACAAAGGATTTCCGGCCGGTGGAGTCGATCTATGACTGGCGGGAGGCCGTCAGCGAGGCCCGGAGATGCCTGCGCTGCGGCATGGGGGCCGAGATCTTGTTCCGCGACAGGTGTGCCACCTGCCTCACCTGCCTGCGGATCTGTCCCTACGGGGTGCCCTATCTCGATGAAGAAGGACTGGTGCAGATTCCCCCGGAACAGTGTCAGGCCTGTGGCATTTGTGTGTCCGAGTGCCCGGCCAAGGCGATAGTCCTGCGCAAGCCTTATGACCGGCGTCAGGTTGACGAGGAGCTGAACCACGTCCTGAAGTCGGCCGGGAGTTCCAAGACCAAGCCCCTAATCATTGGCTTCTGCTGTCAATATGGGCTTTATGGCACCGGCTCCTTGGCCAGCTTCTGGAGGGAAGCTCAGGCGGGAATCTGGATCATCCCGGTGCCGTGCGTGGTCAAGGTGGAGACCGAACATCTGCTTCGCGCCTTTGAGATGGGTGCTGAAGGGGTTTTCGTCGCCGGCTGTGGCCAGGAGCAATGCGCCCGGGAAAACACCGCCTTCTGGGTCCTCCAGAGGGTGGAAAGGGTAAGGGGGATACTGGGACAGCTTGGCCTGGAGCCAGAGCGTTTGCAGGCCTTCAACCTGTCGGAG
>Ga0190286_1000891_pt1 | contig 11426 bp, 10 predicted proteins | sample 48691834_MG_FD_183241 | JGI IMG/M metagenome (GOLD analysis project Ga0190286, IMG submission 183241) | Hydrothermal vent microbial mat bacterial communities from Southern Trench, Guaymas Basin, Mexico - 4869-18-3-4_MG | ecosystem: Environmental > Aquatic > Marine > Hydrothermal vents >... | reverse complement strand
AGCCCGAGACCTCCGTGCCCCCATCGAGCTCGCCATCGACCCTCGGCTCGAGCCCCTCGAGGAGTAGCCGGTTGGCCTCGAGCAGCTCCTCCGGCCTGCCCACGTCCTTCCACCAGCCCTCGATCATGTAGGGCAAGACCCGATAGCCGTGCTCGATCAGCCACCGGATCGCATCGGTTAGCTCGAGCTCGCCCCTGGGGGAAGGGCTTATCTTCGAGATGGCCTCGAAGATGTGCCGGTCGAAGATGTAAGCCCCGACGATCGCCAGCTCGCTCGGCGGCTCCTTTGGCTTCTCCACCACACTCTTGATCTCGCCGGCCTCGACGACCGCCACCCCGAACTGGCGGGGGTCATCCACCTCGGCCAGGGAGATCATCGCATCGGCATCGGGAGCCTCATGATCAAACCTCTCCACCAGACCCTTCACCCCACGCTCGAGGAGGTTGTCCCCCAGGTAGACCAGGAAGGGCCCCTCATCCCCACCGACGAACCCCTCAGCGCACTGGATAGCGTGGGCCAGGCCCTTAGGCTCCCGTTGGAGGATGTAGCTCACCTTAAGCCCCCTCACTGAGCTACCCAGGTGCTCCCTGAACTGCTCCTCCGCGGCGGGGCTGACGACCAGCCCCACCTCCTCGATCCCAGCCTCCCCGATGGCCTCCAAGATGAGCTCGATCACCGGCCTGTTAGCGATGGGGAGGAGGTGCTTGGGCCGCGCCCAGGTCAGCGGGCGAAGGCGGGTCCCCTCACCGGCGCACAGGACGATCGCCCTCATCTCAGCCTCTTCCCTCCCTGGGTGACATGTCCCTCGGGCCACTCCAGGGTGAGCACCCGGCCGTCTACCCGCAGGATCGGTAGCTCCTCCTCAGCCTCGCCCTTGCCCTCGCCCTCAGCCGACCCCGAGCCCGAGCCAGCCACCTCGGCCTCGACCCCCTGCTCCAGGCAGGTGAGCCGGCAGATGTCCACCAGGTCGTTTGAATCGCCCTCGATCCGCACCCGGCGATAGCCCGCCTGCTTCACCTCACGGAGGAGCTCCCTCGCCCTCTCCCTCGTCTCCCGATAGAGCCTCATCGACTGTGAGATATAGGCCCTCGTCAATCTGGCCTTCTCCGCCAGCCCCTTGGGCGTGAGGATGTAGCTCCAGCGCCACCTCCCGATCTTCCTCACCTCGATGTAGCCCTTGGCCGCGAGCCGCTTGAGGTGCCAGTTGACCGTCCCGATGGCCACCCCCAGCCGGACGGCCAGGTCCATCTGCCGGACCTGGGGCTCCTCCTCCAGGGCCTCCAACAACCTCAGCTTGTGGAGGGACACCCCGCCGATCTCCTCGGGCTCCTTTGGCCCCATCTCCCGCTTGATATCCATCGTTTCAAGATTCGAATTATAATCCGAGGGAGGTCGAATGTCAATCTAATCGTCATCTCATCGTCTATCGTCCGGGGTTCCGATATGACACGATCCGATGGGGCACCGAGGTCGACCGGTGAGTGATAAGTCTCTTCTCTTCCCCTCCCTTGCCCTCGAGGTCCTTCTTGGGGTAATCTTCTAACCGAGGACGAGGATAAGGAGGAAAGGATGGAAATGGAAAGAGAAAGAGAGGGGAGGAAGAGGCTCAGGTGGCGGAGCTTCGTGGAGAAGGAATATCTGGAGGCAGATTACGAGTTTGTCGAGGAGGTCCTGCCTTTAGGGACGGTAGATGGCAGCTCCTTCGGCCTCCTGGCCGATGCGACGGAATACCTCTTGGTGAGGGAGGGGGATAGAGAGCGCATAAGGCCCTCTATCAACAATCTCGACCTCCTCCTGAGGTCCCTCAGGGAGGGAGGAGTGAGGGTGGAGAAGGGGGATGCCTTGGCGAGCCTTGAGAGGTTCGCCGAACTCTGGGAGGAGAAGATCAAGAAGGCCGGCAAATGGGAAGGGATGGTGGAGCTCGCCCGGGAGGAGGGCGCTCTTGAGCTTGAGGAGGCCCAACCTGGGCAGCCCGGGGGGAGGCGAAGGGGCTGGGAGCCTTCCCGGCTCCCCCGCCTCTTCAGGTCCAGATCCAGATCCAGAAAGAAGGAAGAGGGAGAGGGATAGCGATGACGGAGATCCTCCTAGAGGATTTGACCAAGAGGTTCGGGAGGGTTGTAGCCGTAGACAGATTGAATGTGAGGATAAGGGGTGGTGAGTTCTTCGCCGTTGTGGGACCCACGGCCTGCGGCAAGACGACCTTACTGAAGTTGATAGCGGGCCTCCTGAAGCCGGATGGGGGCAAGATCTATTTCGATGGCGAGCGGGTCAACCCCCTGGGGCCTGCCGAGAGGGGTGTGAGGATGGTCTTCCAGGGCGAGAGCTATGCCCTCTACCCCCACCTCAAGGTCTTCGATGAGAGGAGATACTCCAACTTGAGCTTCCCCCTGAAGCTGAGGAGGACGGTCACCTCCGAGATCAGGAGGATCGTGGGAGGGATCTCAAGGAGGTTGGAGATCGAGGAGGCCCTCTACCCCCGAAAGCCCGATGAGCTCTCGGAGGGGCAGAAGCAGAAGGTGGCGGTAGGGAGGGCTATCGCCCTCCCGCCGAGGGTCCTCCTCCTGGATGAGCCCCTCTCCAACCTCGACCCCCAGAGCAGATTGAGAGCCAGGGAGGAGATAAGGAAGCTCCATGAGGAGCTGAAGGTGACGACCATCTATGTTACCCACGACTTGGCGGAGGCCTTCTCCCTAGCGGATAGGATGGCGGTGATGAGGGAAGGGAGCTTCCTCCAGGTCGGCACCCCTCGTGAGATCCAGAGGTATCCCGCTAATCAGTTCGTCAAGGACTTCGTGGAGAGCTACAAGAGATTGGTGGGAAAGCCCCTCAGCTCCGAGTGAAGGGCCGGAACTGGAGAGCCGCGGTGCTCACCATCCATCGGTCCATCTCTGGGACTTGACGCAGGCTTGGGCTCGAGCTCGAGGTAGGGGGAGGGAGGAGAGGAGAGAGGAGAGAGGAGAGAGGAGAGAGGGAGGGTGAGGGTGGGGCTTGACAGTGCCCGGAGTGGACCAGTATACTATCCACAAAAGCTGATCCAGCTCCAGTCCAGTTGGGTTTAGGTTGGATTGGAGCCGGAGAGGGGAGGTGGTGAAGGAGCCGACAAGACGAGTTCGCTTCCACTTCAGTTTCACCTTCACCCGAAAAATTCGGGAAACTCGCGCGGATAGATAGGAGGTAAGCGATATGAAGTTCCAGCTCAGATCTTTGATGGTCCTGTTCCTGATTGTAGGGGTGGCGCTCGGCCTGGGAGGGCTCTCGCAGGCTCAGGCCCCCAAATACACGGTCTACGTGGTGGTCCACGGCGGGATCGCCGATCCGTTCTGGAAGGTGGTCGAGAAGGGCGTCCGGGACGCCGCCGCTGCGCCGGTCTGCTCCGGGGTCGAGGTGATCTACACCGGGCCGGAGGTCTTCGACCTCGAGGAGTTCCTGGCGGACATCGATGCGGCCTTGGCCGCCGAGCCCGACGGGCTGGTCTGCACCCTGACCGCGCCGGAGGCCATGGATGAGCCGCTCCGGGCGGCCATCGCTGAGGGCCTCCCGGTGATCGCGATCAACGCCCCGGACCTCCGCGAGCCTGAGGAGGCGCGGATACCGGTGCTGACCTACATCGGCGAGGACTCATACTTCATCGGCGTGACCGCAGCCAAGGAGACCCTGAAGCGGTTCACCCCGAAGCGGGCGGCCTTCCTCAACCACCACCCCGGCGCGCGCCACATCTACCTGCGGGGGAAGGGCTACTGCGACGTCATGACCGAGAACGGCATCCCCTGTGAGCAGGTGGACATCACCGAGGACCCGATCAAGGGCGCTGAGATCACCGTCGCATATCTCAAGGCCAACCCCGACACCGACGCGATCTTCTGCTCCAACACCCTCCGCACCGAGACGATCATCCCCCGCCTGGAAGACGAGGGATATGAGGTGGGCGTCGACGTGAAGATCGCCCAGATGGACATGTCCCCCAAGATCCTCGAATACATCCAGGAAGGCAAGGTCATGTTCACCATGGACCAGCAGCAGTATCTCCAGGGCTTCTGGGGCGTCGAGTTCATGTGTCTCCACCTCAAGTATGCCTTCACGCCGCCGCCTGCGCCGGTCTCCACCGGGCCTGCGGTGATCACCGCCGAGGACATCCCCAGGCTGAAGGAGCTGGTCGAGCAGGGCTACAGGTAAGCCAAGGGCGTGACCGCTGGAGCTGGAAATAGGATGCGCTGGGCGGTGCCTTAAGGCGCCGTCCAGCGCTGTTTTTGCTTCAGTTGCCAGCCTGCTGGCCGCTCCAGCTATAATACCGGGGACCGACTATGGAGCTGAAGAGGGTGGCGCAGAACCTCTCCCTGCCGCTCGCCAGGGCTCGCAGGCTCCCCGAGTTCGGGGCGCTGGTGGCCTTCCTGACGCTCATCGTGATCTTCTCCCTCCTCTCCCCCAAGTTCTTCACCCTGAAGAACCTCACGGGGATCTTCACCATCGTCTCAGAGCTGGGGATCATGACGATCGGGATCGCATTCCTGATGATCTGTGGGGAGTTCGACCTCTCGGTGAGCAGCGTCTATGCCCTCTCGGGCTTCATCTTCGTGACCCTGGCCAACCAGATCTACTCGCCTCTCGCCTTCCTCATCACCCTGGTGGTCGCCGCCGTCATCGGCTTCCTCAACGGGGTGATCACCCTGCGGGCTCGGATACCCTCGTTCATCACCACCCTGGGGATGATGATGTTCCTGCGGGGGATCATGCTCGGTGTGACCGGCGGGGAGACGGTCGTCTACTACGGCGACTCCATCATGCCCACGCTCCTAAGCCGGTTCATCGGCTACGGCTTCCGGCCATCCCACATCTGGTTCCTCGCACTGACGGTCCTCTTCTCGCTCATCCTCACCCGAACCCGCTACGGCAACTGGGTCTTCGCCACTGGCGGCCGGAAGGAGGTCGCACGGGCGATGGGCGTCCCCGTCGAGCGGGTGAAGATCATAAACTTCATCATCTCGGCGGTGCTGGCCGCCCTCTCCGGGTGCATCGTCCTCGCCCGGTTCAAGCTGGCGAACGCCTCCCTCGGGCTGGGGATGGAGCTGGAGGCGATCGCCTCGGCGGTCATCGGCGGGACCTTCCTCATGGGCGGCTACGGGACGATCTTCGGGGCCTTCCTGGGCGCCTCCCTGGTGGGGATGATCCGCACCGGGCTGGTGATGGCCGGCGCGCCGGCCTACTGGTATCGGGCGTTCGTCGGCGCGATCTTGATCATCGCGGCCACGATCAACCTCAAGCTGCGCCGCTTGGAGATGTAGCTGGATGGCATAGGAGGGGCGATGGAACGACAGGAGCAGAAGCAGGAGCAAGGGCAGGAGCAGGACAAGCTGGTGCGGATGGTGAACATCAGCAAGCGGTTCGGCGCGGTCCAGGCGCTGAAGGGCGTGAGCGTGGAGGTCGGCCGGCAGGAGATCCTCGGCCTCCTGGGGGACAACGGCGCCGGGAAGTCCACCCTGATCAAGATCCTCGCGGGGGTCTTCCCCCCCGATGAGGGCGAGATCTACTTCGAAGGACAGAAGGTGAGCTTCTCCTCGCCGGGGGAGGCCCGCGCGCTGGGGATCGAGACGGTCCACCAGGAGCTCTCCCTGGTGGGGATGATGAGCATCTCGCGGAACTTCTTCCTCGGGCGGGAGCCCGTCAGGCGGCTCGGCCCCTTCGCCTTCCTCGACAAGCGGAGGATGGACGAGGAGTGCCGGAAGGTCGTCACCGACATCGGGGTGCGAGTCCGCTCCCCGGATGAGTATGTCTCCGTCCTCTCCGGCGGCGAGCGGCAGGCGATCTCGATCGGCCGGGCGATGTATTTCGGGGCGAAGCTCCTCCTCCTCGATGAGCCGCTGACCGCCCTCTCGGTGAAGGAGACCCGGACGGTCCTAAGCCACATCGAGCGGGCCCGGGAGCAAGGGGCTTCCATCATCTTCATCACCCACAACGTGTATCACGTCTATCCGATCGCGGACCGGTTCGTGATCCTGGACAAGGGGGTCAAGCTGGGGGAGCTCACCCGGGATGAGGTGACCCCCGAGGAGATCGCCGAGATCATCGCCAGCGGGAAGATGACAATATGACCCCCAAAGAGAGGCTCCTCGCCGTGCTCCAGCACCGCGAGCCCGACCGGGTCCCCTTCGACCTGGGGAGCACCAACGTCACCGGGATCCACCAGATCGCCTACCGCAACCTGCTCGCTCACCTGGGGATGAGGGCCGATGGGGATGGGATCCGGGTCATCGACATGGTCCAGCAGCTCGCCGAGGTGGGCGAGGCAGTCCTCCAGCGGTTCGGGGTCGACACCCGCGGGGTGCGCCCTCGCCCGGGCTCGAGCTGGTCGCTGGAGCTCGAGGAGGATGAAAAATACCGGCACTTCACCGACGAGTTCGGGATCCGGTGGTCCATGCCCCGCGAGGGCGGCCTCTACTACGATATGACCTCCCATCCGCTGGAGAAGGTCGCTACAGAGGAGGAGATCGCGAGCTACCCCTTCCCCGACCCTCAGGACCCCGCGCGGGTGGCCGGCCTGCGGGAGGAGGCCGCGCGGCTCGCCGACGAGGGCTGGGCGGTGGTGCTGGGCGGCCCCGGCGAGGGCGCCTTCGAGAGGTCGCTCTGGCTGAGAGGTTTCGAGCGGTTCTTCATCGACCTGGTCCGGTCGCCCTCGCTGGCGCTCGCCCTCCTGGACCGGCTGGTGGACTTCCGGCTCAAGTTCTGGGAGCTGCTCCTCAGGGAGGTGGGCGACCTCGCCCAGGTGGTGGTCGAGGGCGACGACCTTGCGACCCAGCGGGGGCTGATGATCTCCCCCGAGATGTATCGCAAATACCTGAAGCCGCGGCACAAGCGGATCTTCTCCTTCATCAAGGAGCGGGCCCCTCAGGTGAAGATCTTCTTCCACACCTGCGGGGCGGTCTACGAGCTGATCCCGGACCTCATCAAGGTGGGGGTCGACATCCTGAACCCGGTCCAGCTCAGCGCGGCGGGGATGGACCCCCGCAGGCTCAAGCGGGAGTTCGGCGATGCACTCACCTTCTGGGGCGGCGGGGTCGACACCCAGAGGGTCCTGCCCCGCGGCACGCCTGAAGAAGTTAAGGATGAAGTGAAGAGGCGGATCGAGGAGCTGGCCCCCGGCGGGGGGTTCGTCTTCGCCACGGTCCACAACATCCAGGCGGACGTCCCTCCGGAGAACATCCTCGCGATGTGGGAGGCCCTCCAGGAGTATGGGAAATACTAACCCCTCTCGTCTCGTCTCGAATCGAGCCCCCATCTGGGGATCCGACCTCTTGACAGAGCTCCCGGGAGCGTGCTATAAACGTTCCCGGTAAGGATGCCGGTAAGGTTCTCAAAATGAAGGGGAGCAGGAATAGGAAGTTGGAACGGCTCACCATAAGGGATATAGCCAGGGAGGCAGGGGTCTCCATCAACACCGTCTCGCGGGCCCTGAACGACAAGCCCGACATCAGCGACAAGACCAAGGAGAGGGTCCTGGAGACCGTCAAGCGGCTGGGGTATAGGCCGAACCGGCTGGCTCGGGGGCTCCGCTCCAACAAGACGGGGACCATCGGGGTCGTCGTCACCGACATCGCCAATCCCTACTTCGCGGCCCTGGTCAAGGGGGTGGGGAAGGCGGCCAAGGAGCACAACTATAGCATCATCCTGCAGGACACCGACGAGGACTACGAGAAGGAGCGGGAGGCGGTCCAGACGATGCTGGCCGAGCAGGTCGATGGCCTCCTGATCACCCCGGTTCAGACCGGGAAGGAGACGATCATCGAGCTGCAGGAGTCGGGGCTCCCGTTCGTGCTGCTGGGCAGGCACTTCGACGACCTAGAGACCGATTATGTGGCCACCGACGATATCCGGGGCGGGTTCCTCGCCACCGAGCACCTGATCAGGCAAGGGCATGAGAGGATCGCGCTGCTGGGCGGCCCCCTTCACATCTCGTCCGCGAAGGAGCGCTTCCAGGGATACAAGGAGGCTCTAGAGCGGTATGGCCTCGAGCTGGACGAGCGCCTGATCGAGACCGGGGCCATCACCATGAGGGATGGCTACGCCACCGCCAAGAGCCTGTTGAGCTGCGAGCCTCGCCCCACGGCCATCTTCGCCTACAGCGATTTCGTCGCACTGGGAATCGTCAAGGCCATCCGCGAGGCGGGCCTCAAGATACCCGACGACATCGCGATCGTCGGGTATGACGATATAGAGTTCTCCTCCTGCCTGGAGGTGCCCCTGACGACGGTGAGGATACCCAAGGAGGAGATCGGCAGGCAGGCGGTGGAGATCCTCCTGGAGAAGATGGCCAAGCCCGACGGCGCAGGCCAGTTCCGAGGGGTCAAGCTGGAGGTCGAGCTGGTCGTAAGGGAGTCCACAGCTACAGCGGGCTCCAGGATTATCGGCAGGCCGAGAGGGGAGGTGGTAGCGGGCGGAAGTAGATCGCAACAAGATAACTAACTAACAAGCAGGCAAAAAGGAGGAGGGTAAGATGGTAAGGAAGCTTGTGATGCTCATCGGCGCGGTCATCGCGATCGCGGGGCTTTTGGGTTTCGTGGGGGGAATAACCATCGTCCCGGGGGTCGCTGAGCCACCGAAGCTCTGCGAGGGGGTCCACATCATCTTCTTCCCCGGGGGTGCCCCCGGAGACCCCTTCGCTTCGGTGGTCTACAAGGGTGCCAAGGAGGCCGAGGAGAACCTGGGGCCCAAGGTCGACTACCTGTGGTCGGAGTGGGACCCGGAGAAGATGGTCACCCAGTTCAAGACAGCCATAGGGATGAAGCCGGACGCCATCTGCATGATGGGCCATCCCGGGTATGACGCCCTCAAGGACCTCGTCGAGGAGGCCTATGAGCAGGGGATCATCGTCACCTTCCAGAACGTCGACATCCCCGAGTTCCGGGAGAAGTATCCCTACACCGGCTATGTGGGCCAGGACCTGTATGTGGCCGGCTGGAAGATCGCGGAGTGGGCGGTGAAGAACCTCGACCTGAAGCCCGGTGACAGGGCCGCGGTCATCTCGGGCTCCTGGGAGCAGCCCGCCCGCGCGGTGAGGGCCAGGGGGGCCGAGGACGCCCTCAAGGAAGCGGGGCTGATCGTCGATAGGGTCTCCCACGACCCGAAAGTATACGTGGACGTGGCCCTGGGCATCCCCGTCGTCACCGGCTATCTCGCCGCCCATCCCGATGCCAAGCTGCTGGTGTTCGACGGGGGCGGGACCACCTCGGCGGCGGGCCTCTACCTGAAGGCGGCCGGGAAGAAGCCCGGGGAGGTCTATGCCGTGGGGTTCGACTTCTCGCCCACAACTGTAGAGGCGATCGAGGAGGGCTACCTCCAGGCCACGATCGACCAGCAGCCCTACCTCCAGGGGTTCCTGCCGATCCTCAACGCCTGCCTCTCGGTCAAGTATAAGATGGCCGGGCTGTATATCGACACCGGCGGGGCGATAGTCCATGCGGGCAACGTCGGCCCGCTGAAGGAGCTCGTCGAGCAGGGCTATCGGTAAAGGCCTAAGCTGAGGGAGGAGCGGAGGCGAGAGGAAGGGAAAGGGAGGGCCCGCTTGGCATCCGATGCCAGGCGGGCCCGGTCTTCTACCCCGGGAGACCTTCAAGCGCGGGAGGACAGGATGAGATAAAGATAAAGATTAATGAGATTGAGATGAGATGAGAGGGTGATCGCCCAGATGGGATACTTCGTCCAGATGAAGGACATCCACAAGTCCTTCGGGCGGGTGGTCGCGCTGAGGGGTGTGGATTTCCACGTCGGGGAGAACGAGGTCGTGGGGCTCGTCGGCGACAACGGCGCTGGCAAATCGACCTTGATAAAGATCCTCGTCGGGTTTTACTCCCCGGACAGGGGGGAGATATACATCAACGGGGAGAGGGTAAAGAACCTCACGATCCAGAAGGCGCGCAAGCTCGGCATAGGGGTGGTCTACCAGGAGCGGGCCCTGGCGGAGCAACACCTCATGTGGAGGAACATCTTCATGGGGAGGGAGCTGACCAACCGGTTGGGCTTCATCCGGGTGGGCGAGCAGAAGCGGGAGACCGAGCGGCTGATGCGGGAGATGGGCTTCACCTCGGGGATCACCCCCGATTCGGTGGTCGGGACGCTCTCCGGCGGGGAGCGGCAAGGGGTTGCGATCGCGCGGGCCCTATACTTCAAGGCCAACCTGATCATCCTGGATGAGCCGACCGTGGGCCTCTCGCTCTCCGAGACGAGCAAGGTGCTCGACTTCGTCCGGGAGATCAAGGAGCGGGGAAAGTCATGCATCATCATCAGTCATAATATATACCACGTCTACCCGGTCGCCGACAGGTTCGTCATCCTGGATCGTGGGAGGAACATCGGCGAGATCCACAAGCAGGACGTCTCCCTGCACGCCCTGGAGAACATCCTCGCGCACGTCGCGAAGACGGGAAGGATGCCCGATGATTACTGAGGTGTTGTCCCGCCTGCCGGCCTGGCTGAGGAGGAACAGGGGATTGGCCGGCTTCGTGGCCCTCCTGGAGAGGCACAAGAGCCAGCTGGCCATCCTGGGGATCTTCCTCACCTTATGGGTGATCGGCATCATAGTGAACCCCGGGGCATTCCTCGGCCGCTACACCTACATATCCCTGATGTCGGTGATCCCGATCACCCTCACCCTGGCGCTCGGCTTCACCCTCGTGGTCATATCGAAAGAGCTGGACCTCTCCTTCCCCTCGGTGATGGGCCTCTCCGGCTGGGTGTTCGCGCTCTTGCTCCCCCACGGCTCGGTCCCGGCCTTCCTCGGGGCCATGTCCACGGGCCTGCTCGCGGGGATCTTAAACGGGCTCATCGTCACGAAGATAGGGGTGCCCTCGCTGGTGGCGACCCTCGGGATGCTCTTCGCCTGGCGAGGGGTGATCATGGTCGGCACCCAGGGCTGGGGCACCTCGCTCACCGCCTACAAGGACACGGTGATATTCAACGCGCTCGTGGGGAGGATCGGCGAGCTGGTCCCGATCCAGATGGTGTGGGGGCTCCTAGCGGTGGCGGCCTTCTGGCTCTTCCTGAACCGCCATAGGCTCGGGGGCTACATATACTTCGTCGGGGACAACCCCCTGAGCGCGAAGATGATGGGGATAAACGTCGACAGGGTGAAGATCATGGCCTTCGCGCTGATGGGGGGGATGGCCGCCCTGGCCGGGATGATAGCGAGTCTGGAGGTGAGGAGCTTCTGGCCCTCGCTGGGTGAGGGGTATCTCCTGCCGACGATCGCCGCGGTCTTCATCGGGGGGACCTCGCCGTTCGGTGGGACGGGCACCATCTTCGGGACCTTCATGGGCGCCCTGATCATAGGCTCCCTGGAGACGTTGATCCTGGCCACGGGCCTCACTGGCTTCGTGACCCAACTGATCAACGGCCTGATCATAGTGATCTCGGTCTCCGCCCACGTGCTCCTGGGGGGG
>Ga0190286_1000890_pt1 | contig 11430 bp, 9 predicted proteins | sample 48691834_MG_FD_183241 | JGI IMG/M metagenome (GOLD analysis project Ga0190286, IMG submission 183241) | Hydrothermal vent microbial mat bacterial communities from Southern Trench, Guaymas Basin, Mexico - 4869-18-3-4_MG | ecosystem: Environmental > Aquatic > Marine > Hydrothermal vents > Microbial... | reverse complement strand
TTGCAGACCAAACCAATATTTTAGCCCTAAATGCAGCCATTCAAGCCGCTATGGCAGGTGAATCAGGACGTGGCTTTGCTGTGGTTGCTGATGAAATTCAACGATTAGCTGAACGTTCTAGTAATGCTACTAAACAAATTGATGCGTTAGTGAAAACTATCCAAGGTGATACTAACGAGGCTGTTAATTCAATGGAACAAAGCACCTCAGGTGTTGTATCAGGTGCTAAAAAAGCTGAACGCGCAGGTGGTGCCTTAACGGAAATTGAAAAAGTCTCAGTACAGTTAGCCGGACAAATTGATAGTATTTCACAAACCTCGCGCACTCAGGCTGCTGTCGCCTCAAATATTTCGGGTACGATGACCATTATTCAAGAGATTACAACTCAAACCTCTAATAGTACGAATGAAACTGCTGCTTCTATTGAGCGTTTAGCGAAACTAGCTAATGAATTGAAAAAATCAGTTGCTGGTTTCAAATTGCCCATAGATGAGCAACAAGCCATTGAACAAATGAGCGGTTCTATTCAGTAAAAAGTTATCAGTTCCAAAACGTTTACGTGAAAATCAGTTATCAATTATTTAAGTATTTGTTTTATGATCCCTAAAACTCATGAACCTATATAGTTTTTAAAATCAAAAGGCTTAAAGAAATACTATTATTAAAAAATAGTATTCCTAGTCAATTTATATATTCCACCATGCTCGATAGTTCACAGTTACTAAAAATGTGACTTTTGAGTTTTTTTGCTGATGTGTCCACCTAAATAAACTTAGGTGTGACGCAACGATGGATGAACTGCACATCCTCTACCAAGTCATCATAAGAATTCTTGGTGACTTTTACTCAAAATTTGAAATGAAACAATGACTTAACTTATGCCTTGCCGAAGTTGTGCATTTTCAGGCTGTGGCTATTAGTTACAAAAGATAAGCGTTTTATCGAAGTTTTTATCACAGCGACATGCTATCTAGAAATTGAGTACAAGTCAATATATTTAAATGCAATGTAAAGTCATTAAAAGTCAATCAATAAGTGATTATTAACAACACAAAAATAGAATATCAAATAAAATTTTACTCCTGCTAATCCTTCTTGATGTAGGGGCAATCCTTTATGGTTGCCCATATTTTTAAAAAATATCGTTTTATCAGATAAATAATTTCAATCCAACCAATTTCTTTTCAAGACACGCAGGTTCATTTAAATTTATTTTTCCGAACATCTATAGTATTTCTAACACAATAAGGCTGATATGTAAAATTATCTTTATATACGATTATAACTGATAACTGATAACTGATAATTGATAACTGAAATAAATAATGAAGTATTCGGCCCTGACTTGGGTAAAAACGACAATTGATGAGAGTCTCAAACAAACACGCCAGGCGTTAGAGCAGTTTGTAGAGTATCCGAGTGATACTGCCCCCTTACAACAATGCGTTTTATTGCTACACGAAATCAATGGAGCACTTAAGGTATTAGAATTACAAACTGCTGCGTTATTAGTCCAAGACGTTGAATTGACTATTAAATCTTTGCTGCAAGGCAAGATTGAAAATAATGAATCAACTTATGATGTTTTAATGCGTGCTCTAATTCAGTTGCCTAATTATTTAGATCATCTTGCCATTGTCCAACATGATATGCCGGTCGCTTTGTTGCCGCTATTGAATGATTTACGTGCCCTTCGCTCACAAAAAACATTGAGTCAGAATAGTTTTTTTACCCCCGATTTGTCGGTAGCAATACCCCATCAAAAACCGGTTAATTTGCCAGATGATAAACTGAAAAAGTTTATGCAACAAATGCGGGTGGCTTATCAAAAGGGATTTGCGGCTATTATTAAAAATCCTAAACAACCGGTTGATGGGTTGAAATTTATTTATTCTGTCATGCAACGTTTACAGCAAGCGACCGGTAATGCCCCATTAGGTAAAGTATGGTGGGTAACTGAAGGGATCGTGGAAGCCTTATTACAAAAAGGTCTTGAAATTAATAAGCCTATTCTTAATTTATTAAAACAATTAGATGGGCTGATAAATCAAACTATCCAACATGGCAAAACTGCTTTACATGCCACACCGCCTAAAGCTTTATTGACTAATTTGCTCTATTTTGTCGCGTTGAGTCGTTCCAAAGGTAAACAAATCACGGCGATTAAAACGACTTTTCAACTTAATGATTACCTACCCAATCAAAACACTTTAGCCGCCGCTAAATTAAGGTTTACAGGGCCCGATATTGAATTGATGAGGATTGTTGTCACGCTCCTTAAGGATGATTTTGCGCGTGTGGAAGAAACTTTAGATATATTTAATCGGGCTGATAATCCTGCTGTGACAGAACTCAGTCCTTTAGTTACCCGATTACGTGATATTGCTAATACTTTGGGATTACTTAGTTTGAAAGTACAACGTCAATCTATGCTCAAACAGGCTAGCCTGATTCTTGATATTAGTGAAGGTCATAAGCAGCCTAAGTTTTCTTTATTACTTGAAATCGCTAATGCATTGTTAAAAATATATGGGGCGGTCGATATTTTGGGTGTACAGGGTGTTCATGCCAAACAACGCTTAGAACAAAGCAGGGAAACCGAATTTTCAGAGACACCTGAATTTGATCTCGTTCTGAATGTCGTCGTTGATGAGGCAAAGACAGAGTTAGCACAAGTGATCCAGCCCTTAGTTACTTTTATTGAGAGTGCGACACCTGATGACGAGTTATTAGAAGTACCTAATCGTCTTAAACAAGTGGGAGGCTTTTTAGCGGTTTTATCCCATAATAGAGCAGCCAAATTGTTGGCGCAGTGTAATAAATACATAAAGGAAGTATTTATTAAGAAAGCGACAGTACCTGCCAAAGAAAAACTTAAAGCCTTAGCCGATGTGTTAATTGGTATTGAACTTTATTTGGACACTTTAGCGGGTAATCCTATGGATGCTGATGATATTCTTGATATAACTGAAAGGCAGTTATCCGTCCTCTATTAATAGACATTATACCGACTTAATGTAACTCATTGATTTATTTAAGATTCCTATTTTTGTAAAATCAATAAAATCAAGTACTTAAATTAAATCGGTATAATGTCTACTATTTAATAAGAGTGAGTTTCTAAATTATAAGGTTCTTTATCAGGAAATGAGAAAAAACGAAAACTGGACAGCTTTACCAAGGAAAATATCAAACAAGGTTTGGAAACAAGTGACAGGCACTTGGTCGCATTGGTTAAAAGCATTAAAAGTATATAAAATACTGGAAGACCGAGACTACCTAAATACAACAAATCCTAATCTTTAATTATTAAACATTAAACATTAAACATTATGCCACTGCTTGAAATTCCAGAACAAACACCTAGCTCAGACATCGACGAAGAGATTCTTGAAATCTTTGCAGAAGAAGTTGAAGAGGTTCAGACTGAAATTGTGACTAACTTCAAAGCATGGAAAAATGATCCTAACGATACTGATTCCCTAACAACATTACGACGCTGTTTTCATACACTAAAGGGGAGTGGACGCTTAGTCGGTGCGACAGTGATTGGAGAACTCGGTTGGCGTTTTGAAAATATGCTCAATCGGGTCATTAATGGCACCTTGTCAGTTAATAATGACTTATTAGGGCTTATTGAACAAGTAGATAAGTTATTACCAAATATGCTGGAACAGTTTCAACATAATCAATCAGTGTCTGATGAAATGCTTCTCTTGATTTCACAAGCAGATTATTTAGCAGAAAATAAAGGTCAGAGCCTGGATGATTTTGGTTCGGCGAATGAAAAGGTCAAGACGGAAGATACGCTTTTAGATCAAGGAAAATCATCACAAGAAATTATATCATCACAAGATGACATTTTATTAGATGAAACTGAAAAAACGACTGAATTAACGAAAGATGGATTAAAATTGGATGTTAAGGAGATTGAAAAAAGTGAAATAGAGGAGCTATATACGGAAGATTTGTCAGAAATTTTAGACTTAGAATCTGAAGAATTAGGAGAATTACCAGAATATTTATTAGAAAATAAAGATTTAGAGGATTTAGAAGATTTAAAAATTGGAGATTTACCCGAAAATTTAGAGCTAGAAAGCCTAGAGTTGCCAGAAGCTCTTGAACAGGAAAGCGTTGGATTATCAGAATTTGAATTTGAGACGACTTCCATTGATGAGATAAGCTACCAAACCATTGATTTATCAGATGAAGATACCGAACTTACTGGGGATGATTTTGAAACAATTGATCCACAACTGTTTGAAATTTTCAAAACAGAAGCATCAGAATACATTTCCGAATTGAAAAAAACGTTTAATAACAAAAATTTAATTTTGCACATTGAACAAGAAGTGGTACGAGCTTTTCACACATTGAATGGCAGTTCGCGTAGTGTCAATTTTTTGCTCATTGCAGAAATAGCCGCTCCTATGGAAAAATATGCTAGACTTCTACTTGAGCAACAAGTGGAATTGACACCTAGCATATTGGTTTTTTTTAATGATGCGATTCTTCTCATTGAAAATTTTATCAATGGTAAAGTGGTCGATAAAGAACAAAAAAATACACTACTGGCTCAAATAGAAATATCGTTGAAATCTCTGCCTAGCAAATCGTCAGAAAAAATTCCATCAATCGAAAATAAACATGTTGAAAAAGAAGTTAAGGAAGAATTTGATGAAACTCAAGGCATTGATTCCACAGATGAATTTATAGCCCTGTTTTTTGAAGAAGCCGATGAAATTCTCGAAAATACCCAATCCCTATTAGAACGTTGGACGGCTAGTCCTAAAAATATGCAGCTAATGAAGGAATTACAACGTGAACTGCATACCCTCAAAGGGGGGGCTCGGATGGTAGGGATTGCGCCGATGGGCGAATTGAGTCATCATTTAGAGTCGGTACTGACACGGATTGTTGAAGGTACCGCTCAATCAAGTCCTAAACTACAGGAAATTGTACAAAATAGCGTCGATGAACTGGCTGCTATGTTGGCTGCTATACGTTCTAGCGTACCCTTGGATATGCCGGAAGATTTGATTCGCCAAATCAATACAGCACTTGCTGATGATGATGATGAACATGTTGAAGAATCACTTAAAAAGCCTGCGACTCTCTCCACAGCCGTTGATGTTGAAAGTCAAAAGACGAGTCATCAAAAATCTAAACCCAGCCAAATAGAGAAAGAAGTGGAATCTGTGGAGGGGGCCGAAGATCGCATCCGTGTAAAAGCAGCCTTGATTGATAAACTCACCAATTTGGCCGGCGAATTGTCCATTTCCCGAGCACACATGGAGCAACAACAAGGTTCCATCAAAAGTAACTTAGTCGAAATGGAACAAACCGTGATGCGCTTACGTGATCAGTTACGACGCTTTGAAATAGAAACTGAAGCACAAATTATTTCCCATTTCGGGGGTACTAAGCCTGAAAGTGATGAAGAATTTGATCCCCTTGAGTTGGATCGATTTTCAGTTATGCAACAGCTATCACGTAGTTTGATGGAAAGTGTTAATGACTTAACCAATATTCAAGATTTTATCAAAAATTTGACCAGGCAAAGCGATTCCTTGTTGATTCAACAATCCCGCATTGGGGCAGAGTTACAAGAAGGTATTATGCGGACTCGCATGGTGCCTTTTACTAGAGTTTCACCCCGTTTACAACGCATTGCCCGACTGACGGCTAGAGAGTTACATAAACAAATAGAATTCGTCATCAATGGTGAAGAACTCGAATTTGAAAGAACTGTCCTTAATCGTGTCGTTGCCCCGCTTGAACACATGCTTAGAAACGCTATTGACCACGGCGCTGAAGATGCCAAAACTCGTCAACAAGCGGGTAAACCAGCTATTTCTAAAATTACGGTATCCTTGTTTAGGGAAGGGGCAGAACTCATTATTAAACTTAGCGATGACGGGGCGGGTTTAAATATGCAGAAAATTCGTAAAAAGGCTGAAGAACGAGGGCTGATTAAATCTAATACGGTGATTAATGATGATGAATTGATAGGGTTTATTCTTGAACATGGCTTTAGTACTGCTGATAGGCTTACCCAGACTTCTGGTCGAGGTGTTGGTATGGATGTTGCCTATAGCGAAATTAAACAGTTAAGTGGTAGTTTACGTATTTATTCTAAAACGGGTGAAGGGACAACATTTGAAATTCGCCTTCCTTTGTCTTTGATGATTACACAGGCGTTGTTGGTGCATATTGGAGAAGAGACGATGGCAGTTCCTATGAATCATGTCGATGCTGTTATGCGTATTTCTCGTGCTTCGGTAATTGGCAAAGCAAAAGAAGTGCGTTATTACAAATACATGGATCATAGTTATCGTGTTTTTCATCTTGGAGAATTATTAGGCTTTAGTCAGGTTGCCTCTAAAAATCATCTATTGGTACCTATGTTATTAATCCATGCCGCAGATCGTCGGATGGCTTTATTAGTGGATGGTATTGAGGGAAGTAAAGAAATTGTGGTGAAATCGGTGGGGACTCAAATTGGGACGATCCGTTGGTTAGCTGGTGCCACTATATTAGGTGATGGACGAGTGGTGTTGATTTTAGATTTGCCAACGCTAATTCGTATTGATACGATACCAGAGTCTATAGATCAGCCACTTGAAGTACTTGAAGAAGAAATACCCGCTGCTAAAACGATTATGATAGTCGATGATTCCATTACTGTGCGTAAAGTCACCGCACGATTCCTGAAACGACAAGGTATGGAGGTGTTGACGGCTAAAGATGGTCTTGATGCTATCGCAAAATTGCAAGAACATATACCCGATCTAATGCTGCTAGACGTAGAAATGCCACGTATGGATGGTTATGAGTTAGCCACTCAAATACGTAATCGTTCCGATTTGAAACATCTACCAATTATTATGATTACCTCGCGCACCGGGACAAAACATCGTGATAAAGCTAAAAAAATAGGTATCAATCGTTATTTGGGTAAGCCCTTTAATGAAAGTGAGCTACTTGAAAATATTCGTGCTTTGCTTGCTGAAACGATGACGAATCAATCCCACTAAATAGGAATTTGGCATGTCAAGTATCCATTCTGCAATACGCTGTCTTTTGATACCGGTTGGCGAACAGCAATTATTGCTACCGAGTACAGTAATAACTGAAGTCTCTCTATATCATGAGCCTGAGCCGGTGTTTGAGCATCAACCTAAGTGGTTGTTAGGTATTATTGATTGGCGCAATCAAAATATTCCGTTATTGTCAATTGAGGAGGCTTTATCGTTGCCACTTAAGGTGGAGTCTTCCAAAAAATATCATACGGTAATTTTATATGGTTTGGAATCAACTCAAAAGATGCCTTTTTACGCGCTTAGAGCAACTGATGTACCACGTTCTTTGGCAGTGACACAGGAAACATTGACTCAGTCTAACCCTGAAACTCAAAATGGATTAGTATTCAATGTCGCGTATGAGTCTAATAAAGTTTTGTTGCCGGATGTCAGCTATTTAGAAAATTTATTAATTAAGTCTGAGGTATTTTCATATTTAAGTTATAGTTAACTAGTTGTAAGGGCTGACAGAAGTGTCTATCCTTTGTGAAATTATAGATATTTATTTCCATTTAGTCAATTTGGTTGAATTTTAATTTTTTTAAAATTCAGATTTTTTTCTAACAGTTTTTCTCATGGACTCAATGTTATAATAACTGTTGTCAACTCTTATAGAAGGTATTTACCATGCGTGATAAAATAAAATTAGTTTCATCTGCCAAAACAGGTCATTATTATACGACAACCAAGAACAAACGGAATTCGCCTGATAAATTAGTTCTCAAAAAATATGATCCCGTAGTACGTAAACATGTGGAATATAAAGAATCTAAAATCAAGTAGGAACGAATATCCATAACTTCAAAGGGGGTGTTAATATGTCGATCATCAAAATGATCGACTTGGATCTAACTGGTAAACGAGTTCTTATCCGTGAAGATTTGAATGTGCCTATTTCTTCTGATGGTAAAGTGGCGAGTGATATTCGTATTCAAGCGTCATTACCAACCATCAAATATGCTTTGAAAGCAGGTGCAAATGTTATATTGATGTCTCACTTAGGTCGTCCAACAGAGGGGAAGTATGATTCCAAAACGTCTTTATATCCAGTGTCTGAATATTTGGAAAATTTGTTAAAACGGCCGGTGATATTGCATAGAGATTACTTAGAGAGAGGAATAGCATTCGTCACTCGTGAAGTGATATTATGTGAAAATGTACGCTTTAATTGGGGCGAAAAGGAGAATGATGATAATTTGTCCCAAAAGATGGCTGCCTTATGTGATATTTATGTAATGGATGCCTTTGGCACGGCGCATCGTGCTCAAGCTTCAACTCATGGGGTTGCTAAGTATGCGCCTGTGGCTTGTGCAGGTCCTTTGTTAGTTGGGGAGTTGGAGGCACTGGGTAAAGCTTTGGATAAGCCAGCCCGTCCTATGGTGGCTATTGTGGGTGGCTCTAAAGTCTCTACTAAGTTAACGGTGTTGGAATCGTTATCTAAAGTGGTGGATCAATTAATTGTGGGGGGGGGCATTGCGAATACTTTTATTGCCGCTGCTGGTCATAATGTGGGTAAATCTTTGTATGAGCCTGATTTAATTGATGAAGCTAAAAAGCTGAGTGCTGTCGCTAAGGAGCGGGGGTGCGATATTCCCATTCCAACTGATGTGGTGGTAGGCAAAATTAGTCCTTTTGAACAACCAGATGCGACGGCTACACTCAAATCTGTTAATGAAGTCGCCGATGATGAGATGATTTTTGATGTAGGTCCCGAAACGTCAGCTAAGTTTGCTTCAATCGTGAAAACGGCAGGGACTATTGTTTGGAATGGTCCAGTCGGTGTATTTGAATATGATCAGTTCGCTGCCGGGACAAAAGCCTTGTCAGAAGCGATTGCTGAAAGTAGTGCGTTTTCAATTGCAGGTGGGGGCGATACTTTAGCGGCAGTGGATAAATATAGTATTAGCGATAAGATATCGTATATTTCTACCGGCGGTGGTGCTTTCTTAGAGTTTTTAGAGGGCAAAAAGTTGCCGGCGGTGGCTATTCTTGAGGAACGTGGGCAATCATAATTTAAAGATGCTCAGAAGATGTGTCGGTATGCACTTGTTCAAAAAATCCGATTTTTGAAAAAATCGGATTTCTACATCTCAAAGTTGACTGATAACTGATAACTGATAACTTAATAGGAAAATTTTATGCTTATTTCTATGCGTCAACTGCTCGATCATGCCGCAGAAAATGGTTACGGATTACCTGCATTTAATGTCAATAATATGGAACAAGTCCATGCTATCATGCTGGCGGCTGACGCAACTGATAGTCCAGTCATTATGCAAGGTTCAGCCGGGGCGCGTGCTTATGCCGGTGAACCGTTTTTACGTCATTTGATTTCTGCAGCCGTAGAAATGTATCCCCATATTCCGGTGGTGATGCACCAAGATCATGGTTCAGAGCCAGCTGTGTGTTTGCGTTCGATACAGAGCGGTTTTACGTCTGTTATGATGGATGGTTCTTTGATGGCTGATATGAAAACACCTTCCACGTTTGAGTATAATGTCGAAGTGACTAAAACCGTGGTGGACATGGCTCATGCAGGGGGTATATCGGTTGAAGGTGAATTGGGCTGTTTAGGTTCTTTAGAAAGCGGCGAAATGGGTGAAGAAGATGGACACGGTGCTGAGGGCAAATTGTCTAAGGAACAATTGTTGACTGATCCAGAACAGGCAGCCGATTTCGTTAAAAAAACAGGTGTTGATGCTTTAGCCATCGCGATTGGTACCAGTCATGGTGCCTATAAATTCACCCGTCCACCGACAGGCGATATTTTAGCCATTGATCGCATCAAAGAAATTCATGCTCGTATTCCTGATACCCATTTGGTGATGCATGGTTCTTCTTCGGTGCCACAAGAGTGGTTAGCCATCATCAATGAATATGGGGGTGGCATGGGACAAACCTACGGGGTGCCGGTTGAAGAAATAGTCGAGGGCATTAAGTATGGTGTGCATAAAGTCAATATTGACACTGACTTGCGTATGGCTTCAACGGGTTCTATCCGTAAATTCCTACATGAAAACCCGGCGGTTTTTGATCCTCGTAAATTCCTCAAGGAAGCAACTAAGGGCATGATGAACATTTGTAAGGCGCGTTATGAAGCCTTTGGTTGTGCAGGTATGGGTCCAAAAATCAAACCGATTTCTTTGGAGAAGATGTTTAAACGTTATGCTGCTGGAGAGTTGGCACCGCGAATCAACTAAGTTTATAATGATGAACGGCGAAATGTAGGGGCGAACCTGCGTGTTCGCCCTTTGTGAACCCCTTTTAACAATTTATTTTCTAGGCTATAAGTTTAAATGAGGTTTTTTCTGTTGTGATGGTAGATAAAATTTATAATTTGATTATTCTTGGGAAAATCGTGGAAGGATATAATGTTGAAATTATTCAGGAAAAATTGGCGATTATTTTTGACATCGATCTGAAAAAAATACCAAAATTACTCAAAAAGCCGACTATTATTAGAAAAAATTTAAGTTATGATGTTGCCCTTGAATACAAAAATGGTCTTGAACAAATAGGGGTATTATGTAAAATTAGTCCCTAACAACGAGAAATTTTCTAATGACAAAACAAGTGTATAAATTAATTCTAAGTGGAAAAATCTCGGAAAATTATGATGTGGAAATAGTCTATGAAAAGTTAGCTATTGTTTTTGAGATTGATTTGAAAAAGATACCTAAATTACTTAAAAAACCTACCGTCATTAGAAAGAATTTAAGTTACGATGTAGTTCGTCAATATAAAGAGGGGCTTGAAAAAATAGGTGTGTTATGTGATACTTTCCCTAAACTTGAAAGTGAGCCAAATCTAGAAGCTGAATCTTTTATCGTTGATGATAAAGAGAATTCAATTATTGACGAAAGTGATACTTTTTCATTCCTTGAAGAAGAAAAAGCACTTGTTCTTGATAGTGCTCAACTTCGTGTGATTGATATAAAAATACCTTTTGGCTCTATGATTATATTAATCATTAAGTGGATAATCGCTTCTATTCCTGCCTTGATTATCCTAGGAAGTATTGGATATGTTGGATATCTTTTTCAAACAACGATTGCTGAAATGCTTGGTCGTTTTTTATAAAATTTTTATAATGGAAGAAACCGACTTCTTCCAAATTTTCCATGTTTAAAAAAAATCAAAAGGTGAAAGATGGAACCTGAAAGCCAAAAAGTGGTTATTACTAACATAAAAATGCCTTTTTTTTCAATGGTTACTTTTATGATTAAGTGTGTATTTGCTTCTATCCCAGCATTGATTGTGATAGGGATTCTAGTTGCATCATTAGTGATAGGCTTACCAATAGTGGTTGATATGTTAGGGTTGGGAGATATGTTAGGCAATATTATAC
>Ga0190286_1000889_pt1 | contig 11432 bp, 12 predicted proteins | sample 48691834_MG_FD_183241 | JGI IMG/M metagenome (GOLD analysis project Ga0190286, IMG submission 183241) | Hydrothermal vent microbial mat bacterial communities from Southern Trench, Guaymas Basin, Mexico - 4869-18-3-4_MG | ecosystem: Environmental > Aquatic > Marine > Hydrothermal vents >... | reverse complement strand
GAGTTCCAACTCTACCCATAATGATTGCTCCAGCATGCCCCATCCTTTTACCTGGGGGGGCTGTTTTACCAGCAACATAGGCAACAATAGGTTTAGGATACTTTACCTCCCCGATATACTTTGCTGCAAGCTCTTCCGCATTTCCACCAATTTCACCGATTAAAACAACAGCCTTAGTTTCTTTGTCATCTTTAAACATTTCTAAGACCTCAACAAAGTTTAACCCTGTAACAGGGTCTCCACCTAAACCTAAACATGTGCTTTGTCCAAACCCTATTTTGCTTATCTCCCATGCAACCTCATAGGTTAGGGTTCCACTTCTTGAAGCGATACCAATTATTCCAGGTAAAAACATATGGTTTGGCATTATTCCAACCTTAACATTCTCATTTGGGTTTATTATTCCTGGTGTGTTTGGACCTATAATTGTTGCATTTTCCATTTTTGCTTTTGTAATACATTCAATTACGTCTTTTACAGGGATCCCCTCAGTAATAACCACTACTGTTTTTATACCTGCATCTAAAGCCTCCATTACCGCATCTTTTGCAAAAGCTGCTGGAACAAAAATTATTGAGGTATTTGCCTTTTCTTTTTGAACAGCTTCCTCAACAGTATCATATACAGGGATTCCTTGAACGGTTGTACCACCTTTGGTTGGACTTGTTCCAGCAACAATTTTTGTTCCATATTTAAGCATAAGCTCCGTGTGGAAGCTTCCTTCTCTGCCAGTTATACCTTGAACAACAACTCTTGTATCCTTACCAACAATTATACCCAACTTTTCACCCTCCAACCATTTTTACAGCCTCTTTTACAGCCTCCTCAACATCCTTAAAAACGTTGATACCAGCTTCCTCCAAAATTTTTTTACCTTCTTCCTCTCTTGTTCCAACAAGTCTAACAATAAGCGGTCTTTTAATACCTGTCTCCTTAAGAGCCTCAAGAACTCCTTTTGCAACTTCATCACATCTTGTTATACCGCCAAGTATGTTTACAAGCACAACTTTTACATCAGGTTTTGATAGAAGAATTTTTACACCTTCCTTAATGACTTCTGCTCTTGCACCACCACCAATATCCAGAAAGTTTGCAGGCTCTCCACCAAAAGTTTTAATTAGGTCCATGGTTGCCATAGCTAAACCAGCACCATTAACAAGACACCCGATATTTCCTGTAAGGTCAACATAGGATAAACCATGTCTTTTAGCTTCAGCTTCTCTTTCACTATACTCTAAAAATGCTCTTTCACTATACTCCTTATGTCTAAAAAGTGCGTCATCGTTAATTATTATTCTTGCATCAGCAGCTACGAATCTTCCATCTGAAGTTTTAACTAGAGGATTCGATTCAGCAAGCTCAGCATCATAATCCATGGTTATCCTGTAAAGGTTATAGATTATGTTTGAGAAGGTTCTCAAATCTTTTCCACCTATACCAAGCTTTTTAACCATCCATCTTGCATGATATTCTTTAAACCCGAAAACAGGTTCAACCCAGTATCGAACAATTTTTTCAGGAGATTTTTCAGCAACCTCTTCAATATCAACACCACCTTCAGTTGATGCTAAAACAACATAACTTCTGGTAGACCTATCCACGGTTACAGAAGCATAATATTCATGGGTTATGTCCAATTTTTCCTCAACAAGCAAATTTTTTACCAAAAGCCCTTTTATAGTACTACCTAAAATTTTTGATGCTAATTCACGAGCCTCTTTCGGGTTAGATGCAAACTGAATTCCTCCAGCCTTTCCTCTACCAGCCACCAAAATTTGAGATTTTAAAACAACAGGTTTACCCAACTCTTCAGCAATTTTTTCAGTTTCTTCCACGGTTGATGCAAGTTTTCCTTTAGGTATTGGTATCCCATATTTTTCAAAAATATTTTTGGCTTCATATTCAAAAAGCTTCATCCAAACCAACCCAAATCTACATTCTAAAAAAATTTTAATTTAATATCCTACTTAAAGATTCACCAAAAAATTTGTGGTGTTTAGGAAGGTAATATTTTTTTGTGGGGTTTAACAAATGATGGGTATGGTAAGCTTGTGGAAAAAATATTTGGCTGTAGCCTCTCTAGGTGAGGCTAAAGCAAGAGTTGCTTGGCTTATTCAATGGTTATGTGCTGGTGGCGGTATATCTGGATGTATGCATGGGGGTTCACCTGATGCTGCTAAACTTATGGTTCGTGTGGCTGCTAAATGGAATGAATGCATTGGGTATGCGTGTAGGCTTACAGAAGTAAGGTAAGGAAAGCTTTCCAGAGAAAAAATAATTCTTTCCCAATATTTTTTGATGAACCGTAACATATTTATCTTAAAAATGCATCATTTTTGGTTGCAAACAGAGAGTCAATAACCATTCATGGAGACTAGGTTAAAATGTCCCGTGCAAACAGTATCTTGGTTGGCAAAAAACCTGTAATGAACTATGTGTTGGCTGCGTTAACCCTATTCCAAACAGAACCGGAAGTTTGTATTAAAGCTAGAGGAAGAGCAATTTCAAGAGCTGTAGATGTTGTTGAAATTGTCCGCAGAAGATTTCTGCAAGACTTAAAAATTAAGGATATAAAAATTGGCACAGAACAAATAACCTCTGAAGAAGGCGGACTTCCAACCAACGTAAGCACCATCGAAATATTCTTAACAAGATAGATATGAAAAAGGGTTAACCATGAAACAAACAAAATTAAACCTATTTTTTTAGTTTGTTTGGGTTGATGTAAATTGCGTATAACATTTATAGGGACAGGTGGACCAACAGTCACAGAAAAACGTTGTTGCTCATGTTTTTTGGTTGACCAAGATATGTTGATTGATTGTGGAACAGGTGCTGTTAAAAATTTAAGAAAAGCTAATGTTAACCTAACAAAAATTAGGAAAATTCTTATTTCCCATTTTCATGTTGACCATATAGGAGACCTTATTCCTTTACTTTGGGCTTTAGAATTGGATGGATACAAGGAACCCATAGAAATTTTTGGTTATGTTGGTATAGAAAAAACCGTAAAAACTCTTCTAAAAACGTTTAACACACCTCAAGATTTTACTATTTTTAACTTAAAATTTATTCAGCTTAAAGGAAAAGAGAAAATAGGTGAAATTCAAACTCTTCTTACAAAACATAAACCAAAAAATTTAGCTTACAGGATTGAAAGAAATGGTAAAAGCTTATGTTATACTGGTGACACAAAATTTTATAGAACTGTTGCAAAATTTGCTTTAAACTGTGATGTTTTAATTCATGATTCTGTTTTTTTGGATGAACAAGAAAACATTGCAGCTTTAACCAACCATTCAACAGCTGGTCAAGCTGGAAAAATTGCTAGGTTAGCTAGAGTTAAGAAGCTTGTTCTTACCCATATTTTTCCAGGTAATGATGATTTTGAAGATGAATATTTAAGACAGGCTGAAAAAGAGTTTAAAGGTGAAGTTTTGGTTGCAAAAGACCTTCAAACAATTGAGATTTAAACTTTTTATTAAAAGTTAAGTTTGTTTAAGCTTAAAATTTTCTGTTTTGGATACTTAACCGTACTCTTTATATGTATATGTTTTCTTTTAACCATAAACTCTAAATATGAAACCCGATTCTTAAACATAGTGAAGATAATGCTAACAAAAATTTGTTCTGTAGACCTTAAAAGTGGAATTTTATGTCCAAAATGTGAGGAAAAAGTTAGGTCTGGGGAAGTCTCGGAACTTGACCTAAAAGTTGCAAAAATTTTACTTGAGCTTGAAAACAGATATCAGGCTCTTCAAACAGTTTATTTTCATAAGGCTTTAGAGTTTAAGGACACCCTAGTTATCCTTGTTAATAAAGGTGATGTTCATAAAATTCTTAGTTATGGTGGAAAAATTTTACGTGAAATTTCTGAGAAGGTAGGGAAAAAAAGGGTTAGAATTCTTGCGTACAATGATGAGCCTAGACGTTTTCTTGAAGACTTGTTTGCTCCAGCTTCTATTTTAACAATCAACAAAATATGGCTTCCAGATGGTTCTGAAGAAACAAAAGTTGTTATTCCTAGGAGAGATGCAAAAAAACTTCCGGAAAATATTAATGTTTTAAAAGAATTTGCAAAAAATATTATGGGTATGACTTTAAGAGTTGAATTTGAAGGTGCAAGGTCAAGACAAATAATCTAAAAATTTATTTTTCAATTTTTCTTCTAGTTTTTGGTTGAACAACAATTTTTGCTAATTCCCATTCTGTATCTTAAAGATTGGTCAAGGCTTATTTATTAGAAAACCTAAATTTTGTAAGGAAAAATTTTTCATAGTTTAGGTGAAAAATTTGAGGTTGGATAGGCTGGAGGATTGGCGTAGAACTCATTATTCAACCGAGATTACACCAAATCTTGATGGTCAAAAAGTAACAGTGTTTGGATGGATTCAAACCATCAGGGATTTAGGTAAAATGAAGTTTATTCTTTTAGCTGATAGGGAAGGTGAAGTACAAATAACCATTCCAATTAGGCTTGTAAATCCAAAGGTTGTTGAAAAAATTTCTGGATTAAAAAAACAATGTGTTGTTGGGGTTAGAGGGGTTGTTAAAAAAAGTGAAAAAGCTCAACTTGGGGTTGAAATTATTCCGGAGGAAATAAAAATTTTAAATTATGCTCAACATCCTTTAGCTTTAGACCCTACAGGTAGAATTCCAGCTGAACTTGATGTAAGATTGGATGCAAGAATTCTAGACCTAAGAAGACCTGAAAATAGGGCTATATTTAAAATAAACCATGAAATTTTAAGTTTAACAAGAGAATATTTTGAGAAGGAAGGCTTTCTTGAAATTCAAACACCAAAAATTATAGCAACAGCAACTGAAGGAGGAGCTGCACTTTTTCCTGTAGTATACTTTGATAGAGAAGCTTTTTTAGCTCAAAGTCCTCAACTATATAAGGAACAGTTAACATCTGTTTTTGAAAAGGTTTATGAGATAGCTCCCTTTTTTAGGGCTGAAGAATCCCGTACAACTAGACATATTGCTGAATTTATTTCCATTGATGTGGAACAAGCTTTTTCAACATGGGAAGATGTTATGAAACTTCTAGAAAATTTAATAGTTTTTGTTTTGGAAGGGGTTAAGAAAAAATGTTGTAGGGAGCTAAAAATTTTAAAACGTGAAATAAAAATTCCTAGTTTACCGTTTAAAAGGTATAGTTATGATGAAGTTTTAAAGGTTTTAGAGGGTAAAGGTTTCCCTATTAGTTGGGGTGAAGATATACCAACACCAGCATTAAGAGTTTTAGGTGAACTTCATCCTGAAGAATACTATTTTATTGTTGATTGGCCAACCCAATCAAAACCATTCTATATTAAGCCTAAAGATGATAAACCTGAAATTTGTGAAGCTTTTGACCTAATGTATAGTTGGATTGAATTAGCATCTGGAGGAACAAGAATTCATGATAAAGAAACCTTAATTAAAAGATTGAAAGAACAAGATTTAAACCCTGAAAGTTTTAAACATCATTTAAAAGTTTTTGATTGGGGATTTCCTCCTCATGCAGGTTGGGGTTTAGGTTTAAGCCGATTTTTGATGGTTTTAACTGGGAAAGAAAATGTTAGAGAATGTGTTCTATTTCCAAGGGATAGGGATAGACTTGAACCTTAAACTTTCTGAAATTCTTCCAATTTTTTTAGGTTTTTTAATTCTTCAGCTAAGATTGGTAGGAAGGTTCCAATATCTGAAACAACACCAACAGCCTGCATAGAACCTCTATCTAAAAGCTTAGTTACGGTTGCAGGATTTATATCTACACAAACAACTCTAACAGTTGAGGGAATCATATTTCCAACAGCAATAGAATGTAAGGCTGTTGAAAACATTAAAACCATGTTTGCATCCTTAAGAATCTCCCTATACCTTTTTTGAGCTTCAATCGTATCTGTAATAACTTCTGGTAGAGGGCCATCATCCCTAATAGAACCAGCCAAAACAAAAGGAATATTGTTTTTTATACATTCATAGATTATTCCTTTTTTAATTAAACCGGTTTCAACAGCCTTTTTAAGAGAACCAACCTTATAGATTTCATTGATTGCTGCTATATGGTTTCTATAACCTTTTAATAGGGTAATTCCCTCCTTCAACGATACACCAAGAGAGGTTCCGTAAAGAGCTGCTTCAACATCATGAACTGCTAAAGCATTTCCTGAAAGTAAACCATCAACAAAACCCATCCTTATCATAGAAGCTAAAGATTCTGCTGCACCAGTATGGATAACAGCAGGTCCTGCAACAACAACAATTTTCCCTCCAACCTTTTTAACCTCATAAATATCTTGAGCTATTTGTTTAATTATTGTTGAAGCTGGTTTTTCTGAGGATGCTTCACTACTCATAAACTTAAAAATTCCAATACTTTCCCTAGGTCTTTCTGGAGGTTTGACTTTTATTCCTTTTTCACCAACAACAATTAAATCTCCTTTTTTTATTTCACCTATAGCTTTACAGTATGCCTTACCTTTCTCAGGGTCCACAACCACAACCTTATCCATCATTAAACCTTCAACTTCAACCCATCGACCCTTAAAATAAACATAGGTAGGATGATTTGTTGTTGAATAGAAATCTTCAGGTAAAATTTTATCTGCTGGGGCTGGTTTACATTCTACTTCCTCAACCTTACATGGGATCGCTCCTAACCTAAAAATTTCTTCTAAGATCAGTTTAAGATGGTTTTCATCCTCACCTTTTACCAACATTCTAGCATAACTATAATCTGTTTTTTTCCTTCCAACCCTAAACTCTAAAACCTCAAAATCTCCACCTAAATCCATGATTTTATCCCAAATCCTTGAAAGAATCATAGAGTCTATTAGATGACCCTCAACTTCAACTTCTTGGATGGCGGAAAAATTTCTGGGTTTCCCAACCATTCTAAGTTTCCCCTCAAAAAAGGCTTAAATTCCTTAATTTAAAGCTTTAGTTTAACATTAAAAATTTTTAACAGCTTTCCCCACTTTTTCAACAAGTTTAACAGCATTTTCACCTAAAATTCTAATCATAGGTTCTTTTCCCGGTTCTCCTAAATCATAGATTACATCAGGAACTTTCCCAATTTTTTTGACGGCTTGTTTAAACCCCCAATCTAAAGTTTTACCCTCAACCATCTTAATCTTTTTAGGCTCAAACCTTCTATCAAAACTTGAAATAGTAAATTTCTCCTTTTCTAAAGCCTCTAAAAGTTTTTTGTCGTAACGTAAATTTAATGCTGCTCTAATTTTCGGGTTTAACATGTTTGAAGCCAAGATTAACCTAGCCATATGGGTTGAAACACCAAACCTAACATTTCCAGCAACAATTTTTCCCTTAACCTTTCTTATCCTACCCTCAACACCAGCTACATGATAAATTGTTGAAGGATAAGGTAAAGCTTCAGCAATTTGAGTTCCAACCTCAGCAATAAACTCATGAACTTTTTTAAACTTTAAAAACTTGTTTAAGGCTAAATTTACATCCTCCAAAACCCTATATTTTTCAGCTTCATTGTAAAGAGGAATTAAGGGATGAATAATCTTTAGACCTTTTCCAATTTTTAAACCAAATCTAAAAACTTCTTCAACCATTTTTTCAACAGTTTCAATTGCTTGAGAAACTTTTTTTCCTGAAGCTAAACATGCTGTTAGGGCTGCTGAAAAAAAACAGCCACCTCCATGAATTTTACCATTCAATTTAGGTTTTGTAAAAAAAACAGATTTTTTTCCATTAAAAAATAGGTCTACAACATTTTTTCCTTTTAAATGTCCACCTTTAACAACAACATTTTCCACTCCAAACTTTAAAATTTTTTCAGCAGCTTTAACCATATCATCCGTATTTTTAATTTTAACACCTGAAAGAATACTTGCCTCAAAAATATTTGGAGTTACAATTTTTGTTAAAGGTAAAAGATTTTTAATATAAGTTTTAATAATCTCATCATCCACAAATTTTTTACCTGTTGTAGATTTAAATATAGGGTCAACAACAAGTTTTAAACCGTAATCATCAACAAAATCAGCAACAATTTTAACTGTTTCTTTTGAAGGAAGAATTCCTGTTTTTACAGCATCAATTTTAAGGTCATCCAAAATTGTTTGAAATTGTTCCTCAACAAATTCAGGTTTTACTGGTAAAACTTTTTTTACACTTTTTGTGTTTTGGGCGGTTAAAGCTGTAACCACACATGCACCATGAACCTTAAAAATGCTAAAAGTTTTTAGGTCTGCTAAAACACCAGCACCACCACACCCATCAACACCTGCAACTGTTAAGGCTGTAAAAACCAACCCTACTTCACCAACCTAAATAAGCTAAATTTTTACTCTGAAAACCTTAAAAATTCTGGTGGATTTCAAAAAATAAAGATTTAGGTTTCTTTAGGTTTTTTTACGATAACCCCAATTTTTGTTGTTGGTGTGTAGGCTCCTCCGGCAAAAGTATATCCGCATTTTTTACATTTCCAGATTCCAACACTTTGTCTTTTAACAGCCCTAGCTTCACATTTTGGACATTCGTAAACTTGTTTTGCTGACCTTTCAATTTCAGCTCTAACCTTTCTTAAGCTTGCTCCACCCCTTTCACGAAATCTTGCTACAGAACCAAGCTTTTTTGTTTTTCCCATTTTTTAACACCATTCTCTAAAAAATTTTTCTCTAATTTCACTAGATTTTTTTCTAGCTATTTTTTGAGCTTCAACAATCTCATCCAATGTAAATGCACCTAAACCACTTTTTTGCATAGCACATATTTCCCCATTTTTTGTTAAAGTTATTGTAAGTTTGGCTGAAGCCATATTTTCTTCATCAAGAGTTGGGTCTACAAGAATTTTATCATCAATTTTTACCATTGTTACAGGTATTGGACAATTTTGAACAGGTAAAGGAACATATTCATCCATCTTTATAACCTCACCATTTTCTTTTACCCTATAAACTGGAAGTTTTGCGTTTAAAATAGCTGAAATAGCAGCAAGTCCAGCAGCATCTACAAGATTTCCATCATGGTCTAGAATATAAACATCAACAAAAACAACATAAACCTCTTTTCCAGGAATAATTACAAGCTTTTCCATATCAATGGTTTTAGATTCTCTAATTCCCCTATCAACCAACCTAGCTAACTCAATTGAGTTTTCATCTGGTGGACCAGGTTCAAAATATTTATAGGCTAAAGGTACAAATTCAGCATTAACTGTAAGTGCACCTTGATTGGGTAAATCTGGATATGGTTGTCCAGTTTCAATTTTTACACCAACAAGAACTTTTGTATTTCCCATAGAAACTAAAGCTGAACCTTCAGCTTTTTCTACAACCCCATTTTCAATCTTGATTTCCCTATAATCCAATAAACCTCTACCATCCAACCTTTTACCTGAAGCTAAAAGTTTCATCATTCTTTTACTTTTAATCTTTGTTAAAGGTTCTACTTGAGAAGTTACAGACAACCTATTTCACCAACCCCTTTACTCTTTCTCCGTTTGTAGATATTTTTGTTTAAGAGCCTCCTTCTGAATCTTGTAAATCTTCATACACGCATCCTTAGCCATATTTAAAGCTTTAAAAAACTCTTCCTCCGTAAATATTCCATCCATTTGGATAAGAGAAATTTTTCTTAAAGCAGGTATGTAGGCAATAGGCATATCAGCCTCACCAAGCTTATCTTCAACATCAGAAAGGTCTACGGCAAGTTTTCCATCAATTTTCCCAACAGCACAAGCTGCAACTAAATCTTTTAAAGGTATTCCAGCATCAGCTAAAGCCAAAGATGAGGCTGTAATAGCTGCACATCGACTTCCCCCGTCTGATTGAAGAACCTCAATAAAAATATCTATCATACTTCTAGGATAATATTCAGAGAATATAACTGGCTCTAAAGCTTCCCTAATAACTTTCGAAATTTCTATTTCTCTACGGGATGGAGCTGGAGATTTTCTTTCATCTGTTGAAAAAGGAGCCATATGATATCTACATCTAATAGCAGCTCTATCATGTAAACCTATATGTTTTGGTTGAGCTTCTCTCGGTCCATAAACAGCAACTATTATCTTATTTCTTCCCTGCTCAATATAAGCTGAACCATCTGCGTTTGCAAGTAAACCTATCTCTATTTTTATTGGTCTAATTTCATCCAGTTTACGACCATCAACCCTTAAACCATTTTCATCAATAAGCTTTTTAATTTCAGTCATTTTTTACACCCTTCTCAATTTTAAGAAATTCTTTAACCCTATCTGTTAATCCTGTTGTATGGGCTTGTTCTTCAACCATTTTTATAGCTTTAACAACAAGCTCAATTTTTTCAGGGTTTCTGCTTCGAATAAAAATTCTTCCATTTTGACCAACAATTATTTCACATCCGGTTTCCCGTTTAATCATGTTTATCATCGAACCTTTTTTCCCTATTAATCTAGGAACCTTTGTAGGTGTTAATTTTACTATGATTCCATCACTAATTTTTCCTAAATCTTTATCTTTAATGGTTAATGCAGGGTCTTTTGTTCTATCAAAAGACACAATTTTACCTACAATAACATCTCCAACATCCAAAATTTTTGTTAAAGAATCAAGTTTTGGACTAAAAGATTTGCCTACAACCTCAGGAACACCTAAAACTGCCTTATAAGGTGAATTTATATCTACAGTCCAACCACTTAAACTTACATCTACAATTTGTCCAATAACAACATCACCAATTTTTGGAATGTATCTTCCTTTTAAAGGAACAACAAAAATTTTTTTGTCATCAAAATCAACTAACCCAATTTTTTGAGAATATATTCTATTTCCCTCTTTGTAGGTGTTTTCACCAGCTACATAATCCCCTTCAGCAAGTAAATCTCCAGGAACTACAAGCTGTCTTTTTTCAACCATCTTCATATTATGGTTGGTTAAAGCTTGAAGTATATTAGGCTTTAGGATAAGCCTTTCCTACCTTAAAATCCTACTTTGAACCGTTCCTTTTGTTAAGTTAGCTATCTTCTCCAAGAAAGCACCCTGAAGTCCAGCTGGAACCTCAATAACAGCCATAAGACTCCCATCAGAAAGCCATTGTTCTTTTTTTATTGTTCCAAAAGATTTTAAAACACCATAACTAGCTGGTGCATATTGAGGTGGAATTTTAACCTCAATTGAAACAGCCTCCATTTTTAGAGGAAGAATTGGACGTAAAGCTTGAATAACCTCTTTAGCTTGTTCCTCAGCATCTTTAAACGGGTCAATGGAAACTCTTGCTTGAGTTAATGCCTGCTCAATTCTTAAGGGTGGATGAGGTAACCCTGTTCTAGGGTCTGAACAATGTTTAGAAATAAAAGAAATTATTTGTTTTCTTTTATCCTCTATAAGTTTTCTTCTTTGCTCGGTTGTTAATTGAAGCTCACCCTTATCCAAAATTATTTTAGCTATTTTTAATGGGTCTGTTGTTCCAAAAATTTTTCTTAATTTTTC
>Ga0190286_1000888_pt1 | contig 11435 bp, 11 predicted proteins | sample 48691834_MG_FD_183241 | JGI IMG/M metagenome (GOLD analysis project Ga0190286, IMG submission 183241) | Hydrothermal vent microbial mat bacterial communities from Southern Trench, Guaymas Basin, Mexico - 4869-18-3-4_MG | ecosystem: Environmental > Aquatic > Marine > Hydrothermal vents >... | reverse complement strand
CTTACCTAAACCAGAATTGTTTGAGGCAGAGGAAGAAAACAGGCTTTATGAGGCCTATCAAAAGATAGAAGAAGAGGTAGAAGACTTGATCAAAAAAGGCAAATTTTATGAGGCCTTAGGGGCACTGGGTATGCTGAAGGTACCGATTGATAAATTCTTTGATCATGTAATGGTCATGGTAGAAGACCATGCCTTAAGAAAAAACCGCCTGGCACTTCTTACTCAGATAAAGTACCTTTTTCTCAAAGTGGCAGACTTAAGCAAAATACCTATGTAAAAATATTGAAAAAAGGGGAGTAAAAAAATTTGGAGTAATATATAGGATTAAAAACAGAAAGACAGAATAGGTAGAAAAACAATGGGGAGGTGAAGATATGTCTATAAAAACAGCCTTAGTTCCAATTGAATCTTTAATTAATTTATTAAAGAGCTTAAGTGAGGAGGCAAAAGAGGAGATATTTGAGAAGGTTTTTATCGAGGAAGACACAGTCCCTCTCACTAACGAGGAGAGACAAGCTGTCATAAAAGCAGAGGAAGAATTCAAATCTGGAGAGACAATCAGGTGGCCATTTGGCAGGTAGAGTTTCCTTGAAAGTCATTATGCAGAGTTTTCAGGAAAGGTAAAAACCTCATATTGGTAAAGTAATACTGAAAGAGGTAATCTATCTATGAAGCGAAAAATTACTGATTATTTGATAGACATATTAACTGAGTGTAATTATCTTCTAAAGGAAAGCGAAAATTTATTATACTATTTATAGGTTGGCTCGTGCAAAGATTATCCCAGGGGTGAAAATTAAAGAACAATGGAGATTTAAGAAAAATTTGATTGATAGATGGCTTATTGATAGATGGCTTGAAGATGAAAGTCTAAAATCCTTACAGAAGGATAAAAAAGGAGAAAAAAATGAATGGTGAAATAAGTGAAGCTGATGCTAAGACTCTCATAGACGAACATTTGCGAGAGCAAGGTTGGAATTTAAAAGATTTTTCCATCCTCAGAAAAGAGTATACCACCCCTTATGGAAACTCTACAGATTATGTTTTCTTAAAAGAAGGAGTACCTTTTGCAATTCTTGAAGCAAAAAAACCAGGAAAGGATCTTTATGGAGCTTTACAGCAAGCCAAGGATTATGCCAAGGAATTTATTGAGCATAATATTGATATATTTTTAATTTTTGCAAGTGATGGCAAAACATTTCTAAAGCAGAATTTAAAAGCACGAACCCTTCCAGAACGAATTGAAAAATTTCCCACCCCTCAAGAACTTAAAGAAATCATAACACCAGAATGTGAGAAAGTTAGAGTAAATTTAAGGCCATATCAAGCAGTTGCTGTATCCCAAATTATTTCCTCATTCCTTTCAGGAAGAGACAAAATGTATATCCAAATGGCTACAGGAAGTGGAAAAACTTTAGTTGCTGCCAATGTATTAGCAAAATTATTTACGATGGGAAAAATCAAAAAAGCTCTTTTCTTAGTTGATAGAGATTCCCTTGCTAAACAAGCAGTTGATAAATTTAAAGAATATGGCCTTGCAGAATTTAAGGAAATCAAAAGGTTAAGTTTAGATCCAGAAGACCGCTATGCTGATGTCTTAGTCTCTACAATTCAAATGCTTGCAACAGGCGATAAATATACACTTTATCCCAATGACTTTTTTGATTTGATTATCCTTGATGAATGTCATCGTTCTTATTTTGGAGATTGGCATAGAGTAGTTGAATACTTCAGAAAAGGAAATAAAAAAGCTGTAATTTTAGGGTTAACTGCTACTCCTTCTGATAGAGAAACAGTTAATACAGATAAATATTTTGGTCCACCCATTTTTAAATATACTTATCGTCAAGGAGTAAGAGATGGGATTTTGGCAGGTACTATTTATTTTAAGTTTCAGACAAATGTAGATTTATATGGAATTCACGAACTTGGGTTTGATTTTGATCCTGAAGACTTAGGTAGAGTTGTTGATGTACCTCAGAGAAATGAACTTATTGCAGAAAAATATTTCGAAATAATTGAGTTTGAAAAAACTAAGAAGTTAAAGAAAGCCTTAGTATTTGCCGCCAGTATTCCCCATGCAAATAATTTAAGATATGCGTTTATCAAAAAATATAACGAGTTAATGGGTTTACCTATTAATGATGCAGAAGCAGAAGATTTTATTGTATCAATACATACCGGAATGCCTAACGCAAAAGATTTAATTTCTGAATTTCAAAGAATTAATGGCCATATAAAAGTAGCTGTTTCAATTGAAATGCTTTCCACAGGGATTGATGCAGAAGATATAGAAGTTTTACTTATGGCAAGACCTACCAAATCTAAAGTGCTTTATGCACAAATGAAAGGACGAGGTGCTAGGAAATGTAGTGAAACTGGCAAAGATAAATTCATCCTTATCGATTTTGTTGATGCTTGGAGCATTGAAGAGCAAATTATAACTAATGAAATTTTAGAAGCGGAAGAAGAATCTCAATATGAAGAAATACCAGAACCTAAAGAGATATCCGTGATACGAGAACCAAAACCAGAATATAAAACAAAACCCAAAGAAGTAAAGCACAGAGAGATAAAGATATTAGATATCCCAGTCTGGGTAGTATATTCTGAAGTAATAGAGCCAAAAATCATAGATGAAATAGGAAAACAAATTCAGGATCAACTTAAAACCGCAGGAGGAAGGGTTCTCCTTAAAGAACGTTTTCAACAAGCCTTAATTGCTTGGCAATATTTTAAAGGCAAAGAGAAGGTAGACGAGAAATATTTGAAAGCAATGGGGTTTGATCTCGAAACTTTAAGAGATATTTATGGAGAACCACAAGCCAACTTACAAGATTTTATTGAGGTCGCTTTAGGTAAAAAATCATTTCCTACCTCAGAGGAAAGGAAAAAGGAAGATATTAAAAAATGGCTAAGAGAAGAAAAGAAAATTTCTGACGAAGGGGCTGAATTCATATTTATTTATCTTGACTTTAAAAAAAGAAATCCAGAATTGACCTTATCTCAATTTATGAAAAGCAGAATTGTAGATCTTAAAGGTGGATTGCCAAAGATAGAAGAACTATTTGGTAATATTAAAAAATTTAAAGACATAGCTGAAGAAACATACAGGAGGCATATCCATGGTGGATAATATCCATGATTTTGGAAATCGTCTTTGGGATATTGCCAAAATACTAAGACAAGAAGGATTACCATCTTGGCAATATGTAGAAGAATTTTCTTATTTCTTATTCCTAAAACTTTTTGATGATAAAGAGATAGAAAGAGAAAAGATCGCGGAAGCAGAGGAAAGCACTTATCAACCGATAATTCCTGAAAAATTTAGATTTCACAACTGGGCAGAAAATCCAGAAATCTGGGCTAAAAATCAGGGATATAAAGACGTTCACGATTTCTTAAAAGATATGTTTCTCACTCTTGCTAAGATAGATAAATCTGGGAATCATGAAAGACGAATTATAGCAAAAATCTTTAAAGGCCATGAACCAAAAATAAAGAAAGAAAAAGCTCTTTCAGAACTTGTAAAGAGATTAGCGGATTTAAAACTAAGAGGTGTCCCCTATGACCAAATGGGGCAGGCATACGAGTCTTTAATCCAAAGAATAGGCGCAGAAAAAGAATTCTCAGAGTATTTTACTCCAAGACACATTGTAGAACTTATGGTTGAAATAATAGACCCAGAACCAGGAGAAAAAATTTATGACCCTGGAGCAGGAACAGGCGGTTTTCTTGTAAAAGCTCACGATTATGTAATACAAAATTACATTAATAAAGAAAGAGACAGAACTAAACAAGAATTTTTAGTTAGACAATTAAGAGAAAATCTCTTTGGAAGAGAGCTTGTTGAATATGTCTATAGGTTAGGTCTTATGAATTTAATTTTACATGGAGATGGAAGCTCAAATTTTGAACAAGGAAATTCTTTATCTGCTCCAGCAATGAATAAAGAAAGAAATCAATATGATGTGATTTTAACAAATCCACCATTTGGGGAGCTCAAATATGAAGTTACTGGAACTTTTGACCACTGGACCAATAGAATGGAAACCCTATTCTTACAACATGTAATGAATGCAATAAAACCTGGTGGCAGAGTTGGAATCGTTGTCCCTGATGGAGTTTTATTTAGAGCAGATAATACTCATAAATGGATAAGAAAAAGACTTATAGAAGAATTTAATGTTTTTGCTATAGTTTCTTTGCCTTCAGGTGTATTTAAACCTTACACAGGTTCAAAAACAAGTCTTCTTTTCTTTGAAAAACCGAAAGATGAAAATGCTCCCAAAACAACCAGAATTTGGTATTACATGTTGGAAAATGATGGTTTTGAACTCGGTGACAGACGCCTTCCCATTGACAAAAATGACCTGCCCGATGTCCTTAAAAAATATAAACTATGGAAAGAAAAAGAAATAATCTCAGAAGAATGGTTTGGCATAGGTCCTAAACCAGATAAGCCCAAATGCTGGGTTGTTGATGTGGATAAAATAAGGGAGGAGGATTATTACCTAAATGCTAACCGCTATGCTCCCTATAAAGTCGAAGAAGTAGAATATGAAGATCCAACTACACTTATGGAAGAACTCATTTCAAGACAAGAGGAGATTTTAGAGGAAATGAGAAGATTATGTGAAATGGTAGCAAGAGGATAAAGGATGGCTAAATTAAAACACGAGATCAGAGACCCAATACACGGTTTTATAAAAGTTTTACAAGATGAAAGAAAAATTTTAGATTCTAAGCCCATTCAAAGATTAAGAGATATTCATCAATTGGGATTAACATATTTACTTTATCCTTCAGCAACTCATAAAAGATTTGAACATTCTTTGGGAGTAATGGAACTAGCTACGCGGGTATATGATGTTATTACTTCTCCTGAGAACATCTTACCAACGCTTAAAAAAGAATTAGCAGAGTTAGAAGACCCGGATAAACTAAGGTATTGGCGTAGGGTGATTAGAATGGCCGCATTATGCCACGATATAGGTCATCTGCCTTTTTCACATGCTGTAGAAAAAGAGGTCTTCCCAAAGGGTTGGGATCACGAAAGGATGACAGCTCAGATTATAGAAGATTATTTAAGTAAGTTATTTATGGAATTAACACCTCCTGTAAGAGCAAAAGATGTTATAAAAATAGCGTTGGGACCAGAAAAAATTTCAAAAATATATCCTGAAATAGAATTTTCTCCATGGGAAACTATACTGTCAGAAATAATAGTAGGAGATTGCTTTGGGGTTGATAGAATGGATTACCTTTTAAGAGATTCGTATCATATTGGTGTCGCTTATGGAAAGTTTGATCATTTTAGACTAATTGACACTTTAAGAATATTACCTGAACCAGATACTAATGAACCAAAATTAGGTATAGAAATTGGTGGAATTCATGTTGCTGAATCTTTGCTATTAGCTAGGTATTTTATGTATTCTCAGGTATATTTTCACCATGTGAGGAGAATTTATGATTACCATTTAAAGGATTATCTTAAAATTTGGCTTAAAGAAAAATGCAGTAGCGAATTTTTCCCAACAAAAGCAAATGATTTCCTAAATTATAGTGATAGCGTTATTATGAGTGACATCCAAAGATCCGCAAGAGAAAGTTCTGTTACAGGCCACAAAGTTGCACAAAGGATTATAAATCGGAAACATTATAAGCTTATTTATGAATTAAATCCTCAAGATGTTGAAGAGAACCCAGATGCTTTAAGAGTTATCTACAAATCTTTAGCAGAAAAGTATGGTGAGAATAAAATAATAATAGACGAATACGAAGAAAAAGGAGGTATATTAGATTTTTTAGTGATTGACAGAAATAAACAAATTTTTAGAGCACGTGCAGTTTCTGACTTACTTGTTAAGGTACCCAGAGTTTCTATTGGACTGATCTTTGCTGATAGAGAAATTATAGAGGAGGCGAGGCAATGGTTAGAGGAAAATAAGTTAAATATCTTAAAAAGAAAGGAGGTGATAGAAGATGAATAGATTAAAGAGATATGCAATTCTTGTCACGGTTATTGAAAAACTAGGAGAAAAAGGCAGTTGGTGCGGCGAAACACATATCCAAAAGACAGTCTATTTTTTAGAGAAATTGTTTGAGAATGTGTTGGATTATCAATTTATATTATATAAATACGGCCCTTTTTCTTTCGATTTACACGATGATTTAGGAATTATGGAGTCTTTGGGTGTAATTAACGTTATCTCCCAACCTCCCTATGGTTCTCAAATTGTGACTGGTAAGTTGGCTGAAAGAATAAAAGAACTTTTCCCCAAAACGCTAACAAGTATAAAAGAAAAAGTGGAATTTATAACTGATAAACTTGCTTCAAAAAATGTTTTTGAATTAGAAACCTTAGCTACTTCTTTGTATGTAGAAAGCAAATTATCAAATAATTCTGATTTAGAAAAAGCACAAGAAATTTGTAGGTTAAAACCTCATATTTCATTTAGAGAAGCGTTAGAGAGATTAAAAGAAGTAAAACAAATATTAAAAGATGCAAATAGACTATGAACTTTAAAAAACTACCAGCAAATTGGAAAGTGGTGAGATTGGGAAGGGTGGCGAAAGTTTTTGGAGGGGCATCTGCACCACAAGATAAAAAATACTTTAAGAATGGAAAATATTTTTTCGTTAGAGTTCAAGATTTAGCAAACTGTGGACGCACTAGAAATTTAGTTCAAACAAAGGATAAAGTTAATGATTCAGCATTGAAAGATCATTCTCTCGTTTTAGCTCCTAAAGGAAGTATTTTATTTTCTAAAAGTGGAGCTGCTGTTTTTAAAAATCACAGAGCAATTCTAGGAAAAGATGCATTTATTGTGTCACATTTAGGTGCAGCGTATCCTAAGAAAGAGTTGCTCGATACAGATTTTCTTTACTTTTATCTATGTCAAATAGACTTTGGAAATTTAATAGGTGATAAAGGATATCCTTCCTTAAGATTATCAGATGTTGAAAATCTCCCTATCCCCCTCCCTCCACTTCCTGAACAAAAACGCATTGTAGAAATTTTAACTCTTGCTGAAGAACTTATTAATAAACAGAAAACTGCTATTGCTTTAATTGACAAAATTCTTATGGCTAAATTCCTTGAAATGTTTGGCGACCCTGCAACGAATCCAAAGGGATGGGAGGTAAAGAGGTTGGGAGAAATTTTGTCCCAAAATCAGTCAGGTATATGGGGAGATGATCCTATAAAAGGTAAAAGAAATTATCCCATCATTAGATCCACTGAGATAACACATGATGGGAAAATACAAATAGGAGAAAAGTTAGCTTTCAGATATGTGTCGAGAAATGTTGCTCAAAATTACATACTTAAAAAAGGAGATATTCTTGTTGTGAAATCAAGCGGAAGTGCTCATCTGATAGGACGAGTAGCTTTATTTAATATGGAGAGTGAATTTTTGTTCTCTAATTTTATCCAAAGACTTCACCCTAATGAAGGTTTAGTTTTGCCTATTTATTTATATTTTATTCTGAACTCCCCTTACGCGTATAATTACATACGCTCATCTCACACTACCACAAAGGGCTACGAAATCTTAGAATATCAACATACAACAAATTAAAAATCCCCCTCCCACCACTACCCCTCCAACAACAATTTGCTCAAATTGTTGAAGAATTTGAGAAGAAACGAAAGAAGTTGCAAAATACTTTAGAAACCCTTGAATCTCTCTTTAAAGTCCTTCAAAAGAAAGCATTTACAGGTGAACTCACAGCCGAATGGAGAGAAGAGCAAAAGGTTGATTGGAAATTACCAAGGATTACAGAAAGACAGGCTATACTTTTAGCTTTACTTTACTATTCCCATGTGGTTCTTAAAAAACCAGCAATGCTTACATTTGCAATGAAGGAGACTTTTCTTCTCCAAAGAGAAGCAGATTTAAATTTAGGATACAAGTTTATTTCTTATAAATACGGTCCTTTTTCCAAAGAAGTATATGAAGACATAGAAGAATTTGAAAAAAATCTTCTTGTTGAAAAAGTAAAACCAAACAGAGACATAGAAAAGATTGAAGTAACAATTTCTGAAGATTTCAAGGATTGGGTTAAGAAATTAATAGATAAATTGCCTGAAAAACACAAAACCTTAATCCAATCCTATGTCCAAAAATACGGAACCCTTTCCTATAATGAACTCATAGATTATGTTTATTCCCGTTATCCAGAATTTTCAATAAAGAGCAAAAGGAAAAAGAAATAATGCCTTTGACCCCAGAGCAAAAAGATATAGTCCAAACTACTGGGAAACCGCTTCTTGTTTTAGCAGGTCCAGGAACTGGTAAAACCAAAGTTTTAGCTCAAAGAATTTTATTTCTCATTAGAAACAGCCTTGCCACTGAAGAAGAAATAGTTGGAATTACTTTTACTACAAAAGCTGCTAATCAAATGAAAGATAGACTTAAACAGCTTGGTTTATCAGAAGATAAACATCCTCTTATTTGCACTTTGCACTCTCTTGCTACAAAAATTCTTAGAGAAAATGAAGAAGTGGCAGGATTACCTACTGAATTTATGATTGCAGACAGCTATGAAGCATTTTTGACCTTACAAGATGCTATTGAAGATGTTAATCCACATTTGAGTAAGAACTGGAAGAAATTGTTTGAACAAATTTTCTTGTTTAAAGCGCAAAATAAAAGACCAGAAGACTTAGATGATAAGAAGTTGCTTAAAAAAATTTATCAAAGATACCAAGAATTATTGAGATTCCATAAAGCATTAGATTTTGAAGATTTAATACTTGAAGCCTGCTCTTTGTTAGAAAAACACCAGGAAATTCGAGAATTTTATCAAAACAAATGTAAAAATCTATTGGTTGACTAGTTCCAAGATATTAATCCTGCAGAATATCACTTAATTAAACTCCTTGCAGGAAAAGGAAACGGCCTTTTTGTACTTGGAGATGATGACCAAAGTATATACACTTTCCGAGGAGGTACACCTAAAATCATATTGGGTTTCACAAAGGATTTTAAAAATGCAGAGGAAAAAGTAATGACCACATGTTTCAGATGCCTAGACACAATTATGTTAGGAGCATTAGCACTTATTAGAAACAACAAAGATAGACGAGATAAAGAATTGAAACCTATAAATAGAAATGCTGATCCTATCAAATTTTTAGATTGCAAAAGCGATGTTCAGGAGGCAAGATGGATTGCTGAATGGATTAAAGAAAACATTGAGGGAAAGGAATACGAGCCAAAAGATATTGCTATCCTTTACAGAGGTGGAGATATTGCTGATAAAATTGTTGAAGAAGTTAAAAAGTTTGATATTTTATTAGTTAGACCTTCTCCTGAAGAAACAAAACCTCAAAGAGAATTTATTGCCTATTTGAGGCTTGTAACCGATAGACATGACAGCCTTGCACTTAGACTTTGTTTAAGCTCAAAGAGAGCCAAAAAGATAGGACCTAAAGCTATAAAGAAACTTAGGGATTATGCAGAAAGTAATAATTACGAATTATGGGATGCATTAATCATTGCTCAGAAAGAAAACGAATTTAAAAGATGGAGAAGACATTTAAAAGCGTTTGTAGATTTGATTGAACAACTTAACAAAAAACTCTCTCAGCTCCCTTTAACCGAATTTCTAACCCAGGTAGCTAAAACTCTTGGCTATGAAAAAGAGCCAAGAATTAAAGAGATAATCGAACGGTCTAAAGATCTTCCCGAAGGAAGCAGTCTTTCTGCTTTTCTTGAAAACTTACGAGGAAAAAGAGGAGAAAAAACTGCGGAACGCAAGGAATCTGCAGAAGATAAAGAAAATGCTGTTTTATTTATTACAATGCACTCTGTAAAGGGATTAGAAAGAAAGGTGGTATTTGTAATTGGCATGGAAAAAGGTGAATTTCCTAAATCAAACAGTAATGTAGAAGAAAGAAGACTCTTTTATGTAGCTATGACAAGAGCAAAGGATAAACTTTTTCTGTGTTATGCAAAAAAGAGAGAAGGACAATCTGCTCAAGGCGTTAACTTTTATGATCCTTCTCCATTTATATTTGAAATTCCTGAAGAATATATAGAACCTATCCGTCCTACCACCTAATAATTTTTATAATCTTCATCTTGGGATAATCTTTGCACGAGCCAATCTATAAATAGTATGTTCATCCATTTGAAGATATTCAGCCAATTGTTTTACTGTTAGAATTTCCCTTTCTTCAAATGTCCTTTTCATTTGTAAAAATATAATGGACCCCAAAATTTAGACAACAGGTTAAGCTCGCCCTATAATAAGGTAGGGGGGCAAGATGAGAAGTATAAGAAATAAATATTCAGCAGAATTTAAGGCGAAAGTTGTCCTAGAGGCACTAAGGGAAGATAAGACAACTGCTGAGATAGCAAGTAAGTATCAGGTTCATCCAACCCAAGTAAGGAAGTGGAAAAGGATGGTCTTAGATTCCCTTCCTCTTTTGTTTAAAGAAAACAATCAGCAAAAAGAAAAGGATAGGCTCATAGAGGAACTCTATAGGGAAATAGGCAAACTAAAGGTAGAACTAGATTGGATTTTAAAAAAGACTTCAAACATTTTTTAATAAAAGGCAAAGGAAGATGATGATAGAGATGGAAAATCCAAATATATCAATATCACGTCAATGTGAACTTTTGGCACTTAATAGGTCTAGCCTATATTATAAGAAAAAAGAGAAAATAAGCAGCTATGATTTACACCTTATGAGGCTTATAGATGAACAATATACAAAGACCCCCTTTTATGGCTCAAGGAGGATGACAGCCTATCTAAAAAGGCTAGGCTACAGTGTAAATAGAAAAAGGGTACAGAGGCTAATGAGGATAATGGGTATTCATGCTATATACCCAAAACCAAGGCTTAGCAAAAAGGCAAAGCAAAATCAGATCTATCCATATCTTTTAAAAGGGTTAGAGATAAAAGGAAGCAACCAGGTATGGGCATCAGATATAACCTATATAAGAATGAAAAAGGGATGGCTCTATCTTATAGCGATAATGGATTGGTATAGCAGGTATGTGTTATCCTGGGAGCTATCAACCACCCTAGAAGTAGACTTTTGCATAAATGCATTAAATAAAGCCCTAACAGTAGGTAAACCTAAAATATTTAATTCAGACCAAGGAGTACAATATACAAGTGAGAAGTTTATCCAAATACTTAGGGAAAATGACATTGAAATAAGCATGGATTCAAGGGGAAGGGTATTTGATAACATATTTACAGAAAGATTGTGGAGATCAGTAAAATATGAGGAGGTATACATAAAGGACTATAGTGATGTAAGGGAGGCAAAAGAAGGCATAGGAAGCTACTTTAAATTTTACAATAATGAGAGGCCCCATCAGTCATTGGGCTACAAGACACCATATGAGGTATATTATGGCCTTTAAGGCGAGCTTAAATTATATAATTTTCTGTCTTGACAATGGGGT
>Ga0190286_1000886_pt1 | contig 11437 bp, 6 predicted proteins | sample 48691834_MG_FD_183241 | JGI IMG/M metagenome (GOLD analysis project Ga0190286, IMG submission 183241) | Hydrothermal vent microbial mat bacterial communities from Southern Trench, Guaymas Basin, Mexico - 4869-18-3-4_MG | ecosystem: Environmental > Aquatic > Marine > Hydrothermal vents > Microbial... | reverse complement strand
GGGTAGGGAAGAGATGCGGCGGAGAACTGGGAAACGGTAGCGTATTCTTTTATAGCTGATTCATAATCAATTATTGTAATGATATCTTTGAACATTTCATTATAACTTCTAGATGCTCCTGTTAGCATATTCACTTCTGGATAATCCCATATCATCGGGAGTGCTTGTCTGGAAAAAACATCAGCAATTTTCTCTCCATTAGGTTGCCACCTTGCTAGAGTATTGGAAGAAGATGCGATTTTATCCAATAAAACCGCCAAATAACTCACCACCGCCTTTGCGTATTCCTCATCATATCCTTCATCAATCATCTTTTTGTAGGCGAGCCGAACCTTTTCTGTGAAAGTGATTAAAGCAAGTTTCTGGCGGAAGTTGAAAAGGTCGCCCCATTTAAGAATTCCATATCTTTGAACACGGAAACCCAGAGTTTCTTTAGGTGGCAATCCTTCATCCGGCACAGGGTCAATTCCCCACTCATCCATAAGCCTTTTTCTCTTTTCTTCCAAATATTTTTCTGCTTCCTTGTAAATTTCTAAGTCTTGCTCTGTAGCAATACGGTAAGTCTTCCCTTGTCTATTTGGATGGTGCAATACCACTGCCACCATCCTCTGCCCTGCCTTTCCCTCCTGAAAGAGTTTCCTTGTTGTTTTAGCATCAACAGTTGAACCACAGACCAAACACTTAGCAACTGCCCTGCTTACAGTGCCTTTAGACGGATCAAAATTCGGATTTTTAACAATCTCAAATTCTACTTTTCCATTATTAACATAGGGTTTTAATGCAATCTTCTTATTGTTTTTCTTTGCCAGCCAGAATTGACGCATAAGTGGTATTTCTGCATTGCAAGAAGGATTTTGGCAGGGAATTGTCCTTGCCCAGATATAGCCTACTGGGATACTTCCATTATCTTCATTAGGATAAAATCTTGCTATTTCTTTCTTTGCCTCTTCTAAAACCCAGTTTCCCCATTTTTTAACATCTTCAAGGAGAGGATTTATTTCTCTTTCTGTTTCTATTATTCCTCTTTTAACATTTATCTTTTTTGATTTCCCATACCTTTGTGGATATTCTAAGGTACATTTTAATATCAAAACCGCAACAGGATTATATTCACCCGCATAGGTTTCACAGCCAAGCCTTAATGCCTCTAAAGGAATAGCCCCACCACCAGCAAAGGGGTCTAAGACCTTTAGTGGCCTTCCATTATTTGCCTCTAAAATATCCCTTTTTGCCTTTTCAATAAGATGTAGATTTAAAGAATTTTCCCATTTTGAAAGATCAACAATAAATTGCTTCTTTTTATTCCATTCCTCTACATTTTTAGGTGCTGGCATCAAGGAAGCATAATTTGTTGCCCTTGAAGAGGCCAAAGGACGCCTTGCCCACCAGATATGAAGGGTTGAAATATGACCATGCCTTATATTTTTCTCTCTGGCAGACTCAGTGCTTACCTCTTTAAGAGGGAAACTTAGTTCGATGAAGCGTTTCATGATACCTTTTCCAGTTCCTCTCTAATCTTTTTAAGAAAATCCTCTGCCCAGGAAATTCTTTCTTTTGTTATTTCTTCACCAATAAATGAGAAAACATCATAATCCGCAGTTTCTCTCTTTTTCTTTGCATCTATCAAAAAACGGTGGTATTTTGGATCGATCTTACCTGTTTTTGCAAAATGTTGTCCAAACTTGGCAACTACAGCAGAGTGCTTTGATACATCAATTCCAATATTCTTTAAGAGGGCTTGTGCTGCATAGAACATTACGTAATAAGCCTTTGAACAAGCATCATCAAAATGTCCTTTTTCAAAGAGTTCTTTTGCAACTCTTAAAGATTTTTCAGCCTTTTCCATATATTTTTCAACTTCCTCTGTCATAGTGAAATTCCTTCCTTCTTAATGTTTTTATAAAGAGAAGTGTCCTTTTTCTGCAGTAGCTGCCAATGTTTTTCTGCCATTATCTCAAGGGAAATTAAAGGAGTGAAGTCATATTCCCACATAATTTCATAGGCGATATCAAAGATCAACTTTTCCAATTCTTTAGATTTTTCAGTTACTATGATAAGGATATCAAGATCAGAATCAGGTGTTTCATTACCTCTTGCATACGAGCCAAAAATTATAATTTTTAAGATTTTATTAGGAATCTCTGATAAGAGTCTTCTCTTTAATTTTTCTTTAATCTCATTGGCTATTTTATTCATGCCATTATCCCTTTGTCTTTCCATTCCTCCAAAGACACAAGGAAACGGACTACCTCAACCTTTTCCTGAATATTCAGATTTTCGGCAGGGTTATTGATGAGGTAAAGCATTGGTTTTATAACAGCATTAGAAACTACATAAAGCCAATACTGCTCTTTAAACCTCTTTGCCTTAAACCATTCATTAGGGGTTAAGGCAACAGGGCCTTTATCCTTTCTTGCCTTAACCTCAATATACCTTGTCTCATCTTTACCTTTAGACCTGATATCAAATCCTAAGTTTTCTTTTGATACATCTTCAGGTATTCTTCCCTGGTTTTTTTCATATTCTATTGCTATTTCCATACCTATTTTTTCTATCTCTTCATTTGTTATCATATCTGAAATTTCAGGTCTTACTAACACTGCACCCAAAAACCTGGGCATTGAGATGGCTAAACTTGTCTCTTGCTCTATCTCTTTTTCTAATGTTTTTAGCGCTTCTTCATATTGCCTTTTTCTTTCCTCTTTGTTTCTAATAGGTAAATCCACCCTTTCACCTTCTGCCTGCCTTTCATAAAGTCCTGCTAACTCCGCATCAAGTTCAGATATTAAATATTCCAATGACTTAATGCCATATTTTCTTTTTATCTTTGCCTGCCTCTTTCTTTCTTTTTGTAATTCTCCTTTATAGTTTTCAACAGCCCTTATGGCATAGACTTGTGCCTTTTCTTTGGTTATATTTATGTTTATTGGTTCAGTGCTATCTTGTGGAATAAAATCCCATAAGATGGAAGGATTAACTTTGTCTAATCCTTTCCCATTGTCATAGATGGCTATAAGTTTTTTGCCAGAAATTTCTCCTTTTCCATCTTTTACCTCCCCTTCAAAGAACCAAAAGACACCATCATATCTACAAGATGGGTCTTTGAATACAGCACCCCTTTGCCATTTAGTAAAATAATTTTTCCTTACCCAAAAAAGTAAGGCCTCAAAAAGTGGATGACCAAAGGAGATAAACTCTACATCAGGGTTTTTGAAGGCAATATCTTTATCAAAGGTGGCCTTGGGATATGACCTTAAAATGGTGCCATATTTATTTTTAAAATTGACCTCTTCAGCAATTTTCCTTATTTCATAAGGCACTGAATCAATGGTAATAAATCCATCTTTTCTGATGCCAAATCTCCCACCTACCTTTTTAAATGCCCGTTTAAAAAACTCTTCTACATACTCTGGAATAAGCCTATATTCCTTGGCCTTTTCTGCCATTTCCTTTATTCTCGTATAGTCAATGTGCCTAGTAGCAAGGCTTTCCCCTAGTGCCTCTTTGACCTTGGCTATATATTCTTCATCTACTTTAATATCAATCTCCTTTAATATCTCATCCATGCTCCTGGCATTGGCCACTGCCTCTAACAGAAGCCGATAAAGATTCTTCCCATAGAATGTATCGCCAATCACATCAAATACCTTATCACTTCCTACTGCCCGTCTTATTTCTTCAAGTTTTTCAAAGAGCTTAGAAAGCACCTGACCTTCCCTTGTATTATCTGCAACAAGATTAAAGACATAGACTTCTTTTTGCTGCCCATACCTGTGGACTCTTCCCATCCTCTGCTCAAGGCGATTTGGGTTCCAGGGGATGTCATAGTTAATCATGAGATGGCAAAATTGAAGGTTTATCCCCTCTCCTGCTGCCTCTGTGGCCACCATTACCTGTGTTTTGTGCTTAAAGACCTTTTCAGCATCTACCCTGTCTTCTAGCCTCATCCCGCCATGGATGAAATTTACGGTATATCCCCAAGACGTAATTTTATTTACTAAATACTCTAAAGTATCCTTTGATTCAGTGAAGATTAAAATCTTCTCATCACCAAGCGACTGCATCACCTTCTTTAGCTCAGTAAGTTTTACTTCGCTCTCTGTTTTAAGGATTTCCCTTGCCTGCTCTATCAAGGTTTTAAGGATATTAATTTCTTTTTCTAATTCTTCTTTACTTTCAGCAATGCTCAATGTTTCCCACCTCGATTCTTGCTCCCAGCGTCTTTCTTCTTCATAGTCATCAATCTCGTCTATATCTGTGGTGAGTGTTTCTCTCAGAAGTTTGGGTTCTTTTAGTAACTTTTCAAGCCTCTCTCTTCTCCTTTTTAGTGAACTAAGAAGGGCATAGGTGCTAGAGGCCATCCTTCTTTGAAGGATAAGTAAGGCAAAGGCTACATTTCTCTTTTTATCAGTCTGTAAGGCCTTGTTATATTGGGAGATGACATATCTTGAAAGCTCCTTGTATAAGTCTGTTTCTGGGTCAGATAGTCTAAACCTAATGGTCTTTGGGTAGCGGTTGGTAAAGATAGGCTTTCCTTCAAAATCTGCTAAATCTTCTTTCATCCTTCTTATAAAAAGGGGATTGTCTTTATTTTGAAGTGATTCATTGATTAGGCTTTCGCTAGCAAAGAATCCTGGGATTAAAAGGTCAAGAAAAAGCCTAAAATTTTCTGGGTCTCCTTTGTGGGGTGTAGCAGTGAGAAAAAGAAGGTGGTCAGTAGTCTTTGAAAGCACCTCTCCTAATTTATATCTTTCTGTCCTTGATAATATATCCCCATACTTATAGGCGGCCATCTTATGGGCCTCATCAACTATAACCAAGTCCCAATCAACACTTGTAAGTGAAGGTAGGATTTCCTCCCTTTTGGAAAAGTCAATAGATGTAATAACTTGGCTCTCTCTTTGCCATACATTTTCTGCATAGTGGGCATCAAGTAGGCCCCTGTCAATTACTGTAAAAGGTTCTTGAAACTTTTCCTTTAATTCCCTTCGCCACTGGTCTTTAAGATGCCCTGGAACCACTATGAGGATGCGATTTACAATCCCTCTTAATTTTAGTTCCTTGATAACAAGACCTGCCATGATGGTCTTGCCTGCACCAGGGTCATCAGCCAAAAGAAACCTTATGCGGGGAAGTTTAAGTACATAACCATAAACTGCCTCTATCTGGAATGGTAAAGGGTCTATCTTGGAAGTATTCATAGCCAAAAGGGGGTCAAAGGCTGAAGCAAATTTGTAACGTTCTGCCTCAATGGATAAAAATGCCTCATCACCTTTTGCCGAAAAGTCCAATATAAATTCCTTTGTCTTTATCTTTTGAATTTCTTCTCTTGTAAGTAATTGGTCTACATGGATATGGGAATGGATGTATACGCCAACAATGTGGGTATACTCTCCAAATGATTCAATCTTTTTTATTTCAACAGGTTCTGGCCAAATTGGGCCTTCAACAGTCATCCCTTCTTTAATCATTTTTTAATCGCCTCATATCCTTTCCTACAGAGATTTAAGGATTCAGTCAAGCATTTCTTCACATTATATTCTAATCATTATCATAAAAATTTGCTCTAATCAGCTATTTAAGCAAAGATAAAGTGCTAGACGACCTATTTTATTGAGTTAGACCCTAACCTTGCCTAATTTTGCCACTATGAAGTGTGAAGATTCTTGTAGGTCTATAATATTTATAAATGCAGTTATTTTAAAAATGCCTATTTTTTATTTGGTACCCCCTCGCAATTTAGGTAAAAAAGACGAGATTTCCCTGATACCACCTTTTCAAGGACTTGTTTGTTTGGGCAATGAAGCGACGGAAACATTCCATCTTCTCTTTGCGCACTTTTCTATCTTGGATGAATCTTTCCGGGTTAATGCCCAAGATGTATCGTCTTTTTCCTTCAACTTCTGATGACCTTGTCCATAGTGTCGATCTCGGGCATATTTCCAGGGAACACATCCCACTTAAATGGATAACTCTTGGCGTTTATCATTAAGGCCAATATGACTTGCTTACAATTAGGCTTTGCATCTTTAGATCTGCCAAAGGCAGAGAGCTTGCATCGAAAGTCTACGAAATACGAAGAGCTCAGATCATAATTAACGTAGTCATAGCTTTTTGGGTCTTGTTCGTAGGTCTTTTTAAAAAGAAAATTTTCAATAGCAACTTTATTCTTTTCTATCTTTGACAGCTCGTAGTAAATTTTATCATCATTGATCTCCAGTAGTTGCTGGCCGAGGATCTCCGGCAGCGCTGTCGTTCGTATCCACTCGGGCACACCGTAGTGTGAACAAGGAGCCAGACATCTGTTAATGGTGAGGACCTTGGCAACTAAATCTGTGCTAAGATCTCCTCTGGTTACGTCAAAGTTAAAGGCTTGAGATAATTGCCACGATTCCCACAGTTGGTTGACAACCGCTACATCAAGATAATTGACGCATTCTTGGGCTACAATATTGCCCAACGTGGTTACCTGCTCGCTTGGGTCAGTGATGACTTTACAAATTAGCCGGATCTTTTGGACTTGTTGTTCGGTGAGCTTTCCCAAAGGGAATAACCGTTTTTCTTAACCTTACCAGCTTCTCTGTAAGCTTCAGCTATGTGATAGTACTTGTAGACTTTTTCTTTATATTTGGATGTCTGGTAATCTAAATGCATAAGCACCCCTTTTATGGGCTACTTAAATATCATATAATTTGCTATTTGCCAAGATTTTTTTGCATCATTATGCATTTTTTTATGGGCTACGCATTTATCCCTATTTTTCAAAACCCACTCAGGATGGGCTTCTGCCGCATTTTCGTCAAAAGTTTTCCAGAATGGGGGATATATAAGATAAAAGAACATTTTGTTTCTTTATTTATAGGATTAAGGAAAATAAGGGAAGTGCCTTGATAGGAACGTTCTGCCCCTTCCTCAGAAAGATTTACTGTTTCAATGGGGAAAAGCCATAAAATCATTGGCCTATCCAAGACTATTTTTACTTGCCAACCTATTGTTTCATCAATAATTGATACCTCTTCTACTTTCTTTATTTCCTCAAAGGCACCTGCTTTAAACCGCTTTCCACCTATAAAGAGATACCTTTTTGGGTCATCTTTTGCCATTAAATTAAAATTAAATTCTACGGCTAAAATAAGAGGAGGAGATAAAGAAAGGTTATAATTAGCCTGGATAATGGCCGGATGTTCTTTAAGAAAAAAAGTCTTTTCTATAGTTAGAGGGAAGGTATTATCTATCTGCCCCCTTCTTTCTAAAAAGAGTTCATCTTCTTTTACGCCTTTAACCTGATAGTCCCCCTTGACGAAATTTCCATGGTCGATATATTGATTGCGGCAAAAATCTTCAAGAGTGACTGCTGGATCAAAAAGGTGGTCTAAAAAATTGTAACGCTGGTGCCAATCGTAGATAAGAAATTGGCTTAAGTTGGGTTCTTTTGCTTTAAATTGTTCATGGATTGATTTTACTTTCTCATCTTCTGCTCCTCTTTCAAGTTGTTTTATCCTTTCATGATAGGCCTCTTGCCTCCTTTTTACTACAGAAATGGGGTTTATGTTTGATTTCTTTAGGTCTAATTCAAAAAGGCTGCCACCATAATGTGGTTTAAAGTAGGCATTAAAGGTAGGAAACGAAAAAAGATATTCCTGTTGACCATCACAATCGATATCCATTACCTCTAATATACTTTGTTGTTTTTTAATGGCATTTTCAGCAGCAATCAAATGCTTATATATTGCCCCCCTTAAATGATTTAAGTAAAGGCCCCCAAAAAGACCGTGCCAATAAGCACAATTACATTGCCCTTTCCAAAGATCTCTTAGAGCCGGATGAAGCGAACTCGAATTGTATTCCCCTAATTTTTCAGCCAATTTTTTACTTACATAAAGCATCTTCTTATGCATTAGATTTGCCTCCTCATACTTTAATAAAAAGTTTTCCCAGGTACCACCGCGGATAAAGGGCTGATATAACTCCCATTGTCCTTTTTCCTTAAGGACATTTATTAATTCTTTGTAGTGTATAGACATTTCAGGTAGAAGGGCCCACTCCATCATCTCCTCATAAGCGGCAGGTGGTAAATAGATACGCCCTTTTGGAGGAAATTTTTCTATATATTCACCTAAAGGAATAGTTTGAAGGAAGTCTTGGTGCTCCTCTAAGGTTTTTAAAAAAGATTTGAGCCATCCATCTTCATAAACTAAATGTCTTGTCCCTGGCCAGATACCAAATTTTTCTCCATCATCTCCATAGGTCAGTGTGTGACCTTGAACCTTAGAGAAAAAATCTTTGAAATAGCTTATTGTTTCCTCTGGTGGATGGAATGGTATAAGATAACGAAGCCTTTTGCTAATGGGGAAAATAGCCAATGAATGACCCTCCTTTTCTGTTATGTAGTACCCATGGACTTTCTCATAATGAAGGCCTGCATTCAGAAAGTGGGTATCATCAACTAATGTGTATTTTATCCCTAATTGACCTAAAAGTTTTGGTAAATAAGGGTCCCAGACCCTTTCTGAGAGCCATATCCCTTTTGGATATGCCCCAAAGCGTTTTTTTAAATAATGCATCATATATTTGATTTGACCTATTGCATCCCTCTCTGGGATAAAAGAAAGCAGTGGTTCATAAAAACCACCCGCCATAAGCTCTATTTGACCTTTTTTAACCATCTTTTGTATAAGAGAAATTACCTCTGGGTTTTTCCCTTCCATCCATTCAAATAAAGGGCCTGAAAAGTGGAGAGTGAATCTAAAAAAAGGGAATTCACTTGCTATCTTTAGAAATGGAAAATAACAATCATTAATTGCCTTTTTAAATATATAGTCAAAATTGCCTACCGGTTGATGGTTATGTACTGCAAAAGGTAAATAATACATCACTTAGGGGCCTTTATTGGTTTTAAAATTAGACATGCTAAAGGGGGAATAATAAGATCTAGAGAGAATGGGAAGGCATGCCAGGGTAAAGGCTTTGCTTTTATATATTTACCATTTCCTAAATTACTTCCTCCATAACAAGCTAAATCTGTGTTGAATACCTCTTTATATGTTATTTTTTCTGGCACCCCTATATGGTAATTAAACCGAGGGACAGGAGTAAGATTTAAAATACAGACTAGATAGTCATTTTGTGCTCTTCTTATATAAGAAAAGACAGAATGTTCACTATCTTGACAATCAATCCAAGAAAATCCACTAGGATTTGTGTCCTCTTGCCAGAGGCTTTTCTCTTTCAAATATAGGCTTCCCAGGTCTTTTAAAAATCTCCTAAATACCTGCCTTTCAGGGTCGTTAGATAGATGCCAATCTAAGCTGCTATTAAAATCCCATTCATTATCCGGGGCAAATTCAGTGCCCATAAAAAGTAACTTCTTTCCTGGGTGGGTGTACATATAGGAAAGTAGGGCCCTAAGGTTGGCAAATTTTTGCCAGCGGTCACCAGGCATCTTTGATAACAGTGAACCTTTTCCATGTACTACTTCATCATGAGAAAGCGGCAAAACGAAATTTTCATTATATGCATAGAGCATGGAGAATGTAAACTCATTATGGTGCCATTTTCTGTAAATAGGGTCTTTGCTAAAATATTTCAGTGTATCGTGCATCCAACCCATATTCCACTTAAAGCCAAAACCTAATCCTCCTAGGTAGGTGGGGCGGGAGACCCCGGGCCATGCAGTGGATTCTTCTGCTATAGTAAAGCAACCAGGAAATCTGGCATAGACAGCTTTATTCATTTGATGAATAAAATCAACGGCCTCAAGATTTTCTCTGCCTCCATATTTATTTGGAATCCACTCACCATCCTTTCTACTATAATCCAAATATAGCATGGAGGCCACTGCGTCTGCCCTTATTCCATCTACATGATATATATCTAGCCAAAATAAGGCACTTGCAATAAGAAAATTCCTTACTTCATTCCTTGCAAAATTAAAGATAAGTGTGCCCCAATCAGGGTGCTCTCCTAGGCGTGAATCCATGTATTCATATAATCCAGTGCCATCAAAAAGGCGAAGGGCATAATCGTCCCTGGGGAAATGGGCTGGTGCCCAATCTAAGATTACACCAATTTTATTTTGATGGCAGGTATCTATAAAGAATTTAAAATCATCTGGATTTCCATAGCGGCTTGTAGGGGCATAGTATCCACTTACCTGATAGCCCCATGATGCATCTAGTGGGTGTTCCATAATAGGCATTAGTTCAATATGTGTAAACCCATATCTTTTGATATGTCTTACCAATTTTGGGGCAATTTCTGAATAACTAAGCCATCGATTCCCCTCTTCTGGTACTCTCATCCAAGAACTTAAATGGACTTCGTAGATATTCATTGGTTCTTTATAATAATTTTTATTTCTATTCTCCATCCATTCTTGGTCTTTCCATTGGTATTTGTTTAAATCCCAGATAATGGAGGCATTCTTAGGGCGCATCTCCATAAAGAAGGCAAATGGGTCTGTCTTAATCCTAAGGTGTCCTTGTTTTGTCTTTATTTCATACTTGTATATAGTTCCAACCTCTAGCTCGGGGATAAATATCTCCCAAATGCCAGAATCACCCAGGACACGCATAGGATAAATGCCGCCATTCCACTGATTGAAGTCTCCTATCACGCTTACCCTTAATGCATTTGGGGCCCAAACAGCAAAGGAGATACCCTTTACCCCTTCAATAGTCCTTGGATGTGCCCCCATAACCTGATATAATTGCAAGTGACGTCCTTCGCCTATCAGATACAAATCCATCTCCCCTAAAGTAGGTAAAAAACGGTATGGGTCTCTTCTCTCCCAAGTTTCACCAGAAGGAAAATAGAAACGTAATCTGTAGTCAAATGTCCAAGATTTATCTATTTTTACAGCAAACAGCCCTTTAGGATGAACCCTTTTCATAGGTATATTTTTATCATCTACCAAGACATCTACTGCCACAGCATCAGGGTGAAAACTGCGAATTACTACAGAATCATTGCTAATTGGATGGGCACCCAATACAAAATGGGGGTCATGATGCTCTCCTGAGCTTAAGAGTTCTATATCCTTTTCAGGGATTCCAGATAATAGCTCACTTATTTTCATCTAAAAAGCCTCCAATTAACTAAATAGTCAATTCGTTAAATAGTAAACTCGCACCCCACGCGGCGCTTCGCTTGCGTGGAATGCTCGGTTCCGTAGTGGTGGCTTTAAACCACCACCACGGCAAGGGGGGATGCTCCGCCCCCCTTGACCCCCCAATATAAGGTTCCCCCACCAAAGGTGGGGGCTTATAAATTTAGTTAATTAGTTAAATAGTAAAACCATTCGTCGTTGAGTGCTTCCTGTTAACAATTTAGCCAATTTTCGTAACATCTCAAAAAATTCAGGTAAAAATAAAAAAATACTAGACAAAAAGGATTTTAAGTGTTATAACACAATGTATAAGAGTACCGCAAATACAGA
>Ga0190286_1000885_pt1 | contig 11451 bp, 11 predicted proteins | sample 48691834_MG_FD_183241 | JGI IMG/M metagenome (GOLD analysis project Ga0190286, IMG submission 183241) | Hydrothermal vent microbial mat bacterial communities from Southern Trench, Guaymas Basin, Mexico - 4869-18-3-4_MG | ecosystem: Environmental > Aquatic > Marine > Hydrothermal vents >... | reverse complement strand
CCTCCGCGATGATGCCGTGGACGAGGACTCCAGGCTTTAGATGCTGCCTCAAGGCGTTTATGGCCGTGAAGGTGAGCATGGCGGCCTCCAGGGCGTTGACGCCCCTCCAGGTCTCGCCGGCTGCATGGACGGCTCGACCCAGGAACTCGAACGCGATCGCTTCACGGCAGAGGTTGCTACAGATGGTCGTCGTCCTCGTTGAGGGGTGGAACATCATCGCGGCGTCGACGGTCTTGATCTCATCGAGCATAACAACCTTCCCACCTGCATTCTCCACATAGGCCTCCTCCGCCGGCGTCCCGAAGACGACGAGGGTGCCTGGAAGTCTCTTCATAACCCTGCTAAGGGCGAGGGCGGCTCCAAGGGTGATGGCCGATATGACGTTGTGGCCGCATCCATGTCCAACCCCCGGTAGGGCGTCATACTCAGCCATTAGGCCTATCCTCGGCCTCTCAGCTCCACCCCTATACTCAGCCTTAAAGGCCGTAGGTAGACCCGCCACGCCACGGGTTACCTCGAAGCCGGCCTTCTCCAGCTCTGAGGCCAACAGCCTCGAGGCCTCAAACTCCCTATAACCAAGCTCCGGATGGTCATGTATCCATCGGCTTATCTCCCAGAGCCTCTCCCCCATCGAGTCGATGAGGGCTGAGACCTCGGATTTGAGGTCCTCCATCAAATCTTGTAGGGCTTTGGGGCTTTTCTCCCTTCCGCTACACTTATATCTGGATGGATGATCCATCCGTTAGGGATGGAGCTCCAGCTTCAGAGCCGGAGGGCGGCGGCCATAGCTGTGTTGACGGCGGCGGCCATCTCGACGAACTATCTCCTAATAGGTGTGGTGAACGTCAAGCTGATGGATCTCATCGTCTTCTCCTCTGGCTATCTCTACGGCTGTTTGGCGGGTGCGATGGTCGGTTTCCTAACATGGCTTGTATATGGAACCCTGAACCCCTATGGCTTCTCGCTTCCAATACTCATCGCCACCATGCTCTCCGAGACCCTCTATGGGGTTGTGGGAGGCCTCTTAGCTAAGAGGGGCTTCTGGGGTGGAGACTTCGTCGATGGAGCCATCCGCTTCGGGGCTCTCGGCTTCCTCCTCACATCCATCTACGACCTCCTCACCAACATCGTCTCAGGCCTCGTGGCCGGAGTCCCCATATCCGTAGCCCTCATAGCGGGAATACCCTTCGCCCTCATCCACGAGGCCTCCAACGCCCTCATCTTCTCACTTGGAGCTCCACCCCTCATGAGGGCGCTGAGGAGATTTGGAGGTGGGATCTATGGGTGATAGGAATCCATGGATATGGTCAACAGCCATCCTCCTCTGCGTAGCCATCTCCCTCTCCTATCTCGTCGTCAATGAGCATGGCAGGGCTGAGATGTATAGGCAGCGATATGAGGAGACCCTGGGGGAGCTTGAGGGTCTAACAATAGTCATCGACATACTCATCGACTACGGCAACGGAACCGCTGTCTGGCTCAATGAGACGAGGATTCCCCTCGGTGCAGACCTCCTCACTGCGACGGAGATGGTGGCCGACGTCGAATATTTTGAGGGTGAATATGGAGCCTTCGTCACGGCCATAAACGGCGTCGGAGGGGAGGAAAATCGCTATTGGCTCTGGTATTACCTGAAGGATGGATGCTGGGAGATGGGGCCCGTCGCCTGCGACGCCTGGATCCTCCACGACGGCGATGTGGTCGCCTGGAGATACATCTCCTTCAGCTAAGGTTAAAGGTGTTAAATCCCTAATGGAATCTGGATTGGAGCCCCTCAGGATTTTGGAGAAGGTCTCAATTGAGGCTGCTCCGGGTAGACGCCTCACATATGGAGTCGTCCACGTCCTTAAGGCCCTGGAGCTGATAGGATCGAGGGTCGGCGTCGGCCGTCAGCAGTTGGCGAGGGAGCTTAGCATAGGGGAGGGCTCGGCGAGAACCCTCATCAAGAGGCTTAGAGGGGAGGGCCTGATCGTCGTCGAGAGGGGTGGGATGAGGCTGACGGAGAGGGGGAGGGAGCTCTTAGCCTACTTCATGGATTCCATGAGGTCTATGAGGGTGCCTCCAACACCCTCAACGGTCTCTGAGCGGAATCACGCCGTCCTCGTGAGGGGTGCGGCCCACCTAATCAGATTTGGGGTGGAGCAGAGGGATGCAGCCCTACTGGCCGGGGCGAGGGGTGCCACCACCCTCGTCTACGACGGTGAACGCTTCCACATCCCCGGATTGGAGCGGGGGCCTGAGCCCGAGCTCTCAAGGCTTCTCCTGGAGGGTTTGAGGCCTGAGGCTGGGGATGTCATCATAATCGGATCGGCTGAGGAGGACTGGGCGGCTGAGATGGGGGCGAAGGCCGCAGCCCTCGAGCTCTTAAGGAGGATGGCTACCCCTCAGGCTCCCTGAGGAGTAGGAAGCATAGTAAGCTGAGGATGGCTGTGGAGGCTGAGAGGAGATGCCAGGGAGCCGTGAACTATTAGAGTATCCTCTGACGATCAGTGAGCCTAAGGTGGACGTCAGCGTTGTCAGAACCCCGCTTCCCCGAGGAAGTTGAGGGGCCTCAACATCGATTTAACTCCATATGCTCTCGCAACCCCTTTTAAAGATGGTTCGGTGAGGATACATCGTGATGCTCCACTTCGCCTATGGCTCAACCCTCTCCTCAAGGTATCTGCGTCGACACTGCCCCGACGCCGGATTCCTCATGAGGGCCTTCCTCCCCAACTTCAGGGTGGCCTTCACCATCTACTCCGAGGAGATGGGAGGCGGGGTGGCTGACATCATCCTTGATCCAGGTAAATTGGTTAGGGGAGTCCTATACGAGGTGCCTGAGGATGAGTTGGAGAGCCTCGATGAGGCGATGGGCGTGGAGGCCGGCCTCTATACGAGGCAGGTCTTCCTCATCCTCGGGGAGGATGGGGAGCTCCATAGGGCGGCCCTATACAGGGGGGTGGAGGAGGGAGGCCTCTACACTCCCTCGAGGAGGTATGTGGAGCTGATGCTGGAGGGGGCTGAGGAGCACGGCCTGGAGCCAACATACGTCGAGAGGCTTAGGAGGCTTCTAAGCTCCCTAAGGTGAGGTCGATGCTCATCGTCGCCCTCGGCGACAGCCTCACAGCAGGCTACATAGACCCAATTAGGAGGATGCCCTACACCAGAATCCTTGAGGAGCTCCTGAGGAGGGGGATGGGGGTCGAAGCCACGGTGATCAACGCCGGAATCCCAGGGGATACGACGATGGGCATGTTGAGACGTCTAAAGGCCGATGTCCTCACCCATATGGCTGACTACGCCATCATATGGGGAGGCATAAATGATCTGTGTCAAGGCCATAGGCCAAGGGATGTGGTGACCAATCTCCTGGAGATATATAGGCGATGCAGAGGTGGGGGCGTCGCCCCGATAGGCTGCCTGCTCACACCCACGGGGATTGAGAACCTAAACAGGGTTGTCGCTGAGACGAATGAGCTCCTCCGGATACGCTGCGTCGAGGAGGGTGTCCCCGTCGCTGATCTATACTCACCCCTCATCGATGGCGGCCTCCTCGCCGTGGAATACTCCAGCGATGGGGTCCACCTCAATCCTGCTGGATATAGGGCTGTGGCAGAGGCTCTCTACGATGTCCTTAGGGCTCTCATCTGTGGAGGATGAGGAGGTAGAGGGTTGAGATGATGAGGTGGATCGAGGTTGCGGTGAATCCGACTCTCGTGAACCTCTTAATTGAGAGTGGCTTCCCCTCCTGCTCCGCAACCCCTATGGCGATTATGCTACTCGGGGAGCCGAGGGGGAAGAGGTTTCCACCGAGGTTGGCTCCGAGGATGAGGCCCCACCAGATGGCGTTTGGACCCCCCTCTGAGATGAGGTGGCGGGCTATCGGGGCGAACGTGGCCGTTAGAGGTATGTTGTCTATGAAGGCTGAGATGAAGGCTGAGAGCCATAGAACGGCGATGGGCATTAGGTAGCCCCTCCCCCTCACGGCCTTGGAGATGGCTATGGAGGCCATCTCTATGACCCCTATGCTGTCGAGGCCGTTGATCATGATGAAGAGGCCTGCGAGGAATAGGATAGTTGACCAATCCACATCCCCAAGGGCCTCACCGGGCTCCCTCTCGACGAGCATAAGCATCAGGGCTCCCCCAGCGAGGGCTACGAGGGGGAGTGTAGCCCCAATTAGGTCGTGGAGGGCGAAGGCGATGACTGTTCCCCCCACGATGACGGCGGCGGCCGCCTGTATCGGGCCGAAGTCAACCCTCATCTCAGGCGGTGGACCTAAGCGCTCGAAGTTGAAGCCGTTCAGTGACCCTATCTCCCTCTCCAGGTCCATCTCCACCTTCACGCCGAGCAGTTCCTCCACCCACTTCAGAGGCTTCACTGGTCTTAGCTCCCTCCTCTCAAGGCGTTCACCCCTCAACTCCCGTAGGTAGAGGAGGAGGGTTGTGATGTAGAGTATGGCTGCTATAGGTGTCATGGTTGTGAGGAAGGAGTTGAAGGGGATGCCTCCCTCCATGGCGACGATGATGTTTGGTATGGAGCTGACCATGAGGACGAGTCCTCCGACGTTGGCGATGATGGCCTGGAAGATGAGGGCCGTCTGGGGTCTGAGCTCCCCTCCTCTGGCTATGAGGAGCGTCAGCGTCGCGGAGATGAGCATCGCCCCGATGTTGTTGAGGAAGATGGTGAGGATCATGGTGAAGGAGAGCAGCAGCACCGCCAGCAGCGTCGATGAGGGTGAGAGCCTCATCATCCTCGATGCGATGTAGCTGAAGATACCTGAGCGTTCAGCCCCCCTCACGAGGAGCATCATCCCGAGGATTATGCAGAGTATGTCAAGCTCCATATACTCCAGAAGCCTCTCAGGGCTGACAACCCCTATGAGGAGGAATATCCCAGCCCCTATGAGGGATGCATAGGTTCTGTGGATGCTCTCAGATACTATGAGGAGGAGTATGAGGAGGAAAATAGTGAGGGATAGGAGTTGGAGCGCATTCATATCACACCGTCTCTTCCGACTCCCCCTCCTCCCTCTCCGCCGGCCTGAGGCTCTCAGCTATCTTCCTATATTCCGTCATCAGCTGATCGATGGTATGCTTCCTCAGCTTCAACAGCAGATTCCACTTATTCTTGCTGTTCGTCTCCAGCTTCCCAACCCGCTCACAGAGATCGCCGATCTCGTCCCTAAACTTCTCCAACTCCTCTAAAAACTTCTTCAGCTCCTCATCGATACGCCTCTGGAAGCGTATCTCGATCTCCTCCAGCCTACTCTTAAGCTCGTCCCTGACGATCTCTCTGACCCTATCCTCGATGCTCATACCCATGATACAACGCCCCTCGAAGCACTGATATAATTTTCCACAGCCAAAACCCTATTATAGCCCATTGAGAGGCATACCCCAATGGACTCCCAGCATAGGATACACTGGATCGGCGAGATGCTAAGGGAGAGCCTCCATGCCGGGGCCTCCTTCATAGTCTTCGAGAACCCTGAGAAGGAGAAGTTCATCCAATTCGCCTTGATAGGGCGTGAGGGACTCATCTGCGACATCCCCACAACCATATTGACGGGGGGAGAGGAGGAGAGATTGAGGGAGCTGGTGCCAGACACATCACGGGATATGGAGACCGGTGAACTCATCTCATATCAACGCTGGTTTAACGCCGAGGAGCTCCATAGGGCCGCCGAGCTCGTCGAGACAATCTTCACAAGAATCTTCAACCTACCTGAAGACTATACGCTCAGATGCCTATCCGGATGATGACCCATCATCTCGCCTAAGCCTCCCCCTGTTCTATTGCTTAGAACAACTGTTCGAATGCTTGGCATTATCTCAAACCTTCTCCAATCCCATCATGGCATGACCCAGACGGGTGGAGGCGTATCGAAGAGGGGTGTGCTTCTCCTGATCCTGCTCCTCCTCGGCTGGTGTAGTTGGCTGAGATACGGCCAGCCAGGGCCACTGGAGGCTGAGAACCTATTAAACCGCTTCAACTCCTATGAGGAGCTCATAGAATACCTAAGGGAGTATGGCGTCCAACCCCCCAGACGCTGGATTAGGGGTTCCATCATCCTCTTCCTCGAGAAGGAAAGCCTCGCAGCCAAGTCTGTTTCAGCGTCTACGCCTGCCTACTCCACCACTAACGTTCAGGTAGCTGGAGTTGATGAGGCCGACATCGTGAAGACGGATGGCAGATACCTCTACGCCGCCTCCGGATGCAACCTAACGATCCTAAAGGTCTATCCACCTGAGGAGCTGGAGGTCCTCTCAACCCTCACCCTAAACTCATCCATCGTCGGCCTCTACATCTATGAAGATCGGCTGGCGATTCTCCGTTCTCAATGCCCCATCCACCCCATACTCGAGTATGGAGCCGTGAGGTCTAAGGGCATCCCCATCTGGTGGGGTGAAACCCTGATAGAGGTCTACGACATCTCGGATCGCCGATGCCCAAGGCTTCTCAGCCGTATAGACTTCGATGGGGAATATCTGAGCTCAAGGATGGTGGACGGCTACCTCTACATGGTGGTTAGCAGGCCCGCCATACTCATCAACGAGAGCTATGTCACCCTACCCACCATAACCGTCGACGGCGAGGTCATAGAGGTGAAGGCTGAGGAGATCTATTATCACAACGAGTCGCAGAGGGCTGAGGTCTTCACCACCATAGCCTCCATAGACCTCCTCAACCCAGGGGATGAGCCTCAGCACATCACCTTCCTACTGGGATCGGCCTCGGAGCTCTACGCCTCCAGGGAGAACCTCTACATAACAATACCCGAATACATGAAGGCCTCCAGGTGGTGGCTGGGAGAGTGGACTTCGATCCATAGGGTGAGCTTCAAGAGTGGGGTCATCACCTATGAGGCAGCCGGCCGTGTTCCTGGTAGAGTCCTAGACCAGTTCTCGATGGATGAGTATGGGGGATACCTCCGCATCGCCACAACAAGCTGGGTGGTGAAGCCTGGGAAGGAGATGAGGCCAATCCAAGTTAACAACCTCTACATCCTCGATCTAAGTCTCAGGGTGGTGGGATACCTCGAGGGATTGGCGCCTGGAGAGGAGATACACTCAGCCCGCTTCATAGGGGAGCGCTGCTACCTCGTCACCTATCGAAGGGTTGACCCCCTCTTCGCCTTAGATCTCTCAGACCCTGAGAATCCGAGGGTTCTGGGGAAGCTGAAGATTCCAGGATACTCAGACTATCTCCACCCCTATGGTGAGGAGCTCCTCATCGGCGTTGGGAAGGAGGTAATCGTTGAGGGGGATGCCACCTACGAGCGAGGCGTAAAGGTGGCCATCTTCAACATCTCAGACCCCACGAATCCCGTGGAGACGGCCAAAGTTGAGCTGGGAAGCTGGGGCTCCGACACCCCTGTGAGGTGGGAGCATAAGGCCTTCCTCTTCATAGAGGATCGAGGCCTCCTTGTGATGCCGATCACCATGAACGATTGGAGGCATCCCTCCAAGGGCTATTGGCAGGGAGCCGTCGTCCTGAAGCTCTCACCGAGGAATATAGAGGCCGTAGGCTGGATCACCCACATGGATGATGGGAGACCTCCGAATCAGAGGTGGGAGATGAGGAGGGCCCTATACATCGGAGACTACCTCTACACCATCTCCGAGGGCCTTGTGAAGGTGAATAGGTTGACGGATCTCAGCGAGGTGGCAGCCGTCGAGATCACTTAGGCCTCTCAGCCTCCCTCAACCGCCCAGCCCTCGCCTCCTCGATGACCCTGGGAATCCTCTCGATGAGGTCAAGTGGTGAGATGTGATAACCCTTCTCCCCATAGGCAAGGTCCCCAGCGTAGCCGTTTATGAAGGCTCCGGCCACCGCTGCCTCGAAGGGGTTAACGCCCTGAGCCATGTAGGCCGCCACTATACCTGATAGGACGTCTCCGGTTCCGCCTACGGTCATACCTGGATTCCCCGTCCTATTATACCTCGTGTATCTGCCGTCGCTGATGATGTCTATATGGCCCTTAAGCAGTATGACGGCTCCAAGCTTCCTCGCAGATTCCTCGACGACTCTCCCCCTATCCCATAGGCTTCCAGCTATCTCCCTGCCGGTGAGGAGTTTAAACTCCCCTCCATGGGGTGTGAGAACCGTCGACCCCCTAAACCTCCTCTTCAGCCTGGCCACGGCCTTAATTCCATCGGCGTCGATGAGGGTTGGAATACCCCTCTCCTCCACTTCGTTCAGGAGGATGTCGACGGCCTCCACCGTCTTCTCATGCAATCCGAGGCCTGGACCAATTATGATGGAGTCAACTCTATCGATGTGTGATTGGAGCTCCTCCACTCCAGCGGGTGTTAGATGTCTCCCCCTCAGCTTTACGGTGATGAGTGTGGGGGAGTATCCTGCTATTATGTTGGCCGCCGACTCTGGGGCCGCAACATATACGAGGTCTACGCCGACGGCGTAGGCGGCGAGGGCTGAGAGGGCTGGAGCTCCCGTATAGGTCTCTGAGCCTCCTACAACGAGAACCCTGCCGAAATCCCCCTTATGGGCCTCGGGGGGTCTGGGCCTCGAGATGAGGTAGACATCCCCCGGCCCTGCGAGGAGCTCCGCCTCAGGTGGAATCCCTATAGGCTCTATGATCAGCTCACCGAGATATCCTCCAGCCTTCTTGAAGCCCCTCTTAGCCTTGTGGAGCGTTATGGTTAGATCCGCCTTCACGACGGCTCCCTCAGCCCTTCCAGTGTCGGCCTCCAGGCCTGAGGGGAGGTCTACAGCCACCTTGAAGGCCTCCGAGCAGTTTATCGCCTCCACCATCTCCCTGTAAGGCGACTTGAGGGCGCCCCTCACACCCGTTCCCACGAGGGCATCGACTATGACATCAGCCTCAGGCAATCTAACCTCGGAGGAATCCCTGATGATCTCCAGCTCCACGCTCAGCTCCATCGCCTTCAAGGCCTCCCAGTTTCGCCTCGTCTCCTCCACCCTGATCCATGATGGGTCTCCGAGGAGGATGACCCTAACCCCATATCCCCTGGAGGCGAGATGCCTCGCCGCAGCCAATCCATCTCCGCCGTTTCCCCCGAGGCCGCAGACCACGAGGATACGCTTCTCGGGGTCGAATCTCTGGGCTATCGCCTCCGCTACGGCTCTGCCGGCGTTCTCCATCATCTGAAGCCTCGATACTCCGAGATACTCAGCATTCATCTCGACGGCCCTCATCTCCCTAGATGTCAGGCTTCCATCGAGGATCAAGGCTGCTCAAAACTCCTTTAGGCCCAGGGGCTTTAAGCCTCTCGACCACCCAACCCTTTTTTAATCGTCGCCTCGGGTGGTTATCATGGGATGGAGGGCTCCCCCTCCAACATGAGGGCCGTCTTCCCCTTCACGGCCTTCGTCGACCAGGAGAGGCTTAAGCTTGCTCTATTACTGAACGCCATAAACCCCCGTATAGGTGGTGTGCTCATCCGTGGGCCTAAGGGGACTGGTAAGAGCACAGCCGTCAGGGCCCTCGTCGACCTGCTGCCCGAGGTTGAGGTTGTCGCCGACTGCCCCTTCAACTGTAATCCGCATGATCCTACGAATATGTGTGAGCTCTGCCGCTCAAGGTTGATGAGGGGGGAGAAGCTGCCGATTGAGAGGAGGAAGATGGAGATCGTCGAGCTGCCCATAGGGGCGACCGAGGACAGGGTTGTAGGGACGCTGGACATAGAGAAGGCGATAAGGGAGGGGGTTAGGGCCCTAGAGCCCGGGATCCTCGCCCAGGCGAATCAGAATCTCCTATATATCGATGAGATAAACCTCCTCCCCGACCATATCGTCGACTGCATCTTGGATGCGGCGGCTTCAGGTTGGAATGTCGTTGAGAGGGAGGGGATATCGGTTCAGCATCCAGCCCGCTTCATCCTCGTCGGCACCATGAATCCAGAGGAAGGTGAGCTAAGGCCCCAGCTCCTAGATCGAATGGCCCTACACACCGAGGTCTCGACGATTAGAGATCCGAAGCTGAGGATGGAGGTTATGAGGCTCAACATAGAGTTCGAGGAAGACCCGATAGGGTTTAGGGAGCGCTATGCTGAACGGCAGAGGGAGCTGATGGGGCGTATCGAGAGGGCTAAGCGGCTGCTGCCATCTGTGAAGGTTCCGGAAGACCTCTATGAGGTGGTGGCGAGGATGGCGATAGACCTCAACGTCGACGGCCATAGGCCAGACATCATCATAGTAAAAGCAGCCAAGGCCCTCGCAGCCCTGAGGGGGAGGGAGGTCGTGGAGCCTGAGGATATACTCGAGTGTGCCTACCTAGCCCTCAGCCATAGAACGAGGAATATGGGCGTAGATCCACCGGCCTCTGAGGCCCAGATAAGGGAGGCCTTCACCAGGGCCCTGAAGATTGTTAGAAGGGTTGAGGCTGAGCCTTGAGGCTGACCTACCCTTTCACAGCCATCGTCGGCCAGGAGAGGGCTAAGCTAGCCCTCCTACTCTCGGCTGTAGACCCCGACCTTGGGGGAGTCCTCCTCACAGGCCCGAAGGGCTCCGGGAAGTCAACGCTCGTCAGGGCCCTGGAGGATATACTCCCAGAGGTTGAAGCCGTCGCCGACTGTCCCTACCACTGCGACCCAAGGGATTCGAGGCATCTATGTCCAGGATGCCGTGAGAGGCTTCGTAGGGAGGGGAGTCTGCCGACGACTAGGAGGAGGATGCGTATAGTCGAGCTTCCCATAGGGGCCTCAGAGGATGGATTGCTCGGCGCCGTCGACACGGAGGCAGCCCTCAGGGAGGGGGTGAAGAGGCTTAAGCCTGGACTATTAGCCAGGGCGAATCACAACATCCTATACATCGACGATGTGAACCTCCTACCGGATCACATCATCGACTGCATCCTAGACCCAGCGGCCTCGGGCTGGAACGTCGTCGAGAGGGAGGGGGTCAGCCTCATACACCCCGCCAAGTTCACACTCATCGCCTCCATGAACCCAGAGGAGGGTGAGCTGAGGCCTCAAATCCTAGACCGCTTCGCCCTGAGGGTTGAGCTGGAGAGGATCAGGGAGCCTGAGCTGAGAGTTGAGATAGCCAAGAGGAACATAGAGTTTGAGGAGGATCCAGAGGGCTTCTATAAGCGATATGAGGATGAGCAGAGGAGGCTTCGAGAGAGGGTTGATAGGGCTAGGAGGCTGCTCAAAAGGGTTGAGGTTCCCAGACATATAATGGAGGGGGTAGCCGAGGCCTGCTCAAAGCTGGAGGTGGAGGGCCTCAGATCGGATCTAGCTGTCATAAGGGCGGCTAAGGCCCTAGCAGCCCTGGAGGGTAGAACAAGGGTTGGGGAGGACGACATCCTAAAGGTCTTCACCCTCGCCACCGCGCATAGGGTGAGGGGGGAGCATGGGAGGGGGATAGCCGCAGGGGTGATAAGGGAGGTTCTGATGGGTGGGAAGCCAGGAGAAGTCGTCGAGAAGCCGGTGAGGCTTAAATCCTCCCTGGAGCCCTCCCCATCCAAGGCCTCAGCCTATC
>Ga0190286_1000884_pt1 | contig 11463 bp, 16 predicted proteins | sample 48691834_MG_FD_183241 | JGI IMG/M metagenome (GOLD analysis project Ga0190286, IMG submission 183241) | Hydrothermal vent microbial mat bacterial communities from Southern Trench, Guaymas Basin, Mexico - 4869-18-3-4_MG | ecosystem: Environmental > Aquatic > Marine > Hydrothermal vents >... | reverse complement strand
GCCATGACTGCTTTGTCAGGTCATCTTTATGGGTGGTAACCTCTGGTTTAAGCGGCACCCTCTGCCTTGGTGGCCTGACCATGAGGTAAACCCCCACAGCCAGTGCCATTACTACTACACCCATCACTGCCTGATAAAAAAGCTTCTTCTTATTCCCCTCATGCAGGTCCTTCCAGAATTTCTCCATCACATTCTCCTGGCAACGATGAATAGCCTGGCTGTCTCTCCCCTGGCGAGTATTAATTTTGTAAGCGATATTGCCAGTGGATTTTGCACTATGTGAAGAAAGTGAATCTCATCAAGCCTCACCTTCGTTTTTGCCGTGATAATGTATTCATTCACCACATAGTGTGCCCCCTCCATCTTGCGGCGCAGGAAGACCTCTATCTTATCAAAGTCCTTGACGGGCTCATTTAGCTCCAAGACCCGGTAGCCCTGGGGAGGCTGTTCAAGATAGGCAGATTTGATAAGATTTAGCAGTGTTTTGAGGTAAGAAGTGCTCTTTTCATACTCAGCCGCCTTTTCCTTTTCATGGGCAGGCAGCCTCAACGCAATGGTTTCGGCGGGGATATCCTTAGGGGTTAAAATCAGGGAGAAGATTTTTCCCCCACACTCAAGATAGAGTTCTCTGGGGTATGAGGGATAGATAAGCCTCTGCTCACCTGTTTGAGGGTCAAGCGCCTGGTGGGGAATAATTTTTATAAAGGCATTCTGGCCGCTAACCTTTACCTGAATGTTTTTTTCCTTGGAAAAGATCGCCTGTCCTATGTCAACTGGACAGACAATCCTGTTTGTATCCTTAAGGGAAATATCCACAAAGTGATAACTCTCTCCTTCCACTACCTGAAAGGCAAGAAGGTTAGATGTTACCATAAGTTTTGCGATAAGTATCAAGATCCATTTCTTCATATTTTAAAATCCTAAACCTTCCATCCCTTATTTTGTAAAAAACTACACATACAATCTGTGCCTGGGGTATAGGTTCTTTACCAATGAATTTCTTACGTATGCCAATAACAACTACCCTGTCCCGTTTTACCCTGGTTTCCTGCTCTACAAAAAAACAAGAGGTGTCATATCTAATAAGCTCATCTGCCTCAGCCAGTAGCTTTGCCTCTATATCGTGGTAGTACTCTGGGGCAACAAACCTCAGAAATTCCTGCCTTCGTTGTCTCACCGTGGAAGGGGTATAGTCATTGAGCAGCCTAACGGCATACCCGGCCATAAGGCTGATGTATTCATAGCTGGCCCTGTTTCCCTGGATGGAAAACTGTTTATCAATAAAATTTGGCACAACTACCACCCTTACCTGTTTTGCCAGAAAGATCAGCATTGCCCCCTCTACCATCACGGTTGTCATCAGGCCAAAGATAACCACCTTTAAGAACCTGTTTTCTGAAAGTGTATTGGTGTAATTGCTGAGATATTTCTTAAACAGCATGATCTATTCCCAGAAGTATCTGTAGTAGCCAGGGGGCATCATGGGATATTTAACCGCCCCGCGCTGCCACAGATAATGAAGTACTTTCTTTATCCTTCCTTTCTTTTTAATAGTTTTGATGTAAAGCCACATACCCACCATCCCAATAATTACCCCTGGCCCTGCCTCCTTAAAAAAGATAAAAGACAGGCCAATGCAGGTTACAAAGATGATTATCTCATCCATCTCCCACCATAGAAAAAGTGGAGGCTTATCCATGGCAGGACAAAACCTGGTTTCGACCTCCACCGTCTACTCCTTTCAAAACAGGTGCGTCACCAGGGCCTGTGGCCCGGTGACGTAATAGGGTTACCTAGAAGCATGCACCTATATTGGAAACGATATCTACAATGTGTGGCACAATGACCGCTGCTACAATGCCTCCTAGGAAAATAAGCACATTCCTAAACTGCCAGGCCAAGAATAACCCAACAGCAATGGCTACAAGGGCAAATGTCATGCCCCAGGTACCAGTAATGCCCTGAGAAATTGTATCATAGGCAGACTGTAACTCTGTCCCCTGGCTGGTATCAAAGGCCTGCACATGAGGAACCAGAAGCATTGTAGCCACCAGCATGATACTCATGATTACAGAAAGTTTTTTCATCTCCCTCACCTCCTTTTACTTTTTCTTTAGTAATACAGCCAGGATAAAATCTAGCTGCCGGATGACGTCAGGGCCTGCTTAAGCCTGGGCATATTTGCCCCTATTATTCTCTTTCCTTCAACAAAGAATGTGGGAACTCCCCGGATCCCCAGTTTCCTCGCTAAAGTGTAGGACTCCTGAAGGAGTTTTTTGCCTTTTTCACACTGGTATTTGTCGGTTTTATTTTCCTTTCCCCAATCCTTTTTAAGGTATTGCTCAAGGGTAAGTTTTCTGCAGACCGCCTCGATTGCCTTATCACGTCCCACAGGGATGTGCACGGGAAAGAAGATTATCTTTATCTCTGCATTGAATTTATCAGCAATGCCCTTTATCTGACTCTCCGCACGGCCACAGAATGGGCACACAGGGTCAGTAAACATGTATATGGTGTGCTGTGGATTCTTTGATGGTCTGTAACTTATGGCCACAACGTTTTCTACCTGGCCTTTGAGTTTAGCAAACTGTCTTGCCTTTAGTTCACTTATCTTCTCCTGGGTTACCTGTGTCCTATCTTCAAACAACTCACCAGCAATTACAAAATCCCTTGTAGCATAGACAGGGGCATATTCACCGTTTATATCAAGGATGATTTCGCACAATCCATGCACAGGGCGCATAGAGATAATCTCTGCTGGCGGGATGGGGACATGCCTGCGTAATGTCTCAATGGTAATACTCTTACACACATCTGCAGAGTAAGTGCCGGATGGAATAAACACAAGCATAAAAACAATCACGACAAAGACGCCTTTAGATATCCTGATTACTTCTCTCATCTGGACCTCCTTTGAGACCTGTGGGTCTTCGCTTTGTTACTAGAACATGTAACTTATACCCGCCCTTACACAAAAATAGTGCGTACTGCTTGCAGGCTCATAGAGCTGCCATCCCATTTGTTCCTCTATCTTTGATTCCTCAAGTGCCCAGTAGGTGTATTGGGGGATGATGTAGACCCCCCAGTGGGAATTCAAGCTGTAAAAAAGTGGCAACTGCACCCTGAAGCCAGGCCGCCACTGAGGCCTAAGCTCTATGTCCTGCATTGAGGGTACAAGCTCGTGGAGACGGGCATCCACCCTGGGAGAGATAGGAAAAAGCATTGCAAGGTCAATTCCTCCGGACCAGGCCTTCACATCAGAGTCATAAATTACATTTAGGCCCACAGGAATGAATACCCACTTATAGACCTCTCTGTAATTCCCCGTCTCAGAATCTGCCTGCCCTCGTGACCAGTGTCTGTATCCTACCCCTGTATATGGGGTTATATAGATGATGCCCCAGGTAAGGTCAGCGGCGAAGCTATATCCAATATTGCCTTCAGCTACCCAGATGGTTTCGTGTTCATTGTTAAATTTTACAGGTTCCCCTACCTGTGTCTGGCCTTTATAGGTTGCTCCATGGGTAATGTTGAAGTCAAATGTCCCCCTTATCCACCAGGGGCCCTTATTAAGGGCCACTCCTGTGTCCACCCCAGGCATAAACCCATAATCCTTACAGAGTGTGGTATCGTACTGAATTTCCCTAAAATAAAAATAGCCCATCCTTCCACCCAACCATACTGTGGTTTTTGCCTGACAAAGGGCCGAATAAAAAACTGTAAAACATATAATCATGGCTAAAATAGACCTTTTCATCTCTGTTCCATCCTCCTTGCAGTTTTTAATTGAAATTTGCCATTTAGTATCTCCAGCACCTCCTTTCTCACCTCTTCTGGCAGGCTGGCTGATAACTGTTCGAGAAAATCGGCCACCATGGCCAAAATAGGGTCTATTACGTTTTCTACGATGAACACGGCCTGAGGATTATAACGGGAGTTAGTAGCCTGCTGCTTCAACCGCGCAATTTCAGCATAAAGCCTGTTTTTTTCTTCCTCATGCAGCTGTGTTATCTCCTGAAGGATAGCAGTCAGCTCCTGTTCTGGCTGTTTTTCCACTGAGCTCTCTCCTGTTTATTTATCTAATAGGAAGGCTGGAAAATTTTTTGACGCAGGGTATCCAGTGCCTCGTTTTCAATCTGGCGTATCCTCTGCTCAGTGCGGTTCAGTTCCCTGCCTACCTCAGCATAGCCCCTGGGTGTGCATCCATAGAGGCCATAGAGAAGTATAAGGACCTTTCTCTGTACCGGTGGTAAGTAGCGGATAGACAAACATATCCGCTGCAGTAGCTTGGGGCCAGAGGGATCCTGCCCTTTAGTCGCGTGGTCATAATTACCGTCATCGCCGTGATTTTCAAGGTATTCCTCAAGGGAAGCAAAATGATAGTATCGTTTTACTGTCAACTTTAACAAAGCACCGTCTCCATTAATGCTAGCCTCTACAGTCCTCCCTGCTACCTTTGCCTGGTAACCCTGCTCCTCAAGAAATCTATTAAGGCGTTTTTTCATTATGGATGAAAGGACTATTTTGTGACTGCCGGCAGTGGGAGAATTGAGTTCAAGGATGGTGAGGAGGTCTCTAGTAATTGGTATGGAGAGCCTGCAGGTACAGGTATGGTCTGCAAACGTCTCACTCAGGCTCTTACGCAGGTAAAAGTATACCCAGGACTCAAAACTGGCTCCCTTCCTCCTGTCATAGGTCTTATGTGCCCGCGCGATTGCTAGGGCAGCTATTTGGTATACCTCAGCAAGAAATTGTCTATATGCGCTCTGCTCGCCTTCTGGATTCCCGTTTTCTATTTCTCTGGGAGTAAAGGGATAATATTGGCTGGCCATCTTAACAGCTACCGGCCAGATTTTTTTCATGTAATGCCTATAGTTCTGTGGTAAGTGGTTAGCGGTCTGCTCAATCATGTGGCCTTTTTAAAACTGGCCTCATGTTTTAAAAAGATAATTAAAGTGCCTTTTTATGTATGATTTTGCATTGGAGGGTTATTTAGAAAGAAGGCTCCTGATTCTCTTTACATATTCCACAGCCCTTTCCCTTGCCTTTCCCGTTAGCTCTCCCAAAGATTTGCCGCTGTGATAACAGGCAATTGCGTCCCATGTGTAGCCATATCTATTTATACACTGCCTGAGTATCCATGCACCCACCATGGTGCAGTAGCAGGGATCCCTGAGATATTCCCACCTGTATCCGAGGTATTTTATCCAGCGGCTGTTAATCTGCATATGGCAATAGTCTATGGACCCATCTCTGTTATGGTTAATTGCACTGGGGTTATAATTGCTTTCTACCTTTGAAATTGCCTGAAGTATCAGCGGTGAGATTCCATAGTAACTCCCGGCAAGGTCAAAACAGAAGCAGGAAGCCTGGCTGTAGCAGGTCAGTACGAGCAATAGAGAGAAAATTATTATTTTTAGTTTACTCATCATAACAGTAGTTTTGTAGATCTGTTTTACTATCTCGGTCTACCATTACTTTTAGCCTTTTCGATGGGGGTATTTCTGGAGTAGAAAAGCCGTTTGCTGCCAGAATTTTTGATGCCATAAGGCTGATTTTCTTTCTGGTGTCATCCTGATTATCAAAAGCCCACCTTTTTGCCACATAGAGGTATTGCTTTCTAAATTCTTCAAAACGGGTGGATACCTTCTGGAACATACTGTATATGGTGGATTTCAAATCATCGTCTCTAAGCCTGAGAGATAGGCCTATTATAATGTTACTGAGACAGTCAAGTTCATTGGCTATGTTTGCGGTGTGCTTTTGTATTTTACTTTTAAAATATCCATATGTCTCCATATCAATACCGTATCGTTCTCTTTCCATTTTTATGCGATTGTAGTTAGAGATTAGCCTATTCTGGATTATCTCTCTGCTTGGCAGGTCCTCATTGTATTCTACTAATTGCCCCATGGCTGCAAGGCACTGCCTACGGGACGTAAAATCTAGGTCTTTTTTGGGTCTGTGGGAAGCTGTCAGATAGCAATTTTGCACATGGGGTCTTTTTTCAATGCGGCTGATGGTACTGCGGTGGACACCCAGGATCTGGGCTGTGGCTTGCTGGGTCTTTCCCTGCCTGCGTAGCTCGGTGGCCTTCTCTATTATCTCTTGTTTCTTTCTCCTCCTTAACTCCTCGGTCCACCTATAGATTGTTCGGCAGGAGACCCCCACGGCCCTTGCAATATCCCTCATTTTATCTTCAGATGGCTCTGAGGGGTTGGCCGATGCCATCTGATAAAGTCTCAGCGCATTCTCCTTACGCTCTTCCCTAGTTAAGGTGATACCCTGTATGGCATTTAAGTAACAGGCACTCTGTAGTGCCTCAAAATTATCGCGACACTCAACAAAGACAACTTTTACCTCCTGGTGACCAACTTTGAGGTGTGCCTGCCACCTGTGGTAGCCATCTATAATTCTGTAGGCATAATCAACCTTAATTGGTGGAAGCGGTGTACCTGTTTTAATTAGTTCCGCATACCTGTTAATTTCCTCTATTGACTGTGTGAAACGTGGGTAAATGGCAGGATCAAATCTTATCAGTTTGATATCAACGGTCCTTTGTTCCATCACATTGCATACTTATCCAGTTGTTTCCCCTCTGATAGGGGAAAATAGAACCAGTTCATATCCATTCTGGCCCTAAAGGATGTCACAATCATCTATCTCCTGCAATTCTTCAGGGCCATCGTCAGGGAAGGTAGGATTTTGCCCGTTATTTACCTCTCTTACAGAGGTAAACGTATTGGTGAATTCCATGAGAAACAGCCCTGTTGGCCCAAGCCTCTGCTTTTTTAGCTTCAGGTAGAATTGGTGTGGTTTTCCTGGCACCGGGTCTATCCATAGGGCCACATCGCAGGCGGCCTCAAGACCTCCACTGCCCTTAAAACCTATGGCCGATGAGTCCTTTGTGTACTCTCTTCCTATCTGTGAGATTGCTACAACCGTGGTGCCCATCTTCTTTGATAGTTCACGAAGGGTGGTTGCGGCTGTGTCCATCCTCTCTGTAAGGTTTCTGGACCCATTTACCCTGACAAGCTGGACATAATCCACTATGATAAGGTGGATTTTCCCTTCTTTTGTGCGGACAAACTGTGATTTAAAATACAGGTCCCCCAGGTCAAAAACATCATCATAGATGTATAGCGCCCTGGTAGACAGATATGATTTTGCATTATCCAGGGCCTGAGCAGCCTCTGGTTTTAGGCTACCCTTAAGCTGGGCAATAATAGGGATACCTGTGAGATTGGCCAGGTACCGGGCCACGGTGATTCTCCTTTCCTCTTCGAGGGAAAAATGAACAACTACTGCATCCTTTTTGAGGAGGTACATAGCAATTTCAACAACGGTTGAGGTCTTACCCCTGCTAGTATATCCTCCAAGTATCCAGAAGGTTCCGGGGATAATGCCCGCAACTGCATCCTGGAGCTGCTTAAAAGGCAGCGGCATCCAGGGATGCCTCTTTAACTGGCGGGCAAAAAGTTCGTATTCGGTAAGCAGGTCACCTATTTGGGGGCTGTATGTGGATTTCTTCGTAAGTATCTGGCATATGGTCTCTTCAAGGCTTTTTGCTGCATCCTCAGGCTCGGTATCATGGGACAACTGGGTGAGCGCCCTTGAGAGGGCTGACTCAAGGTGCCTTTTCAGGCTGGCTTTTTTGAGGATGTCAATTGCGTTGTCAATGTCAATACTAAAGGCCCCATACTCAGCGATGGCCTTGAGTAATGCAGGGTCGATTTTTTTGTTTAGTTTATTAAGGACAGATGGGAAATCAATCCGCCCTGTTTTTGAGAATAGCTCTTTTATTGTGGTAAAGATCACCCTGGCCTGGGGTGAGAAGTCCCCAGCTGAGAGCTTCTCACTGAGTTTCAAAAATACCTCTGGCCTGTCAATGGCTGCCCCGATTATGGATGCCTCTACCTCAAAAAGGTCTTTCATAACTGCCTCAGTGTAAATTTTTTCCACCACTGTGGTTTTGGACGTGTAAGCGGTTGCCCTTTCGTATCCGTTGAGTCTGTCTCCACATAAACCTTGTACTCCTCATAGATGATTGCAGAGAGGTATTCTAGGGACTTATCCCACGCTCGTGGGTTGATTACGTAGTGATCATGCAATTTAGCGATCACAACCGCTACTATATGCTGGGGGAGTATTTTGAGCCATTTGTCAAGCAACACCTCGACATTTGGCTGGCCAGGGAACATCTCCACCAGCCATTTCTTAAGCGTCTGCCTGCTTATCATATTCATCTCTGCTCATGCAGGCTGAACACTATGATATCTTCTGTGGTTTTCACAGAATGGACACATCTTATTGGAGAGGCCATAGATCACCGGGAAGGTTATCCCACATGAACAGGTGCAAAACTTTACTTCATCCATGGTTACTGTATCTAGAAAGGAAAGTATCTTTGCAGAGGGTATCCCGAGTACACTGGCAATCATTACAAAGTCCCACCCCTGGTATGTATAGTAAAGTATTAGCTTTTTTTTACTCTGCGAAAGGCAGCCGTGCTTGAAGGATGACCTTTTTGACCGAAAGTACCTCTTTATAGTCCTGACAGCAGGTTCAGTCATCTGCGCAACCCTTTCAAGGGTAAGTCCTGACCTAACCAGAATCTCCACTTTTGCCCAAAGAGATGGGTTGTTTTTGAGTTTTCGCATCTTTGCCTCCTTTATCATGTTTTGAGACTCCCTTATTAGCCACCAAGCATTTAGGGAGCGGTGGGGGCTCTGCTATTTCCCTTTCAATGGTGGTAGCAAGGGCCCTGAGGTGGCTAGTCAGGGTGGCAAGTTCAACCTGTGGGACAGTTTCCTTAATCAGTTTAATATGCGTTTTTATAAAGGAAAACCCAGCATAAAAGGCATCTCTGTGTCTGTCATATCTGCGTGCTATATCAAGGTTTTTCTCTAACTCGCTAGCACGTTTTTTTAGTTCTGCGAGTTGTTTTTGTAGTTCCTCATAGTCCTCGGGGTGCCTCTCAACTACCGGTCTATTCTTGATTTTTTCCACTGCCTGGTGATAGAGCCTTTCCATTTCTTTTTCCCTTGATGCTGTATCTTCAAGTTCAGAGCGGAGGATCTCTATCTCTGCCTTCAGAGTCGTCTCCTGCTGCTTGAGCTGTAGCTCCATCTCGCCTATTTTTCTCCTGTACTCAAATAATTTTTCTGTATTTTCACTTCTAAGTTTCCTTTTTTCTTCCTCATACTCATATTTTAGGGCCTTTAGCTTATCCTCGAGGTTTGCTTTGTCCTGGTTAAGTGAGTCAATCTTGGTTTTTATAAGTTTTGCCAGTCTTTGAAACTGAGATTTCATCCGCATATAGATCATATCTGCCTCTCGGCCGTAGGCATCCTGAATTGCCCGTTTATATTGCTCTGGGAGGGTTTCTATCTGGTTTATAGCCTTATCAACGGAAAGGGGATTGGTACCCACTGACATCCCTATTTTAAGCTCGTGAAGACGGTCCAGTGCCTTCTTGGAGTCTACCGATGACCTTGGGACTTTTCTGCAGATATTCTCAACAATTCCCATGATACGGGCTTTTGTTTCGGTTGTATTGACCTTTAGAGCTGGTATTTTCTCCTTTCCTAGGGCCAGGGCTGCCTTGACTCTCTCCCTTCCACAAATGATTTCATTCCCACGAAGGACTATAGGAACAAAAAAACCAACCGTTTTGATTGAATCCATCAGGAGCTCCTGCTCTGCCCTGCTCATCTGCGGAAAAAGGCCCTCATCATAGCCTGGGTCTTCAAGAGTTCGTGGGTCGACCTCTACCAATTGTACTGAAAGGCTCTGGGTGAGCTCTAGATAGGTATCACAGACCCTGCATTCCTCGTCTTTTTCTGCACGCTTGAGGCATGTTGCCGGGTCAACGTAGGCCTTCATTCTTTTACAGAAAATCCTGCGGGTGTCATCCCCATTTATGTATTTGAGTCTCCTAAGTAGTAGTTCTACCTCTGCCTTGGCAGATTCAGATGGGTCATTGAGCCTCTCCTGTATTAGCCTGTTCAGGACTACTTTTTCCTCCTCGGGTGTCATTCCCGGATCGATTTCCTTCCCCATGTTCCAGTCCAACAGTCTCGATAAATAACTGGTTAAACCTTCCATAGCATTCCTCCCTGAATTTTATTATTTCTCCAAAAACATGGAGGGCTGATACCCCATTTTGTGTTTTTTCAAGGAGTTTGCTCAGCTCTTTCCTAACAAATTTCTCAAATAGCAGGCCCTTTTGTGTAGATTGAATGGCTAGTACCTTCATGTTTTTCTCTGGTAAACCGCTTTTGCAAATAGAGGCGTATCTCTGCTTGCATATCTGCCTGAATTCTTCTAGTGTGGATGGGACTTCTTTTATTTTATTTGGGATAACCCGTGAAAGTTCCTGTAGTTCTTTAAGGTAATTACTATATGCCTTTTTAAGGAGGCTGGTGTCACGGAGCATGGCCTCCAGTTGTGCCCTTTGTTCCTCACCAGAGACCAGAATAGGTTTGTAATTTTTCTTTTTACTGGGGTGGGATCTGGCCACATAGAGGTTTACCAGTCCCTTGGCCGCAAGACGTCGGACTATTTTACTCTTTTTAAATCTGGGATAAGGTAATTCATTGAAAAGGATGAGTCTTTTGCTATTTACCATGCTCAAAATTTCTAGTTCATTGGGTGGCATGCCCCCCTCCTATTGCCTTGTTGTTTTGAGTGCAACTCAGCGCCTATCGCCTAGTTGCCCCCAGTGCAACTGAGCGCCTATCGCTTAGTTGCCACTAATGCAACATGGTGTTAGTATTTTTCTTTGTCCCATAGATATTTCTTTATATTCCCCCACATTTCGCCTAAAGATTGGGGATATGGTGTTGAAAATTTAAAAAATGCCATAAATCTTTTAATATCGTCTGCCTCTACATCCCCTATTACATCCCCCAGCAGTGGCTGAAGATCTGTCCCATTAAAGAGCTCAAGCTGGGTAAGTAAGAAGCCTATTTCCCTTGTACTATGATACACTGAGGCAAGTAGGCTCGTGAGCCTGGCAAATATCTGGATTTTCCCTCTTTCGCTCTCTAGCTCATGGAACCTTTTGTGAAAAAAGATCTCGCTTACCCTTGAGAGGGTTTTTTCGGTTATTGTCCCCTTTAGTGATTCATACAGGGCGGGGTTAAGGGACTTAATAGCCTGCAAATCCTCAATGAGTTGAGCCCTAAGTTTTGTCATCTTGGCCCTCCATCTTTTTTATTAATAGGGAAATTACTGGGTTTTTTGTTTTTTTGTAAAGTTTTTCAGCAAGCAGGGACCTCCCACTAGGGGAGGCAAGGATTTTCTCAATCATGCTTTCCATAAGGTTGGGCTGGTGGTTATCCTGAAAATCGGTTTCTGGTTCTACGTTGGCCCCCTGGCATGATTTCTTCAAGAAGAGGGTAAGCAATTTATTGAGTTTATTTCCTGCCTCTTTTAACAGTTGTGCCTGTGACTGGGGGG